>Ga0213872_10000065_pt1 | contig 96648 bp, 93 predicted proteins | sample VelepicomBERX_R2_FD_160071 | JGI IMG/M metagenome (GOLD analysis project Ga0213872, IMG submission 160071) | Rhizosphere microbial communities from Vellozia epidendroides in rupestrian grasslands, the National Park of Serra do Cipo, Brazil - RX_R2 | ecosystem: Host-associated > Plants > Roots >... | reverse complement strand
CATCCCGAACAGGACCGTGAAATGACTCTGCGCCGATGATAGTGCTGCAACCAGTGTGAAAGTAGGTTATCGTCAAGCTAGTTATTAGAAAAAGCCCGCCGAGTCATGTGACCGGCGGGCTTTTTTGGTTTATACACCCCACACAATATTTTCTTGCTCCGTCTTGGCGTGGCGCAGCATTTCCAGCAGGGGATAGGCGCGGGCGGCGAAGCGGACACGCTGCATCAAGGCGTGCTCGGTGGTTTCCCCTTCTTCCTGCTCAGGCGTATGAACGTCGTGCTCGACGTCGTCATCCGGGTGGGCCTTGGTGTGCGCGATTTCCTGTTCCAGCAAGCTCAGCGCATGGTCTGCTTCGGCAGCCGTGATGACGCCGCGAATGGGATTCTTGTGCAGCAGATCCAGAATGCGCTGGGCATGTTCCTGGTACATCATTACTTCGGGGGAGAACTTGGACTTAAAGGTAATTAACATGATGCATTTCTTGTTAGTTCAGCTTGAACGAGCTTAAAAACGTTTCTACGGTGTCGCTGATTACGTGTTTTTCACGTCCCATAACGATCACCTGATAGACCCGCGTGTCTTTTGCGATGAAGCGGCCGATTAACAGCATGGGCGTACCGTTCTGTGCGCCCTTCGCCTCCACCTCGATCACCGTCTGGCCGCTGCCGCCACCATTGCCGGACGAAGTGCCTGTCACCTTGTCCGACGTGATGGTGCCTTTGATATTGCGCACCAGTGCGGCTTTCATTGCCAGCGCCGCCAATTGCGCTTTGCCGGCATCTGCCACCTGGGCGCTGCCGACAGCATAAGTGACGCCGTCGATTTCTGCAGCGGTCATGGTCATCTTGACTTCCTGTCCATCCAGATTGATTGTGCGTGTCTGGCTAGCCGGCTTGCCGGGGAACAGCACGGCGTATGGGGCGTCGTTGCTGCGGTAGTCACGCCAATCAAACTTGGGGCTGCAGGCGGAAATGCAAGCTGCAGCCAGAAGTGTGGTCCAGATGAGGGGCAGGGAGTGTTTTCGCATGCTTGATGGTAGCAGGATGCGTGCGAGCACGGCAATTAAGCCAAACTTAACCGACTCTCGGGTTATTGCTGTTCTCGCAAGGCGCGGCGGTATTGAATGGCTTCTTTGACATGGCCGACGCGGATCTGGCGGCTGCCCGCCAGGTCGGCTGCCGTGCGCGCCACGCGCAAAACGCGGTGATAGGCGCGGGCCGACCATTGGAATTGGCCCATGGCAAGGCTCAGCAGGTGCTCGCCCGCATTGTCGAGTTTGCACAGGCGGTCGATTTCGCGCGTGCTCAGATGGCGGTTGCTTTTGCCCTGGCGCTGCAGCTGGATATCCATGGCCCGCTGCACGCGCGCGGCGATGGTGGCGGAGAGTTCGCCGTCCGCCTCGGCGCACAGCGTCTCGGGCGGCACGGGATTGACTTCGATCTGGATGTCGATCCGGTCCAGCAGAGGACCGGAGAGGCGATTTTGATAACGCCGTACCTGATCCGGTGTACAGCAGCAAGTGTCCGCGACGTGGCCTTTGTAGCCGCAGGGGCAAGGATTCATGGCCGCGATCAACTGGAAGCGCGCGGGAAAGTCCGACTGCTGCGCCGCACGGGAAATGGTGATGCAGCCGGACTCCATCGGTTCCCGCAGGACATCAAGAACGCGGCGGTCAAATTCGGGCAGCTCATCCAAAAATAAAATACCCTGGTGGGCCAGGGAAATCTCGCCTGGACGGGGAAGTGTTCCGCCGCCGACCAGCGCCGCGCCGGAAGAAGTGTGATGAGGGGATCTGAACGGCCTGGCCTTCCATTGCTCGATATTGAAGCGTCCCGTGAGTGATTGCACGGTGGCGGCTTCCAAAGCTTCCTCGTCCGTCATCAGCGGCAGCAGGCCGGCGAAGCGCGCCGCCAGCATGGTCTTGCCGGCGCCGGGCGGGCCGACCATCAAGACGCTGTGTCCGCCAGCGGCCGCCACTTCCAGTGCCCGTTTTACCAGGCGCTGGCCTTTGACGTCGGCAAAGTCGGCGTAGGTCTGCACGACCTCGGGCGGGGCGGCGCGGTGGCGCGGCAGACGCGCCTCGTCGGAGGTGGCGGTGAAGTGGGCGCAGACTTGCAGCAGCGATCGCGCCGGATGGATGATGGCGCTGCCGACCAGCGCCGCTTCGTCCGCATTGGCTTGCGGCAGGATGAACCCCAGCTGTCCCCCATTGCGGCGCGTGGCCAGCGACATCGCCAGTACTCCGCGAACCGGCCGCAATTCGCCGGACAGGGAGAGCTCGCCCGCAAACTCGTACTGGTCCAGATGGGTGGAAGGAATCTGCTTCGAAGCGGCGAGGATGCCCAGCGCTATAGGCAGGTCGAAGCGGCCGGACTCTTTCGGGAGATCGGCAGGCGCCAAATTGACCGTTATGCGCTGCGCCGGCATCTCGAAGCCGCCGTTCTGGATGGCGGCCCGCACGCGGTCGCGCGCTTCCTTCACTTCCGTTTCGGGCAGGCCGACGATGGCGAAGGCGGGCAGGCCGTTGGCCAGGTGGACTTCAACATTGACTTCCGGCGCTTCCATGCCAGCCAGCGCGCGGCTGCGTAAGACGGCAAGACTCATGGGCTCCTCCCGACGAAGGAGCTCGCATGATGCGCTCTTGAGCGTGGACCTGTTTGAGGTCCGTCAACAGTGGGTGAGTGTGGCGCCCGCTTACTGGGCCGCCGGCGCCGCCGGGCTCACGACGAAATGCGGCGCGTCCACCTGGCGCAGGCCGGCCCAGGCCAGATTGCTCACTTCCATCACCATTACCGAGGCGCCGGGCTTGAGCGATTCGGCCAGGCGGTAGATGGCGTCGCGCACTTCGCTGATGGGTTCGGCGCCGCTGTAGCAGTATTCGCCGGCCGGCAGGTAATAGCCCTTGCCGTCGTCGCTGGTCAGCGCGGCGGCCACGTTGAACTTCGCCAGCTCGGTGTTCATGCGCTCGAAGATGCTGGCGTTGTCGGCGTCGTTGTAGGCGACACGGATGAGGTAGTTGACCATTCTGATCCTTGGTGGGTAAAGAGATTATTTGTCCGCGTTCAGGCGGGCTTCCAGCTCGGTGACGCGGGCTTCCAGCGCTTCCAGCTTGGCGCGGGTCTTGGCCAGCACCTGGGCCTGCACGTCGAATTCCTCGCGCGTGACCAGGTCCAGCTTGGAAAAGCCCTGGGTCATCATCGCCTTGACGTTCTTTTCAATGTCCTTGGCGGGCGAGTTTTCGATGGCCTGGTTGATCTTGTTCTGCAGATCGGTAAAAAACGTATTCATGTCCATGATATTCCTTGAAGTTGCTACTGATGCGTTGCACCATTAAGGTGCGTGGTGGCCTTAATCTGGTGCGAATCCGGTGAGTGCGACAGGAGAGACTGCTGTCATGCATGCAATATTTAGCTGGCACGTATCCTGCTAAAGATGACAGGGAATGCTAACCCTCTAATAATTCAGACCGATTTTAAACCGCACGCTATATAAGCTCAACCTAAAGGAACCGTTATGTACAACCTTTCCAAGAAGATCACTCTGGCTGCAGCGTTGACTATAGCATTCGCCACCCTGGGCGCCAGCAGCGCCCGCGCCGAGGATGCGCCACCCGCAGCCGAGGCGAAACCCGACAACGAGCTCAGCTTTAACGCCGCCGTTGCCAGCGATTACCGCTACCGCGGCATTTCGCAAACCCGACTCAAGCCGGCCTTACAAGGCGGCGCCGACTACGTCAACAACCCCACCGGCCTGTATGCGGGCACCTGGCTGTCCAGCATCAAGTGGATCAAGGATGCCCATGGCAACGACAATGTGGAATGGGATCTGTACGCCGGCAAGCGCGGCGATATTGTCCAGGATGTTTCCTACGATGTGGGCGGCCTGTACTACTACTATCCGTCCAACAACCTGGGCCCGAACGCCAATACCTTCGAACTGTACGGCCAGATCTCGTACGGCCCGGTCTCGCTCAAGTATTCGCACTCGACCACCAATCTGTTCGGCTTTGTCGACAGCAAGAACAGCGGCTATTTCGACGCCCAGTACAACCAGGACGTCTACGACGGCTACACGCTGAACCTGCACGTGGGCCATCAGAACGTGAAGAACAACAGCGCGTCGAGCTACACCGACTGGAAGATCGGCGTGACCAAGGACTTCGGCGTGGTGAGCGTGTCGCTGGCGGCGATTTATGCCGACACCGACGCCTACATCGGGCCGGACGGCAAGAACCTCGCCAAAACTGGCGCAGTGCTGCTCATTTCTAAAACCTTCTAAGCGAGGCCTCTATGAAGATGATTACCGCAATTATCAAGCCGTTCAAGCTGGATGAGGTCCGCGAGGCCCTGTCTGCGATCAACGTGCAAGGCATTACCGTGACCGAAGTCAAAGGTTTCGGCCGCCAGAAAGGCCACACCGAGCTGTATCGCGGCGCGGAATACGTGGTGGACTTCCTGCCCAAGACCAAGATCGAGGCGGCTGTCGACGATTCCATCGTCGAACAGGCCATCGAGGCGATCGAGGGCGCCGCCCGGACCGGCAAGATCGGTGACGGCAAGATTTTTGTATATGCATTGGAACAAGTAATCCGTATCCGCACCGGCGAAACCGGCAACGAAGCACTCTAAGGGGGAAGACAGATGAAGAAGACGATGACATCGCTGCTGGCGGGGTTTTCATTCCTGCTCGCGCTGAATGCGGCACCGGCGTTTGCCGATGACGCCAAGCCGGCCGCCACCGCTCCTGTGGCAGCAGCCCCGGCGGCAGCCGCGCCGGCGCCTGCGGCCGCCGTACCGGAAGCGGCTCCGGCTGCCGCTGCTGCGGCCCCAGCCGCTGCCGCTGCTGCCGCTCCGGCCGCCGCACCCACGCCCAACAAGGGCGACACGGCCTGGATGATGGTATCCACCCTGCTGGTGATCATGATGTCGATCCCCGGCCTGGCCCTGTTCTACGGCGGCCTGGTGCGCTCGAAGAACATGCTGTCCATCCTGCTGCAGGTGTTCATGATCTTCTCCGTGATCATCGTGCTGTGGTGCCTGTACGGCTACTCGATCGCCTTCACGGAAGGGAATGCCTTCTTCGGTAAATTCGACCGCGCCTTCCTCAGCGGCATATGGGATCCTGCCAAGGCTACTTTCTCGACGGCCGCCACCTTCAGCAAGGGCGTGGTGATTCCCGAGTTTGTGTACGTCGTGTTCCAGGGCACGTTTGCCGCCATTACCTGCGGCCTGATCGTCGGCGCCTTCGCTGAGCGCGTGAAGTTCTCCGCTGTTCTGGCCTTCATCGTGATCTGGTTCACCTTCGCCTACCTGCCTATCGCCCACATGGTCTGGTTCTGGACCGGCCCCGACGCGATCAAGGACGCCGCCACCCTGGCCAGTGAAACTGCCAAGGGTGGCTTCCTGTTCCAGAAGGGCGCGCTGGACTTCGCCGGCGGCACCGTGGTGCATATCAACGCCGCCGTGGCCGGCCTGGTGGGCGCCTTCATGATCGGCAAGCGCGTCGGCTACGGCCGCGAGTCGATGGCGCCGCACTCCCTGACCCTGACCATGGTCGGCGCCTCGCTGCTGTGGGTGGGCTGGTTCGGCTTCAACGCCGGTTCGGCGCTGGAAGCGGGCGACGTGGCCGCGCTGGCCTTCGTCAACACCCTGCTGGCGACCGCCGCCGCCGCCTGCTCCTGGCTGTTCGGCGAATGGGTCCTCAAGGGCAAGCCTTCCATGCTGGGCGCCGCCTCGGGCGCCGTGGCCGGCCTGGTGGCCATCACCCCGGCCTGCGGCTTCGTCGGTCCGATGGGCGCGCTGGTGATCGGCCTGCTGGCCGGCGTGGTCTGCCTGTGGGGCGTGAACGGCCTGAAGCGCCTGCTGGGCGCGGACGATTCGCTGGACGTGTTCGGCGTGCACGGCGTGGGCGGTATCCTGGGCGCGCTGCTGACCGGCGTGTTCGCTTCGCCATCGCTGGGCGGCCAGGGCGTCTTCGACTATGTGACCAACAAGATGTCGGCTGATCCTTACTCGATCGGCAGCCAGGTGATGACCCAGGCGACCGCCGTGGGCACCACCATCATCTGGTCGGGCCTGGTTTCGCTGATCGCCTACAAGCTGGTGGACGTGGTGATCGGCCTGCGCGTGCCGGAAGAACAGGAGCGCGAAGGCCTGGATATCACCAGCCATGGCGAATCCGCCTACCATGCCTGATCGTTAAGATTGCATCCTGAAAACGCTCCGGGGTTGGCCGACCCCGGAGCGTTTTTTTTCATTTGTGCAGCAATGGGCTTTAAAATGAGGTTTTTGCCCCAACTTGGGGTATCTGCACGGTATTAATAGGATGTCATCATGGTTCCCCACCTCGTCACGGCCCTGACAGGACCGCTGCTCGATCTCGAAGAAAAAATCATCGCCGCAACCCCGGCCATCGAGCGCTGGTTCCGTCTGGAGTGGCAGGAGCATACCCCGCCGTTCTATTGTTCCGTCGATATGCGCAATGCCGGTTATAAGCTGGCGCCCGTCGATACCAACCTGTTCCCCGGCGGATTCCACCACCTGGCGACGGAAATGCTGCCCCTGTCCGTACAGGCGGCCATGGCGGCCATCGACAAGTACTGCCCGGACGCGCGCAACCTGCTGGTGATTCCGGAAACGGCCGTGCGGCATCCCACCTACTGGCAGAACGTGGCGCGCCTGATGCAGATCTTCCGCCAGACGGGCCTGCATGTGCGCCTGGGCTCGCTGTCGCCCGAGATCACCGAGCCGACGCCGATTGCTTTGCCTGATGGCAACATGCTGGTGGTCGAGCCCCTCGTGCGCTCGCCCAACGGTCGCCGCCTGGGCCTGAAGGATTTCGATCCCTGCACCATCCTGCTGAACAATGACCTGTCGGATGGCATTCCCGACATCCTGCAGAACATCCACGAGCAAAGCCTGCTGCCGCCCCTGCACGCGGGCTGGGCTCTGCGCCGCAAGAGCAACCACATGAACGCCTATGACGAGGTGGTCAAGAAGTTCGGCAAGCTGATCGGCGTGGACCCGTGGATGCTCAATCCCTTCCACGCCAAGTGCGACGCCGTCAATTTCCGCACAGGCGAGGGCGCCGAATGCCTGGCCGCCAATGTCGACGCGCTGCTGGCCAAGATCAAGAAGAAGTACAAGGAATACGGCATCAAGGACCAGAAGCCCTTCGTCATCGTCAAGCCGGACGCGGGCACCTATGGCACCAGCATCCTGACCATCAAGGATTCCAGCGAGATCAAGGACCTGAGCCAGGCCCAGCGCGACAAGATGACCGTCATCAAGGATGGCAAGGAAGTCACCGATTTCATCATCCAGGAAGGCGTGCCCACTTTCGAGAGCATCAAGGACGCCGTGGCCGAGCCCGTGGTGTACATGATCGACCGCTATGTGGTGGGTGGCTTCTACCGCATCCACGGCGAAAAAGGCCCGGACCAGAACCTGAACGCGCCTGGCTCGCAGTACGTGCCCCTGGCTTTCGCCCAGCAGCACGCCGTGCCGGACCTGAAGGCCAAGCCGGGAACGGCGGCGCCGAACCGCTTCTATGTGTACGGCGTGGTGGCCCGTCTGGCCCTGCTGGCGGCGTCGCTGGAAATGGAGCGCACTGACCCGAACCCCGAGGTATATTAAAATCAGGCATTACCTTTAATGGAAGCCTCATGAAAATCGCCTTTCTCGCCGATCCGCTGTCCACTTTTAAGACGTACAAGGATTCGACCTACGCCATGATGGTGGAAGCGGCCAAGCGTGGCCACACCGTCTACGCCTTCGAGCAGAAGGATATGGCGCTGGAAAGCGGCGCCGTCACCGCCAATGTGGCGCAGATCACCCTCACAGGAGACGCGCACGACTGGTACCGCGCCGCGCCGCGCCAGGAAACCAGCCTGGCCGATTTCGACGCCGTCATCCAGCGCAAGGACCCGCCGTTTGATATGGAATACATCTACGGCACCTATCTGCTGGAGCTGGCGGAAAACCAGGGCGCGCGCGTGTTCAACAAGCCGTCCGCGATCCGCGACCATAACGAAAAGCTGTCCATCGCCCAGTTCAGCCAGTTCACCACGCCCACGCTGGTGACCTCGGACGAGACGCGTATCCGCGCCTTCCAGGCCCGGCACGGCGACGTAATCCTCAAGCCGCTGGACGGCATGGGCGGCGCGGGCATCTTCCGCGTCACGGCCGACGGCATGAACCTGGGCTCCATCATCGAGACGCTGACCGACAACGGCCGCCGCACCATCATGGTCCAGCGCTATATTCCGGACATCGTCAAGGGCGACAAGCGGGTGCTGGTCATCGGCGGCAAGCCGGTGCCGTTCTCGCTGGCTCGCATTCCGCAAGCCGGTGAGGTGCGTGGCAACCTGGCCGCCGGCGGCACCGGCGTGGCCCAGCCACTGACGGAGCGCGACCGCGAGATCGCCGAAGCCCTGGGCCCGCAGCTGGTGGCGCGCGGCCTGCTGCTGGTCGGCTTGGACGTGATCGGCGACTATCTGACCGAGGTCAACGTCACCAGCCCGACCTGCTTCCAGGAGATCACCCAGCAGACGGGCTTCAACGTCGCCGCCATGTTCATGGACGCCGTGGAAGCGGCCGTGGCGCAGGCATGATCACGCGTCCTTTCACACTCATTGCGGTTTAATCATATGGTTGGCATACTGCTCATGACTCACGCTCCACTGGGGCAGGCGTTTATCGCCGCCTGCAACCATGTGTTCCGTGGTCCGACTGAACGGCTGGAAGCGATCGACGTGATCGCCGACCAGGACCTGGCCGAAGTACAGGCGCTGGCCTCGGCCGCCATCAAGCGCCTGGACGAAGGTGACGGCGTCCTGATCATCACCGACGTGAAAGGCGGCACCCCCGCCAATTGCTGCAACAAGCTGGCCGATGAAGGCCGGGTGCAGGTCATCGCGGGCATCAGCCTGCCGATGCTGCTGCGGGCGATCACCTACCGCCGCGACACGCTGGACGTCGTGGTGGAAATGGCCCTGGCCGGCGCGCAAAGCGGCGCCGTCCGGGTCGACAACCGGATACGGGTGGGGCTACCCTGATCCAGAATACGTGGCCGTCGCGTTGATGCGGCGGCCTTTTTGCAGAGCGCACACTGACTGATTGAGACAACAGACAAATGATTCAACAAGAACTTGAGATTATCAACAAGCTTGGATTGCATGCGCGCGCTTCCGCCAAATTCACCCAACTGGCAGCTAAATTCCAGAGCGACGTCTGGCTGACCCGCAATGCCCGCCGCATCAACGCCAAGTCCATCATGGGCGTGATGATGCTGGCCGCCGGCAAAGGCGCCAAGGTCACACTGGAGGCCGACGGCGCCGACGAGCAGGAATGCGTCACCGCGCTGGCCGCCCTGGTCAACGACAAATTCGGCGAAGGCGAGTAATGGCTGCGGACCGCAGCCGTCCTCGCATGTATCCAGGGCCGCCCATGGCATCGTTCACGCTCCACGGCATCCCGGTTTCGCGCGGCATCGCCATCGGCCGCGCGCACAAGCTCGCGCCGGCCGCGCTGGACGTCAAGCACTACCTGGTGGCCGAGGAGCATCTGGAAGCCGAGGTGCAGCGCCTGCAGTCGGCGCTGGCCCAGGTGCACAAGGAGCTGCAGAACCTGTGGCTGGATCTGCCCAAGGACGCGCCGACGGAACTGGGCGCCTTCATCGACGTGCATGCGCTGATCCTGTCCGATCCCATGATCTCGGAAGCGCCGCTGGACATTATCCGCACCCGCCACTACAACGCGGAGTGGGCGCTGCTGACCCAGATCGACGAGCTGTCCGCCCAGTTCGACGAAATCGAAGACGCCTATCTGCGCGAGCGCAAGGCCGACATCCAGCAGGTGGCGGAGCGTGTGCTGAAGGTATTGATGGGCACCGCGCAAAGCCTGCCGCTGTCCATCGGCGAGGATGAATTCCAGGCGCAGATGATCGTCGTCGCGCACGACATCTCGCCGGCCGACATGCTGCAGTTCCGCGACCGTTCCTTCATCGGTTTTGTGACCGACGTGGGCGGGCAGAACTCGCACACGGCCATCGTCGCCCGCAGCCTGGATATTCCGGCCGCCGTCGGCATGTCGCAGGCGTCCACCCTGGTGGAGCAGGACGACTGGGTCATCATCGACGGCGACGCCGGGGTGGTGATCTGCAATCCGAGCGCACTGGTGCTGGAGCAGTATCGCGAGCGCCAAGGCGCCATGCAGCGCGCGCGTAAGAAGCTGAACAAGCTGAAAAAGACACCGGCCATCACCAGGGACGGCACCGAGATCACCCTGCTGGCCAATATCGAGCTGCCGGACGACTGCCCGGCCGCGATGGAGGCGGGCGCCAACGGCGTGGGCCTGTTCCGTTCCGAATTCCTGTTCATGGGCCGTAACAGCCGCATTCCGTGCGAGGACGAGCAGTTCGAGCAGTACAAGAAGGCCGTGGTGGCCATGAAGGGCCGCCCCGTCACCATCCGTACGCTGGACATCGGCGCCGACAAGCCGCTGGACCAGAGCGAGCACACGGCCCTCAATCCGGCGCTGGGCCTGCGCGCGATCCGCTACTGCCTGGCCGAGCCGCAGATTTTCCTCACCCAGCTGAGAGCCATCCTGCGCGCCTCCGCCTTCGGCAAGGTGCGCATCCTGATCCCCATGCTGGCGCACGCCTTCGAGATCGACCAGTCGCTGATGATGATCGCCCAGGCCAAGGCCGAGCTGCGCGAGGCGAACATCAAGTTCGACGAGGAGGTCGACGTCGGCGCCATGATCGAGATTCCCGCCGCCGCGCTGGCGCTGCCCATGTTCGTGCGGCGCATGGACTTCCTCTCCATCGGCACCAATGACCTGATCCAGTACACGCTGGCCATCGACCGGGTTGATTACGAGGTGGCGCACCTTTACAATCCCCTGCACCCGGCGGTGCTGCAGCTGATCGCGATGACGATTGCGGCCGGCCACAAGGCTGGCATCGATGTCGCCGTGTGCGGCGAGATGGCGGGCGACGCCAAGCTCACGCGCCTGCTGCTGGGCATGGGCCTGCGCGAATTCTCCATGCATCCGGCGCAGCTGCTATCGGTCAAGCAGGAAATCCTGAACAGCGACCTGTCGCGCATCGTGCCGCAGACGCGCAAGATCCTGCGCGCGATGGAGCCCAACGCCATTGCGGACGCCGTCGAGCAGCTGCAAATGATGTAAATCCTGATGTAAATGCCGATGTAAAGCCTGCGGAACCCATCCTCGCGGTTCCGCATTGATTATCTGGCCCGTGGGGCCGCCCCAAGAAAATATGAAAACATAAAACACATGTCATCCTTAGGATACGTTTCGCCGCAAACCATGCATTTTGCCGATCCGCTGCCGCTGCAAAGCGGCGCCTCGCTGCAAGACTATATGCTGATGTACGAAACCTATGGCACGCTCAACGCCGACAAATCGAACGCGGTGCTGGTGTGCCACGCGCTGAACGCCTCGCACCATGTGGCGGGCGAATATGAAGGCCAGCCGAAAAGCGCCGGCTGGTGGGACAATATGGTGGGACCGGGCAAGCCGCTCGACACCGACAAGTTCTTCGTCATCGGCATCAACAATCTCGGCTCCTGCTTCGGCTCCACGGGTCCGATGCACAATAATCCTGCAAGCGGCAAGCCTTATGGCGCGGCCTTCCCCGTGGTGACGGTGGAAGACTGGGTCAACGCGCAGGCGCGGCTGGCGGAGCGGCTGGGCATCCAGCAGTTTGCGGCGGTGATGGGCGGCTCGCTGGGCGGCATGCAGGCGCTGGCCTGGTCCATCATGTATCCGGACCGCCTGCGCCATTGCGTGGTGATTGCCTCCACGCCCAAGCTGTCGGCGCAGAATATCGCCTTCAACGACGTGGCGCGGCAGGCGATTCTGTCCGATCCCGAATACCACGGCGGCGATTTCTACGAGCATGGTGTAGTGCCCAAGAGCGGCCTGCGCGTGGCGCGCATGGTCGGCCACATCACCTATCTGTCGGATGATGACATGGCGGAGAAATTCGGCCGCAAACTACGCGATGCCGCTACGGCGGGCGACTACAAATTCGGCTTCGGCGTTGATTTTGAAATTGAATCCTATCTGCGCTACCAGGGCGACAAGTTCAGCGAATACTTCGACGCCAACACCTATCTGCTGATCACCAAGGCGCTCGACTACTTCGATCCCGCGCGCGCCCATGGCGGCGACCTGGCGAAGGCGCTGGCGGGCACCAAGGCCAAGTTCTTCCTGGTTTCCTTCACCACCGACTGGCGCTTTTCGCCGGAGCGCAGCCGCGAGATCGTACAGGCGCTGGTGAGCAACCGCCGCAAGGTGACATATGCCGAAATCGACGCGCCGCACGGACACGACGCCTTCCTGCTCGACGATCCGCGCTACATGAACATGGTGCGCGCCTACTACGGGCAGGTGTGGAAAGAGATTGAGGGAAGCGTATGAACTTTACTGAATTGAGCAATGCCCGGCCCGACCTGGCCTTCATCGCCCACTGGGTGGGCAAGGGCGCGCATGTGCTGGACGTAGGCTGTGGCGACGGCGTGATGATGGACTATCTGCAGAGCGACAAGCAGTGCAGCGGCTACGGCATCGAGATCGCCGACGACAAGGTCCTGGCCACCACAACGCGCGGCGTGCAGGTGATCCAGCAGGATATGGAAAACGGCCTCGGCATCTTCGGCGACAATACCTTCGACACGGTGCTGTGCTTGTCCTCGCTGCAGATGATGCAGCATGTGGAAAGGCTGCTGCGCGATATCGTCCGCGTCGGCAAGGAGACCATTGTCTCCTTCCCCAATTTTGCGTATTGGCCGCATCGCGTAGCCCTGCTGAAGGGCCGCATGCCGGTGTCGGAATCGCTGCCTTACCAGTGGTACGACACGCCCAACGTGCGTTGCGCCACCATCTACGATTTCCAGGAGCTGGCCGAGGAGTGCGGGCTGGAAGTGCTGGAGTGCGTGGCGCTGGCGGAAGGCAAGCGCGTCTCCGTGCTGCCAAACCTGCGCGGCGATCTGGCGGTATTCCGCCTGCGGAAAAAGGCGGCGCATTGATGGAGCAGACCGTAGCCCCTATCCGCAACTGGCATACCTATCTCAATCGCCGCATGGCCACGCTGGTGGTGCTGGGCTTCAGCTCCGGCCTGCCGCTGTACATCCTGCTGCAGCTGCTGCAGGCCTGGCTGAGCAAGTCGGGCCTGAGCCTGAAGGCGCTGGGCCTGTTCGCGCTGGTGCAGTTCCCGTATTTCTGGAAGTTCCTGTGGGCGCCGGTAATGGACCGCTTCGACTTCGGCGGCTTCGGACGGCGGCGCGGCTGGATGGTCATTACCCAGATCGCGCTGTTCTTCGCCATCGGCGCCATGGGCGCGCTGGACCCGGTCACGCAGGTCAGCGCCGTGGTGGCGGCGACGGGACTGGTGGCCTTCCTCTCCGCCAGTCAGGATATTGTGATCGACGCCTTCCGCCGCGAGACATTGTCTGACCGCGAGCAGGGACTGGGCATCGCCGTCTACGTCAACGCCTACAAGGTGTCGAGCATGGTGCCGGGCGCGCTGTCGCTGATCCTGGCCGACCGGATGCCGTGGCAGCCCGTGTTCTGGATCACGGCCGCCTTCATGCTGCCTGGCCTCGTGTGCGCCTTGCTGGTCAAGGAGCCGCAGTCCTACGGCGAGCGTCCGGCCACGATGAAGCAGGCGATTATCCTGCCGTTCAAGGAGTTCATCGAGCGCGATGGCTGGAGCCGCGCCCTGTGGCTGCTGGCCTTTATCCTGCTGTACAAGATCGGCGACAGCATGTCGACGGCGTTGTCCACCAAGTTCTACCTGGACCTCGGCTTCAGCATGACGCAGATCGGCCTGGCCGCGAATACGGTAGGCTTCTGGGCCAGCATCGCAGGCGGTATCGTGGGCGGCGTGTGGATGGTCAAGCTGGGCATCAATCGCGGCCTGTGGGTGTTTGGCGTGCTGCAGGCGGTGACCATCCTGGGCTTCGCCTGGCTGGCGCTGGTGGGCCCCAATACGGCGCTGCTGGCAACCGCTATCGGCAGCGAAGCTTTCGCCAGCGTGGGGCTGGGCACGGCGGCGCTGGCGTCCTTCATGGCGCGCGCTTCGGACGTGCGCTACGCGGCCACGCAGTACGCGCTGTTCTCGGCGCTGGCCTCGGTGCCGCGCATTTTCATCAATGCCTCGGCGGGCTTTGTGATCGCGCAGACGGGCTGGTTCTGGTTCTTTATTGTGTGCTTTATACTGGCGTTTCCTGCGATGATGATGTTACCGAAAATCGCTCCGTGGAACAGCCGAGATGAACAAGCTTAAACCTCTGATTCTGGCGCTGGCCCTGGCGGCCGCGCCGGTCTTTGCCCAGAACGACGGCATCCCCGTCACCAGCATGTCGCCCCTGCGCGGCGTCGGCGGCGACGCGCAGCAGTTCGACCAGCAGTCCAAGCTGCAGTACGACCAGCTGCTGCATCAGGCGCAGGAAAAGAATGCTCTGCTGCCCGCATCTCATCCACAAGTGCTGCGCGTGCGTGCCATCGCGCGGCGCCTGATTCCCTATACCTCGCGCTGGAATCCCGAAGCGGCCAACTGGCACTGGGAAGTCAACGTGCTGAATTCGCCCACGGTGAACGCTTTCTGCATGCCGGGCGGACGCATCGCCTTCTTCAGCGGCATCCTGACCAAACTGAATCTGACCGACGATGAAGTGGCCATGGTGATGGGCCACGAAATCGCCCACGCGCTGCGCGAACATGCGCGCGAGCAGGCGGGCAAGAACGCCATCACCTCGACCATTACGCGCCTCGCTGGCGCGGGACTGTCGGCCTACTTCGGCGTTGATCCGCGCCTCGGCGATATCGGCAGCGACCTGGCTTCCAAGGGGCTGGCGCTGAACTACTCGCGCGGCGATGAGAGCGAGGCCGATCTGGTCGGCCTGGATCTGGCTTCGCGCGCCGGCTTCGATCCCCGCGCCGGTGTGGCGCTGTGGGAGAAGATGGGGCAGGTGAATCAGGCGCAGCCGCTGCCCTTCCTCTCCACCCACCCGACGGGCGCCAAGCGCATCGCGGATATGAACAAGGCCATGCCGCTGGTGCTGCCCGTGTTCGCGCGCGTGCGTGGCCTCGATGCGGACAATCTGCCCGTCTACCACTCGCTGGCGCTGCCCGCCCAACGCTGACATGGCGAAGAATGCATGGCGTCACGGCCCGCCGCCGCTGCCGGTGCGCGACGGCGTCTCCCCCAGTTATTTGTGGCTGCAGGCGGGCGACTGGCCCGATATGCTGAGCTTTATGGTGGAGCGCTATCCGGCCGTGAGCGAGGAACACTGGCGCGAGCGCATGGAGCGCGGCGATGTGGTCGATCATGACGGCCAGCCGCTGCGTCCCGGCAGCCCTTATGTGCGCGGCACGCGGATCTTCTACTACCGCGAGCTGGTGGAGGCGGAGACGCCGATTCCGTTCGAGGAAGAGATCCTGTTCCAGGACGAGCATCTGGTGGTGGTGGACAAGCCGCACTTCCTGGCCATGATTCCCACCGGCCGCTTTGTGCATGAAACGCTGCTGGTACGGCTGAAGAAAAAGCTGGGCATCGCCGACCTGGTGCCCATCCACCGCCTGGACCGCGAGACGGCGGGCGTGGTGGTGTTTTCCGCCACCACGGCCAGCCGCGGCATCTACCAGTCCATGTTCCAGAAGCGCGCCATGCAGAAGGAGTACGAGGCATTGGCGCCGCGCCTGCACGGCGTCGATTTCCCCTTTACCTATCGCAGCCGCATGGTCGATGGCGACAAATTCTTCATCATGAAGGAAGAGGAGGGCGAGCCGAATTCGGAAACGCTGATCGACGTGATCGAGCACCGCGAGGACGCCACCCTGTACCGGCTGTTCCCGCACACGGGGCGCAAGCATCAGTTGCGGCTGCACCTGTCTTCGCTGGGCGTCCCCATCCTCAACGACGCCTTCTATCCCGTGGCGCAGCCGGTGGGGGAGGACGATTTGAGCAAACCCTTGAAGCTGCTGGCGCGCGCCATCGAGTTCACCGATCCGCTGACCGGCGAACCGCGCCGCTTCGTCAGCCGCCGCAGCCTGTGATCAGGGCGCCCCGGTTGGCAGGCCGACCAGGACCAGCAGGCTGATGCTGCTGTCGGCAATGCCGCGATAGACTTCGTAGCTGCCGCTCGTTGTGCCCGTGTCGTGCCACACCTGGCTGTCAATCTGTACGTTCGACGAGGCGACGGCCGACGCGCCGGCGGTGATGATCAGCGTGTGGGTGCCGGAGAGGGCGGTCACATCGCTCAGCGCGCCGACGGTGATCGTATTGCCCGTGCCCCAGATATCAACGAAGTCGACGCCACTCATATGGTGGGTGCCGGAGAGGCTGCCCAGGGCGATGGTCTGGTTGTCGAAGAAGAAATTGAGCGTGTCGCTGCCCGTGCCGGCATTGATGGAGGCCACGTTCAGGCTGGCCGCCGTCAACAGGTCGATGGAGTGGCTGCCGTTGCCCGTCGTCAGTGCCAGGCCTGCGCCGCTGGCATTGACGGTGCTGCCGCTGCCATTCAGCGTGACGGTGGCATTGGCGCCGACGGCGAACAGGTCGTAGCCATTGCTGTTGATGGTGGCATTGTCTCCGACAGAAACGGAATTGCTGCCGGTGCCAGTCTGTATGCTGGCGAAATTGCCAGCGGTGACGATATTGCCGATCGTGCTGGTATTGCCCGCGTTGCCGGTGAATACATGGGCCGAGTCGCCGACGGCGATGGTGTTCGTGCCGCTGCCGCCGAAGACGATGCTGTTGCTGCCCAGTTCGGTGATCGTGTTGGCGCCGCTGGAACCGAAATACAGGGTGCCGCTGCCGTAGTCCTGGTAGGGCAGGACATGGCTGGCGGAATCGACCATGCGGACGGCGATCACGCTTTGCGGCAGACTGGAAGTGGCGCTCCAGCTGTACACATTGTTCGAGCCGCTGCCCGGCGTGACGTCGATCCAGCCGCCGCTGCCGTTGCTCACCTGTACGTGGTCGATGCCGGTGTTTTCGCTGTAGAACTGGCCGCTGAAATGGGTGCTGGCGGCGCTAAACGCCGCCGTGGCGCTGGCGATGATGTAGGACTCATCGCGCAGATTGCCATTGGCGTCAGTGGCCAGGTTCAGCAAATGGTCGCTGCCCGAAGGGCCGATATTGCCGGCCTGGTCGGTCACCGTGCCGCCAGCCATATCCAGGCTATAGCTGGCGATGGTGCTCAGCGGCTGGGACAGCGTCAGCACGACCTGGTTGCCATTGACGACGGTAGCTGCGCCCGTTTCCACAGCCAGCTGGATGACATTGCTGCCGTTGGTGAGCGTGAGAACGGCATCCGTGCTCAGGTCGATATTTTCGCTGAAGGTCAGCACAACGCTGCCGGCGCTGAAGGAAGCGCCTTGCAGCGTGGGCGGCTGGGTGTCCAGCGTATAGCCGTGCTCTTGCGGTGTGGAGGTGCTGACACCATCCGTCACCTGCGTCATGATGCTGTGCGTGCCCGACAGCAGCGTGGCGGCGATGCTCCAGGCATGGTTGGCATTGTCGACGACGGCATTGGTCCAGGTGGTGCCGCCGTCCAGCGACACCTGTACCTGGTCGCCCGAGGGCAGGTCGCCGTCCAGCGTGCCGCTGATGGTCTGGGCGGCGGTCCTGGTGTAGAAGTCGGTGCCGGACTTGCCCGTGTCGGCCGACAGCGCCGTAATGGCAGCGTTGACGTTGATGGGCGGCGCCGTGTTCACGTTGTAGGAATCCACTTCGAACATGCCGTCGGGCGTCTGGTTGCCCGCCAGATCAGTCGCGCTGTAGGCGAAGTAGTCGATCACGCCGGAGACATTGGTGCTGGCATTGGGCGTCACCGTTGCGGTCCAGGTCAGGCCGCCGTCATGCGTCTGGAAGGGCGTGTAGGTGCTGGCGTTGGTGTCGAAGTCGGTGATGCTGAAGCTGGTGACTTTTTCCGACAGCGTCACCGTCACGGTGGCCGTTTCGCCCGCCGTCAGATTGCTGTCGCTGATGGTGGCGGACAGCACGGACGGCGCCACATTGTCGAAGGTGTAGTTGAGGCTGGTGCTGCCGCTGTTCAGGCCGTGCGTATTGGCCACGCGCGCGATCAGGCTGGTGTTGCCATTGACGGCGGGGACGCCTTCGTAAGCCCACGTGCCATTGGCGGCCTCGGCAATATGCCAGGTGGCGCCGCCGTCGTTCGATACCTGCACCATGTCGTTCGCGCCCAGGGTGCCCGTATAAGTGCCGTGCATGTCGCCGGAGTTGGTGACGCCGTCGCTGGCGCTGTCGCCCGTGTCCGTGAACTGGATGGTCGAGCCGATGTGGGCCGTCGGCGCCACGGCGGCGCCAGCGGTGGTGAAGTGCAGCTTGCTGGAATCGGCAAGGCCGGCGTAGCTGTTGCCGCCGTTGTCGGCCAGCGCGCCGCAGCTGATGGTCATGCCATACGTCAGGCCCGCCTTGAGGTCCGTGCTCAGATTGATGGTGACGGTGTGGCCGGTAATGCTCACCTGCGGATCGCTGATGCTCAGCACGCGGGTATCGGTGGCGCCCACCCAGCGCGTCTGCAGCTGGCCGGACTTGTCGTAATAGCTTTGCGAGAAGCCGTCGCTGATGGTGATGGTGCCGCTGGCCGCGACCATGTCTTCGTTAAAGGTCAGCACGATATCGCTGCCGACTGGCACGGAGCCGCTGTTTTGCGACGGCGAAGCTGAAGACAGGGTCGGGACGAGGCTGGTCATGGCGTTCTCTGCTCAGTAAATATTTTGACAATGCATGCGGGACCCGGCCAGGACCGGGTTCCCGCTATGATATCAACATCGCATGAGGTTTTGCATTTTAGAAATCAAAATTGCAACCATTTAAGACGCAAATACAACGCGCTCAGACGTGATACTCGATGGTAAGCGGGGCGTGGTCGGAAAAACGCTCGTCCTTGTAGATGGCAACAGTATGCGCCTTGCCTGCGATGCCAGGGGTCGCCACGTGGTAGTCGATACGCCACCCTACGTTCTTGGCCCAGGCCTGGCCGCGATTGCTCCACCAGGTGTACTGCTCGGGACGCTCGTCAATGCCGCGGTGGACGTCGACAAAGCCCACCTCGTCGAACAGGCGCGTCATCCAGGCCCGCTCCTCGGGCAGGAAGCCGGAATTCTTCAGATTGCCCTTCCAGTTTTTCAGGTCGATTTCCTTGTGGGCGATGTTCCAGTCGCCGCAGATCACCACTTCGCGGCCTTCCGCCCGCAGCTGCTGCAGGTGGGGCATGAACAGGTCCATGAAGCGGAACTTGGCTTCCTGGCGCTCGGGGCTGGAGGAGCCGGACGGGCAGTAGACGGAAATCACCGTCAGGTTGCCGAAGTCGCAGCGCACATAGCGGCCTTCGGCGTCGAACTCGGGGCTGCCGAAGCCGATCAGCACGCGGTCCGGCTGCGCCTTGCTGTAGACGCCGGCGCCGGAATAGCCTTTTTTCTCGGCATAGTGGAAGTGGCCGTGGTAGCCGCCGGGATTGAGGAATTCAGGCGTCATGTCGCCTTCTTGCGCCTTCAGTTCCTGCACGCAGACGAAATCGGCGTCCTGCGCCAGCATCCAGTTGAAGAAGCCTTTTTTGGCGGCGGAGCGGACGCCATTCAGGTTGGCGGAGATGATTTTTGGCATAGATAAACAGCGGCTTTAGTTCGGAATGCGCTAGTGTAGCGTTAAAATACGGGCACTTTAAGGAAATGAGGCATCATGAACAACTTACGCCAGGAATTTATTGCGTTTTCGGTTAAAACGGGTGTGCTGCGCTTCGGCGAATTCACCACCAAGGCCGGACGCCAGTCGCCCTACTTCTTCAACGCCGGCCTATTCCACGACGGCGCCACCCTGGCTCAGCTGGCCCAGTTCTACGCCCAGACGCTGCTCGATTCCGGCGTGCAGTTCGACATGCTGTTCGGCCCCGCCTACAAGGGCATCACCCTGGCTTCGGCCACGGCGGTGGCGCTGGCGGGCAAGGGCCGCAATACCTCCTTTGCCTTCAACCGCAAGGAAGCCAAGGACCACGGCGAAGGCGGCACCATCGTCGGCGCCAAGCTGCAGGGCAAGGTCGTCATCATCGACGATGTGATCTCGGCCGGCACTTCGGTGCGCGAGTCGGTGGAAATGATCCGCGCCGCCGGCGCCGAACCCTGCGCCGTGCTGATCGCGCTGGACCGCATGGAGCGTGGCGCCAAGGATGGTGTGATGTCCGCGCTGTCGGCGGTACAGGAAGTCACCCAGAAGTACGGCATTCCCGTGATCTCGATCGGCAATCTGGAAGACCTGTTCGGCTACCTGAACGGCGGCGCCGCCGATCCGGAACTGGCCAAATACAAGGACGCCGTGGCCGCCTACCGCAGCCAATACGGCGTTGCAGCATAAGCGGGCGTAGACTTTGAAATTGCTATGGTGTAACCTTTTGTCGCAGATGGTGTAATCGACAAAGGCTAAACCATGAATATTGCAACAATGAAGGTGCATGGCGACGTGGACGGTCTACAGGACGTCCGCGACGGCTTGCCCACGGAACCGGACAGTACCTGGGAAAAGGGCGATGTGCGCCCGGACGGCCGGGTGCGCATCGACTCCGGTTTCTACGTCTCAATCGGAACCGACAAGGACCCGACCGCGCTGCTCAAGCAGATCCGCCACTACCTGTCCGAATGCCAGGCACGCGGCATTCACTTCGAACGCTCCGACATCTCCGCCGAGCTGCGCATCGCCTTCACGGTGCCGGAAGGCGGCGTGGCGCCATCGCTCGATTTCGAGCTGGCCGACCTCACCCTGCTGGTCGAAATGGGCATTTCGCTCAGCATTACCTCGTAATCCTCGGCGGAGTAGGCTAAGCTACCGGTTTGCCAAAAGCACAACCGGAGTGAAGCTATGCGATTTTCCGAAAGCCGTCTTGCAACCCTTGATTGCGGTCCTCAAGCCAGGCGGCAGATCCATATCTGGGAGCCGTCCGCCGGCCTTGCACCGCGCGCCGTGATCATGGCGCTGCATGGCGGCATGGCGCATGCGGGCGATTACGTCACGCCGGCGCTGTACTTCCGCGAGCGCGGCATCGCCACCGTCAGCTACGACATGTGCGGCCACGAGAAGCAGCGCCGCGTCGACATCCCCGGCTTCCAGGTCTTCCTCGATGAAGGGCGCTTGTTCCTGCAATGGGTGCGGCGCGAGTATCCGGGCGTGCCCGTGTTCGTGATGGGGCACTCGATGGGCGCGCTGATCGCCACGCATCTGGGCCTGGGCTATTTTGCCGATGATGCGGAGATCAGCGGCTTCATCATGTCTTCGCCGTATTACGTGAATGCGATCAAGGTGTCGCCGGTGCTGCTGGCGCTGTCCGGCGTGCTGGGCGCGCTGGCGCCGCGCATGAAGGTGCCGCTGGCGCCGCTGACCGACCAGCTGACCCACGACGCGGCCATCACCGCCCGCCACTACGCGGACGAGAAGGACGATATCCGCGCCACGGAAATCACGGTCCGCTTCGGCAATGCGCTGCAGGGCGCGCAGGCGGGGCTGGCGGAACGGATGCGGTCCTGGCGCCATCCCCTGTATGCCGTGATCGCGGGCGACGACAAGCTGGCCGACGCCCGCGCCAGCGAGGCGATGCTGCGTTCGATCGATGCATCGCTGCTGACGCTGCGGATCCAGCCGCATAACTATCACGAGAACTTCAACGAAGTGAGTCGCGAGCAGATCTTCGCCGACATCCTGGGCTGGATGGAGGCGCGCATGCTGCTGGCCCCGGCGGCGGCCACGGCCTGATCGTCCGTACAACACGTCTTTGAAACTGATTGCATAAACAAAAAATGCGTTCTACAATTTGTGCAACTGGTTGCATAAATGGAGCGCGACATGAAATATCCCCACCTGTTTACCCCGCTGGACCTGGGTTTCACCACTCTGCCGAACCGCGTCATCATGGGTTCCATGCACGTCGGCCTGGAAGAAGTGCCAAATGGTTTTGAGCGCATGGCCGCTTTCTATGCCGAGCGCGCGCGCGGCGGAGTGGGACTGATCGTCACCGGCGGCATCGCGCCGAATGAGCGCGGTCGTCCGATGAAGGGCGGAGCGCTGATGACCACCGAGGAGCATGCGGAGCACCATCGTGTCGTGACCAGGGCCGTGCACGAGGCGGGCGGCAAGATCGCCATGCAGATCCTGCACTTCGGCCGCTATTCCTATCAAAAAGACCTGGTGGCGCCGAGCGCCCTGCAGGCGCCCATCAATCCCTTCGTGCCGCATGCGCTGACGACGGAAGAAGTGGAAGAAACCGTCAACGACTACGCACGTTGCGCCGCGTTGGCCAAGCATGCGGGCTATGACGGCGTGGAGATCATGGGCTCGGAAGGCTACCTGATTAACGAATTCATCGCCGCCCGCACCAACCAGCGCGACGACGAGTGGGGCGGCAGCTACGCCAACCGCATGCGCTTCCCGGTGGAGATCGTGCGCCGCACGCGCGAGAGGGTGGGCAAGGAATTCATCATCATTTACCGCCTGTCCATGCTGGACCTGGTGGAAGGCGGCTCCACGCTGGAAGAAGTGATCGAGCTGGCCAAGGCCATCGAGGCGGCGGGCGCCACCATCATCAACACCGGCATCGGCTGGCACGAAGCGCGTATTCCGACCATCGCCACCAAGGTGCCGCGCGCGGCCTTCGGCTGGGTGACGCAGAAGCTGCGCGGCCATGTGTCGATTCCACTGGTCGCCACCAACCGCATCAACACGCCGGAAGTGGCGGAACAGCTGCTGGCCGACGATTGCTGCGATCTGGTGTCGATGGCCCGTCCGCTGCTGGCCGATCCTGAATTCATGCTCAAGGCGCGTGAAGACCGCGCCGACGAAATCAATACCTGCATCGGCTGCAATCAGGCCTGCCTCGATCATACCTTCGGCGGCAAGATCACTTCCTGCCTGGTCAATCCGCGCGCCTGCCATGAGACGGAACTGGTGTTCCAGCCGCTGGCCAAGCGCAAGCGCATCGGCGTCGTTGGCGCCGGTCCTGCGGGCATGAGCTTCGCCATCGCCGCCGCCGAGCGTGGACACGAAGTAGAGCTGATCGAAGCGGGTGAGCAAATCGGCGGCCAGCTGAATGTCGCCAAGAAGGTGCCGGGCAAGGAAGAGTTCAACGAGATGCTGCGCTACTTCGGCAAGCAGATCGAACTGAAAGGCGTGCAGCTGAAACTGAACACGCGCGCCAGCGCCTCCCTGCTGCAGGAAGCGGGCTACGACGAGATCGTGATTGCGACCGGCGTGACGCCGCGCACGCCGCCGATTGAAGGCGCGGACCACGCCAAGGTGCTGGGCTATCTGGACGTGCTGCGCGACGAGAAGCCGGTCGGCAAATCGGTCGCCATCATCGGCGCGGGCGGCATCGGCTTCGACGTGGCGGAATACCTGACCCATAGCGGCGACAGCGGCGCCATCAACCGTGAGAAGTTCTACGCGGAGTGGGGCATCGACACCGACTACCGCGAAGCGGGTGGCCTGCGTGAGGCGGAAGTGGAAAATTCGCCGCGCCGCGTCTTCCTCCTGCAGCGCAAGGAGAGCAAGGTCGGCGCGAACCTGGGCAAGACCACGGGCTGGATTCACCGCACGGGCCTGAAGGCGCGCCGCGTGGGCATGCAGTCGAGCGTCAGCTATCGCAAGATCGACGATGACGGCCTGCACGTCACCGTGGATGGCGAAGACAAGGTTCTGCCGGTCGATAACGTGATCATGTGCGCGGGCCAGGAATCGCTGCGCGCGCTGTACGACGATCTGAAGGATTCCGGCTGCTCCGTGCACCTGATCGGCGGCGCGGACGTGGCGGCGGAACTGGACGCCAAGCGCGCCATCGACCAGGGCGTGCGTCTGGCGGCGGTCATTTAAATCACAAGAAAGGAGCATGGCATGACGTTGAAACTGCAACCCAAAGTCGCCGCATCGCTGGCGCTGTGGCACGAGATGTTGAGCAAGCGCGATCTGAGCGAACTGCCGTCCATCGTGGAGGCGTCCGCTGTGTTCCGTTCGCCGATGGCGCACACCGCCTATGAATCGGCGCAGGCTGTGACGCTGGTGCTGAATACGGTGATCAAGGTGTTCGAGAACTTCACCTACTACCGCGAGTTCGCCACCGAAGATGGCCTGAGCGCGGTGCTGGAATTCAGCGCCAATGTGGGCGAGAAGCAGCTCAAGGGTATCGACATGATCCGCTTTAACGAAGACGGCAAGATCGTCGACTTTGAAGTGATGATTCGTCCCCTGAGTGGATTGCAGGCGCTGGGTATGGAAATGGGCAAGCGTCTGGGCCATCTGCTGCCTGAATTTAAAGCCGCGCCGTAAGCGGCATGTGATAATGCCCGGATGTCCTTACCTCATGCATTGATTACCGCGCTGCTGGAACGTCCCAGTTCCGGCCTGGAGCTGGCGCGGCGCTTCGACAAGTCGATCGGCTACTTCTGGCACGCGACGCACCAGCAGATCTACCGCGAACTGGGGCGGCTGGAGGAAGCGGGCTGGATCGAGTCGCTGGAGCCGGCCGCCACGCGCGGCCGCCAGCGCGCCTACCGCGTGCTGCCCGCCGGCCGCGAAGAGCTGCGCCGCTGGACGGGCGAACCTTCGGAACCCAAAGTGATGCGCGATGAGCTGATGCTGCGCATCCGTGCCGAAGCGGCGATCGGCCCGGCCGGCGTCGCTGTCGACATCGCCCGCCGCCTCGAGCTGCACCGCGAAGCGCTGGCCAACTATAAAAAAATCGAAGCGCACGACTTTCCCTCCGGCTTGCTGACGCGCGAGCAGCAGCTGCAGCACCTCATTTTGTCAGCGGGAATTCTGATGGAGCAGATGTGGGTGCAATGGTCGGAGCAGGCGCTGGAAGTTCTTACTAATTTCGAACCCAAGTGACCGCGTTTGGCACTAAAGTGGCAAGTGCCGTGTTGAGCTTGGGTAGTCCACAGTAAGAAATGCGTCGAATTGTGCGGCAGCTTGTCGAAGTAGTTGCCCATTTTTGCGCCCCTGCCACCCCATGTCTGCTACGCTTTGGACTGAATGCCCAAGCAGAAAGCGCCGCAACCGAACAGGAACAGACTCGTCAAGAAGCAGGCGCATGAGCGAAAAGGCTGACCTTTGCAGCCTCAAGTACGGCTACTGCAGTTTCGCGAGAAACAGTTGGGAAATCAATCAAAAATTCATTGAGCGACGCTTGTCCCTGGATATAGTCAAATAGGTTTTGAATAGGAACTCGGGTCCCGGCGAAACATGGAATTCCGCTCATGATTTCCGGGTCGGTAGTGATGTGCTTGGGTTCCATGATGCCTCCGCTACTTCAGTGTAGCACTTCGTGTTGGCACAAAAAAGGACGCCGAGGCGTCCTTTTTGTTGAGCGGAGCGGGATCAGCCAGCCAGCTTGGCTTTCAGCAGCTCGGTCAGCTGGGCCGGGTTGGCTTTGCCGCGCGAGGCTTTCATCGCCTGGCCGATCAGGGAGTTGATGGCGGCTTCTTTACCAGCACGGTACTGCTCCACCGATTTCTCGTTGGCGGCGATGACGTCGTCGACGATCTTTTCCAGCGCGCCGGTGTCGGAAATTTGCTTCAGGCCCTTGGACTCGATCACGGCGTCGGCCAGGTTCTCGTCAGAGGACTTGGCTTCCCACATGCCGGCGAAGACTTCTTTACCGGCCTTGTTGGAGATCGTGCCGTCGGCGATGCGTTTCAGCAGCAGCGACAGCTGGGCTGCCGATACTGGCGACTCGGCGATGTCCACGCCTTCGCGGTTCAGGGTCGACGACACGTCGCCCATCAGCCAGTTGGCGGCGGCCTTGGCGTTTTCCTTGCCGGCCTTTTCCACCACGGCGACGAAGTAGTTCGCCATCGCCTTCGACTGGGTCAGCACCAGCGTGTCGTATTCCGGCAGCGCGAATTCGGTCTTGAAGCGCTCGCGCATCGCCGCTGGCAGCTCGGGCATGGAGGCCTTTACGCGCTCGATCCATTCGTTGGAAATGGTCAGAGGCGGCAGGTCCGGATCGGGGAAGTAGCGGTAATCCTGCGCGTCTTCCTTCGAGCGCATTTCGCGCGTCTCTTTGCGGTCGGGATCGTACAAGCGGGTCGCCTGCACCACCTTGCCGCCGTCTTCGATCAGCTCAATCTGGCGGCGGACTTCGACGTGCACGGCTTCTTCGATGAAGCGGAAGGAGTTCAGGTTCTTGATCTCGCAGCGGGTGCCGAATTCCTTCTGGCCTTTCGGACGCACGGATACGTTGACGTCGCAGCGGAAGGAGCCTTCCTGCATATTGCCATCGCAGACGCCCAGCCACATCACCAGCGAGTGCAGGGCCTTGGCGTAGGCCACCGCTTCTGCGGCGCTGCGGATTTCAGGCTCGGACACGATCTCCAGCAGCGGCGTGCCGGCGCGATTGAGGTCGATGCCGCTCATGCCGTGATAGTCCTCGTGCAGCGACTTGCCTGCGTCTTCTTCCAGGTGGGCGCGGGTCAGGTTAACGGTCTTGGTGACGAATTCGCCGTCCTTCTCGTAGCCGAAGGTCAGCTGGCCGCCTTGCACCACCGGGTCTTCGAACTGGCTGATCTGGTAGCCCTTGGGCAAGTCAGGGTAGAAGTAGTTCTTGCGCGCGAAGATGGACTGCGGCGCGATCTTGGCGCCCACGGCCAGGCCGAAGCGGATCGCGCGATCCACGGCCTGCTTGTTCATCACAGGCAGCACGCCTGGCAGCGCCAGATCCACCGGGCTGGCCTGGGTGTTGGCTTCGGCGCCGAATTTGATCGACGAACCGCTGAAAATTTTGGATTCGGTCGTGAGCTGCACGTGGTTCTCAAGACCGATGACGACTTCCCATTCCATATTATTCTCGCTATACGATTTAAAGCACCGAGCCCCTGCGGGGCCCGGTGCGGTTATTCTTAGATGCCAGCCGGTGCGCGGGTATGCCAGTCAGTCGCTTGCTGGAACTGGTGCGCGACGTTCAGCAGCCTGGCTTCGCCGAAGTGCTTGCCGATGATCTGCAGGCCGACCGGGCGGCCCTTGGCGCCGAAGCCGCAAGGCACCGACATGCCGGGCAGGCCGGCCAGGCTGGTCGACAGGGTGAAGATGTCGGCCAGGTAGGCGGCGACCGGATCGTCCGACTTGTCGCCCAGATCCCAGGCCACGGTCGGCGCCACTGGGCCCATGATCACGTCGCAGACGGCGTTCGGGCCGTTCAGCACATTCTCGAAGTCCTGCGCGATCAGGCGGCGGATCTTCTGCGCCTTCAGGTAGTAGGCGTCGTAGTAGCCGTGGCACAGCACATAGGTGCCGACCATGATGCGGCGCTTGACTTCGGGACCGAAACCTTCAGCGCGGGTCTTCTTGTACATGTCCTGCAGGTCCTTGTACTCGGCCGCGCGGTGGCCGTAGCGCACGCCGTCAAAACGCGACAGGTTGGACGAGGCTTCCGCAGGCGCGATCATGTAGTAGGCAGGGATCGACAGCTTGGTGTTCGGCAGCGAAATGTCGACCAGGGTCGCGCCCAGTTCCACATACTTGGCCAGCGCGGCGCGCACGGCCTGTTCGACATCGGCAGACAGGCCTTCGCCAAAGTATTCCTTCGGCACGCCGATGCGCAGGCCGGTCAGCGGCTGGTTCAGCTCACGGGTGAAGTCTTCCTGCACGCCGCCCATTTCCGGCGACAGCGAGGTCGAGTCGCGCTCGTCGAAGCCGGCCATGGCGTTCAGCAGCATGGCGCAGTCTTCGGCCGTTTGCGCCATCGGGCCGCCCTGGTCCAGCGAGGAGGCGAAGGCGATCATGCCGAAGCGCGATACGCGGCCATAGGTTGGCTTGATGCCGGTGATGCCGCAGAAGGAAGCCGGCTGGCGGATCGAACCGCCGGTGTCGGTGCCGGTGACGGCCGGCGCCAGGCGCGCGGCGACAGCGGCAGCGGAACCGCCCGAGGAACCGCCTGGAACGGCAGTCTTGTCCCACGGGTTCTTCACGGCGCCGAAGGCCGAATTCTCATTGGCCGAGCCCATGGCGAATTCGTCGCAATTCAGCTTGCCCAGGGTGACCATGCCGGCCGCGTTGAGCTTTTCCACCACGGTGGCGTCGAAGGGGCTGACGTAGTCGGCCAGCATTTTCGAACCGGCGGTCGAGCGCCAGTCGCGGGTGACGAAGATGTCCTTGTGCGCGATCGGCACGCCGGTCAGCGGGCCTGCGTTACCGGCGGCGATGCGGGCGTCCGCGTCGGCGGCCTGCTTCAGGGTCAGCGCGCGATCCACATGCAGGAAGGCGTTCAGATCGCTCTTTTCGATACGGTCCAGGTATTGGGTCGCCAGTTCGGTGGCGCTGATCGCTTTGCTTTGCAGCAGAGCGGAGAGTTCTTTAATCGTTTTGGTATGCATGACGTCTCTAAATTCGGTTCGGGTGCGAAGGGCGGGGCGCGCGTTTATTCGATCACTTTCGGCACCAGGTACAGGCCATCTTCGGTCTTCGGCGCGACCGCCTGATAGGCGTCGCGGCGATTCGTTTCCGTCACCGCGTCTTCGCGCAGGCGCAAGGCGATATTATTCATGTGCGCCGCCAGCGGGTGGCTCAGGGGCGCGACGCCGTCCGTATTCACGGCTTGCATTTGCTCAGCCAGGGCAAAGATGCCATTCAGCTGGCCCAGCATGACATCGGCATGCTGTTCGCTGATCTCAAGTTGGCCCAATTGGGCGATGCGTTTTACGTCGGTCAGGGTCAGGGACATGGCACAGTTTGCTTGCTATATTGATAAAAAACTTGGAAGTTCGTCTATTCCCGGCCAAAAGCGCGGGATTGCCGCTTAAATTACAGGCAGAGGGTGCACACTTTTGCGTAGATTTTCGGCAAATACCAGCCAAATTATAAGGTAGAATGGCGGGTTGATGCGTTGACGGCGCAGAATCATTGCAGCCGCCGCTTCCAAAGAACACTTATCCCTACAGGACACACATGTTTGGTTTTTTACGTCGTTATATCTCCTCTGATCTGGCCATTGACCTGGGCACGGCCAACACCCTGATTTATGTACGCGGCCAAGGCATCGTCCTTGACGAACCGTCCGTCGTTGCGATCCGCCAGGAGGGCGGCCCGAACGGCAAGAAAACGATCCAGGCTGTCGGTAAGGAAGCAAAACAGATGCTGGGTAAAGTCCCCGGCAACATCGAGGCAATCCGCCCGATGAAAGACGGCGTGATCGCCGACTTCACCGTCACCGAGCAGATGCTGAAGCAGTTTATCCGCATGGTGCACGACTCCAAATTCTTCCGCCCTTCGCCGCGCATCATCATTTGCGTGCCTTGCGGCTCGACCCAGGTGGAACGCCGCGCGATCCGCGAATCGGCCCTGGGCGCCGGCGCATCGCAGGTGTATCTGATTGAAGAACCAATGGCGGCGGCCATCGGCGCCGGCCTGCCGGTGTCGGATGCAACCGGCTCGATGGTGGTCGACATCGGCGGCGGCACCACCGAAGTGGGCATCATCTCGCTGGGCGGCATGGTGTACAAAGGCTCCGTGCGCGTGGGCGGCGACAAGTTCGACGAAGCGATCGTCAACTATATCCGCCGTAACTACGGCATGCTGATCGGCGAACAGACCGCTGAAGCGATCAAGAAGGCCATCGGCTCCGCCTTCCCAGGCTCGGAAGTCAAGGAAATGGAAGTCAAGGGCCGCAACCTGTCGGAAGGTATTCCACGTTCGTTCACGATTTCGTCGAACGAGATCCTGGAAGCGCTGACCGACCCGCTGAACAACATCGTCTCCGCCGTGAAGAACGCGCTGGAACAGACCCCGCCGGAACTGGGCGCGGACATCGCCGAAAAAGGCATGATGCTGACCGGCGGCGGTGCGCTGCTGCGCGATCTGGACCGTCTGCTGATGGAAGAAACCGGCCTGCCGGTGCTGGTGGCGGAAGATCCGCTGACCTGCGTGGTGCGCGGTTCCGGCATGGCGCTGGAACGGATGGACCAGCTGGGGTCGATCTTCTCCTACGAATGATCTGAATAACACGGGGCCGCCAAACAGCGGCCCCGCTGCAATCATCGCTCAAGTTCGTTCATGGAATACAGTCCACCGCCACTTTTCAAGCAGGGTGCCTCTGCCCGGGCAAAGATGCTGGTATTCGCCTGCCTGTCGATCGCGCTGCTGCTGGTCGATTCGCGCATGCACGCGCTGAACCGCGCGCGCCAGGTCGTGGGTACCGCGCTGTATCCGCTGCAGATGGCGGCACTGCTGCCGCGCGATGCCATCTATGGTGTCGGCGATTACTTCTCCTCCCTGTCGTCGCTGGAAAAGCAGGTGCGCGAGCTGAAACGCCAGCAGATCGCCGGCGCCCAGGCGCTGCAGCAGGCGCAGCTCCAGACCATGGAGAACGCCCAGCTGCGCCGCCTGATGGATGCGCGCGAACATATTCCCGTCAAGTCGACGCTGGCCGAAGTGCTGTACGACGCGCGCGATATCAACAGCCGCAAGATCATTCTCGACCGCGGCACGCAGCAAGGCGTGCTGCTTGGCCTGCCCGTCATCGACAACCAGGGCGTGGTGGGGCAGGTGACGCGCGTCTTCCCGTTCACCTCTGAAGTGACTCTGCTGACCGACAAGGAGCAGGCGATTCCCGTGCAGCTGCTGCGCAATGGCTTGCGCAGCGTAGCCTATGGTCGCGGCAAATCGGGCACGCTGGAGCTGCGCTTTACGGCGCCGAATGCGGATATCCAGGTGGGCGATATCGTCGTCACCTCGGGCCTGGATGGCATCTATCCGGCCGGCCTGGCCGTGGCGCGCGTGACGCAGGTGGAGAACAGCGCCGGCGGTTCCTTCGGCGGCGTGATCTGCCAGCCGCTGGCGGGCATCCAGAACAACACCCAGCTGCTGGTGCTGATGTCGACGCCGGATATTCCGCCGCGTCCACCGGAAGAAGAATTCAAGCCGCTGAAGAAGGTCGGCAAAATGGGGCCGATCAAGGAACATGAAGGCGCCACGCCCTCTACGGCTGCTGGCGCGCCTGCCGCCAACCCGGCAACGGGCGTCATGCGCGGCACGACGCCGCCCGCGCCTGCGGCGCCCGCAGTACCTGCGCAGGCTCCGGCAGCGGGACAGCCCGTCGCAGGCCAGCCTGCTGCTGGCGGTGCTGCCGCTCCCGCCGTGGCTCCCGCAACCGCGCCCGCAGGCGCAGCGCCCGCCGCTGCCGCGCCGGCCGCACAGCCGTCCAAACCGAAAGAGCCGGCACGATGAACCGCCCGCATTACATTCTGCAGCCAGTCAATCCGCTGTTCATCGCGTTCAGCCTGTTCTGCTCATTCCTGCTCAACCTTCTGCCCTGGGGCAGTTTCCCCTTCGTGCCCGACTTCGTGGCGCTGGTGCTGGTGTTCTGGAGCGTGCATCAGCCGCGCAAGGTCGGCATCGGCACCGCCTTCATCCTCGGCCTGCTGATGGACGTGCATGACTCCACCCTGCTGGGCGAGAACGCGCTTGCCTATACGCTGCTGTCCTACTGCGCCATCATGCTGCACCGCCGGCTGCTGTGGTTCCCGCGCTGGACGCAGGCGGCGCACGTCTTCCCGCTGCTGGTGATGGCGCAGGCGGTGCAGTTATTCGTGCGTTTCCTCGTGTCGGGCAAATTCCCCGGCTGGTTCTTTTTCACGGAGAGCGCCGTCGCTTCCATCCTCTGGCCGCTGACCAGCTGGCTGCTGCTGGCGCCGCAGCGCCGCCCCGTGGACCGCGATCACACCCGCCCGATCTGACATGACTGAACTGAAGAACACGGAACGCGAACTGCACTTGTTCCGCATGCGCCTGACGGCGCTGGGCGGTCTGGTCTTCGTCTGCTTCGGCATTCTGCTGACGCGCTTCATCTGGCTGCAGATCGTCAAACACAACGACTACGCGGCGCAGGCGGAGGAAAACCGCATTGCCATCGTACCCATTGTGCCCAATCGGGGCCTGATTTTGGACCGCAACGGCGTGGTCCTGGCCCGCAACTATTCGGCTTATACGCTGGAGATCACGCCGTCCAAGCTGCACACGACGCTGGACGAAACCATCGACGAGCTGTCGAAGCTGATCCTGGTCGAACCCAAGGACCGCAAGCGCTTCAAGAAGCTGCTGGAAGAATCCAAGACCTTCGAGAGCGTGCCCCTGCGCACCCGTCTGACCGACGAGGAAGTGGCGCGCTTTTCCGCGCAGCGCTTCCGCTTCCCCGGCGTGGAGATCCAGGCGCGCTTGTTCCGCCAGTATCCGCTGGGCGAGCTGGCCTCGCACGTCATCGGCTATATCGGCCGCGTGAACCCGGCCGAGGCCCGCGCCATCGAGGATTCCGACGATGCCGCCAACTACAACGGCACCGACCATATCGGCAAGGAAGGCCTGGAAAAGAGTTACGAGAAGCAGTTGCACGGCAACACGGGCTACGAGGAAGTGGAAGTGTCGGCCGGCGGCCGCGCCATTCGCACCTTGTCGCGCACGGCCGCCGCGCCGGGCAATAACCTGATCCTGTCGATCGACATCGAGCTGCAGAAGGTGATCGAGGAAGCCTTCGGCGACTGGCGCGGCGCGCTGGTGGCCATCGAGCCGGAGACGGGCGACATCCTGGCCTACGTCTCGCGTCCCGGCTACGATCCTAACCTGTTCGTGGACGGCATCGACGCGCAAAGCTGGAACGACCTGAATAACTCGCTCGACAAGCCGATGGTGAACCGTCCGCTGTCCGGCACCTATCCGCCCGGTTCCACCTTCAAACCCTTCATGGCGCTGGCCGCGCTGGAAAACGGCAAACGCACGCCGCAGCAGACCATCTTCGACGGCGGCTCCTTCACGCTGGGCGGCCACAAATTCCGCGACGATAAACCGGGCGGTCACGGCACAGTGGACATGTACAAGTCCATCGTCGAATCGTGCGACACCTACTACTACATGCTCGGCAACGACATGGGCATCGACATGATCCACGACTTCATGAAGCCTTTCGGCTTCGGCCAGTTGACGGGCATCGACCTCGATCATGAAAAGACCGGTGTGCTGCCGTCCAAGGAATGGAAGCGCGACCGCTTCAAGAAGACGCCCGGCGCGCAGAAATGGGTGGGCGGCGACACCATCTCGGTCAGCATCGGCAACGGCTTTAACAGCTATACGCCGTTGCAGATCGCGCACGCGGTGGCCAACCTGGCCAACAACGGCGTGGTGATGAAGCCTCACCTGGTGAAGATCGTCGAGGATGGCGTCACCCACACGCGCAAGCTGACGGTGCCCAAGGAAAGCTACCGCATCCCGCTCAAGCAGGAAAACATCGACATCATCAAGAACGCCATGGTGGGCGTGACCTTGAGCGGCACGGCGGCCAGGGCCTTCGCCGGCGCCCAGTACACCTCCGGCGGCAAGACCGGCACGGCGCAGCTGGTCGGCATCAAGAAGAACGAGAAGTACAACGCCAACCTGATCGCCGAACGCCTGCGCGACAACGCGCTGTACACGGCCTTTGCGCCGGCCGACCATCCACGCATCGCCATCGCGGTGGTGGTGGAAAACGGCGGCTTCGGCGCGGGCGTGGCCGCGCCCATCGTGCGCAAGGCCCTCGACTATTACCTGCTGGGCAAACGCCCGAATGAAAAGGACACGGTCCAGGTGCCAAGGCCCGACGCTGATCTGCGTCCAGCCGGCGAGCCTGTCCCGACCGAAGACAAGCCCGCCAACGAAACGCCGGGCAATACGGAATAAGGACAGCGATGCCTATCAACGAAAGGCGCTCTTTGTGGCGCCGCATGCGACCCTACTTTACGGTCTTTGACGGACCGCTGGCGCTGATCATCTGCATGCTGCTGTCGGTCGGCCTGGTCACGCTGTACTCGGCCGGCATCGGCATTCCCGGCAAGGTGGAAGACCAGCTGCGCAACATCTTCATGGCCTTCATCGTCATGTGGCTGGTGGCGAATATCACACCGCAGATGATGATGCGGATCGCCGTTCCCGCCTATATGGTGGCGGTGGCGCTGCTGGTGGCGGTGGCGCTGTTCGGCACCGTCAAACTGGGCGCGCGGCGCTGGCTGCACGTGGGCGTGGATATCCAGCCGTCCGAATTCATGAAGATCGCCATGCCGCTGATGCTGGCCTGGTTCTTCCAGCAGCGCTCCGGCCATCTGGAATGGCACTCTTACCTGATCGCGGCGGTGCTGCTGGCGATTCCCGTCGGCCTGATCGCCAAGCAGCCGGACCTGGGCACGGCGCTGCTGGTGATCGCGGCCGGTTTCTGCGTGATCTTCCTCGCGGGCCTGTCGTGGAAGGCGCTGGCGGCGCTGTTCATCATGGGCGCGGCCAGCCTGCCCATCGTGTGGTCCGTCATGCACGACTACCAGCGCGAGCGCGTGATGACGCTGATCGACCCGACCTCCGACCCGCTGGGCAAGGGCTTCCACATCATCCAGTCCACCATCGCCGTGGGCTCGGGCGGCATCACCGGCAAGGGCTGGACGCACGGCACGCAGGCGCACCTGGAATTCATCCCCGAACGTACGACGGACTTCATCTTCGCCGTTTTCTCGGAAGAATTCGGCCTGATGGGCAACCTGGTGCTGATGGTGCTGTACATGCTGCTGATCGGCCGCGGCCTGATGATCGCGGCGGGCGCGCCCAACTTCTTCACCCGCCTGCTGGCGGGCGCCGTCACCATGATCTACTTCACCTACGCCTTTGTGAACATGGGCATGGTGAGCGGCATTCTGCCGGTGGTGGGCGTGCCGCTGCCGTTCATGAGCTACGGCGGCACGGCGCTGCTGACGCTGGGGATTGGCGCGGGGATTTTGATGAGCATCCAGCGCCACCGTAAGCTGGTGCAGACCTGATGGACCAGGGGCCAGACCTGTTTCGCCGCCGCCTCAAGACACTGGGGATGATCGCTTTTGTCGGCATGTCGCTGCTGGCCGCGCGTGTCGTCTGGCTGCAGCTGGTCGCCAGTTGAGGGGCGCGATGCCGTTCCATGATGGGCGCTCGCTGAGGCAGCGCCTGGCGGTATTCGATCTGCCGCTGGCCATCGTCATCCTGATGCTGCTTTCGGTCGGGATGGTGACGCTGTATTCGGCGGGCATCGCCATTCCCGGCCGCTGGACAGACCAGCTGCGCAATATCGTCATGGCGTTTCTCGTCATGTGGGCGGTGGCGAATGTGCCGCCTCAGACCATGATGCGGCTTGCGGTGCCGGGATATACCGTGGCCGTGCTCCTGCTGGTGGGCGTGGCGCTATTCGGTTCGGTCAAGGGTGGCTCGCGGCGTTGGCTGAATGTCGGTGTGCAGATCCAGCCTTCCGAATTCATGAAGATCGCCATGCCGCTGATGCTGGCCTGGTTCTTCCAGCGGCAGCAGGGTCAGTTGCGCTGGCATTCGTATGTTATTGCGGCGCTGCTGCTGGCGGTGCCGGTGGGGCTGATCGCGCGCCAGCCGGATCTGGGTACGGCGCTGCTGGTCGTTGCAGCCGGCGCTTGTGTGATTTTCCTTGGCGGCCTGTCCTGGCGGGCGATTGCGGCCATAGGGGGATTGGCCTGCGCCGCACTGCCCTTGCTGTGGATCGTGATGCACGATTACCAGCGCGACCGTGTGCTCACTCTGATCGACCCTTACCACGACCCGCTGGGGAAGGGCTTCCACATCATTCAGTCGATGATCGCCATCGGCTCCGGCGGCCTGGCGGGCAAAGGCTGGACCAATGGCACGCAGGCGCATCTGGAATTCATCCCCGAGCGCACTACTGACTTCATTTTTGCCGTCTTCTCGGAAGAATTCGGCCTGGCGGGCAACTTGGTGCTGGTGCTCCTGTACCTGCTGCTGATATGGCGCGGCCTGACCATCGCCACCAATGCCTCGACCTTGTTCACGCGCCTGCTGGCGGGCGCAATTACGATGATCTACTTCACCTACGCCTTTGTGAACATGGGCATGGTGAGCGGTATCGTGCCGGTGGTCGGCGTGCCGCTGCCATTCATGAGCTATGGCGGCACGGCGCTGCTGACGCTGGGCCTTGGCGCGGGCATCCTGATGAGCATCCAGCACCATGGCCGGGGCGGGCGAGGCTGATGGAGATCAAGGACGTCGAACGCGAACTGCGGCAATTCCGCACCCGTATCACGGTGCTGGGCGGGCTGGTGGTCGTCTGCTTTGGGATGCTGCTGGCGCGCTTCATCTGGCTGCAGATCATCAAGTACAACGACTTTGCCGTGAAGGCGGAAGAGAACCGCATCGCCATCGTACCCATTGTACCCAATCGCGGGCTGATTCTGGACCGTAATGGCGTGGTCCTGGCGCGTAACTACTCGGCCTACACTCTGGAGATCACGCCGTCCAAGCTGCACGTGACGCTGGATGAAACCATCGACGAGCTGGCGAAGCTGGTGCTGATCGAGGCCAAGGACCGCAGCCGTTTCAAGAAGCTGCTGGAAGAGACCAAGGGCTTTGAGAGCGTGGCGCTGCGTACCCGCCTGTCGGACGAGGAAGTGGCGCGCTTTTCGGCGCAGCGCTTCCGCTTCCCCGGCGTGGAAATCCAGGCGCGCCTGTTCCGCCAATATCCGCTGGGTGAGACGGCGTCGCACGTGATCGGCTATATCGGCCGCGTCAGCCGCAGCGAGGCCAAGGCGCTGGAAGACATGGACGATGGCGCCAACTACAAGGGTTCCAGCCATATCGGCAAGGAAGGACTGGAAAAGAGCTATGAAAAGCTGCTGCACGGGCATACCGGCTACGAGGAGGTGGAAGTCTCCGCAGGCGGGCGCGCGATCCGCACGCTGTCGCGCACGAGCGCCACGGCGGGCAGCAATCTGATTCTGTCGATCGACATCGAGCTGCAGAAAATCGTCGAGGAGGCGTTTGGCGAGCGGCGTGGCGCCTTCGTTGCCATCGAGCCGGAGACGGGCGATATCCTCGCTTACGTTTCGCGTCCTGGCTATGATCCCAACCTGTTCGTGGACGGCATCGACGCGCAGAGCTGGAATGAGCTGAATACGTCGCTGGACCGGCCGATGGTCAACCGTCCGTTGTCTGGCACGTATGCGCCGGGTTCCACCTTCAAGCCCTTCATGGCGCTGGCCGCACTGGAGCTGGGCAAGCGCACACCGGGCCAGATCACGCCCGATCCGGGCTACTACTACCTGGGCGGCCACAAGTTCAATGACGATGTGGTGGGCGGCCACGGCTCGGTTGATCTGCGCAGGTCCATCATCGTGTCCTGTAATACCTACTACTACGCGCTGGGGCATGAGATGGGTATCGACGCCATTCACGACTTTATGCAGCCCTTCGGCTTTGGGCAGCAGACCGGCATCGACCTGGATAACGAAAAGACGGGCGCGCTGCCGTCGCAGGAATGGAAGCGCAAGCGGTTCAAGGGGGCGGCGGGTAAGTGGGTGGGTGGTGATACCATCTCGGTCAGTAATGGCTCGGGCTACAACGCATATACGCCTCTGCAGATCGCGCATGCGGTGGCCAATCTTGCCAACAATGGCGTGGTGATGCGGCCGCACCTGGTGAAGATCGTCGAGGATGCGCAGACGCGCGCACGCAAGCTGACGGTGCCGAAGGAAAGCTATCGCATACCGCTCAGGCAGGAGAACATCGATTTTGTGAAGAATGCGATGGTCGGCGTCACCAGTGAGCCGGGCGGCACGGCCTACGGCGCCTTTGCCGGCGCGGGCTACACGGTGGGCGGCAAGACCGGTACGGCGCAGGTGATCACGATTAAAAAGGGCGAGAAGTACAACGCCGCCACCCTCGCCGAACGCCTGCGCGACAACGCGCTGTTCACAGCCTTTGCGCCGGTCGACAAGCCGCGCATCGTGCTGGCGATGGTGGTGGAAAACGCGGGCAAGGGCGGCGCGAACGCGGCGCCTATCGCGCGCAAGGCGCTGGACTATTACCTGCTGGGTAAGCGTCCGGCGGAAAAGGACACGACCAAGGTGGAGAAGGAAGACGCCGTTGCCGTGCTGCCGGTGGAGGGGCCGACGCTGGAAGAGCAGGCCGCTGCCGCAGAGCTGGAACGGGCGCCGGCGCCACCACGCAAGAAACCATGAGGATCACGACATGCGCAATGACACAAGCCGTAGCCTGAAGCTGAGCGTCGCACCAGTGTTGGCGACGTTGCTGGCGCTGGCCGGCTGCAGCACTGCGCCAGTAGTAACGGAGACGGCGCCCAAGCCAGCTCCGCGTGCCAGCGAACCGTCTATCAAGGCGCCAGTGCCAAGCCAGCCCTCGGCCGCGCCTGTGCTGCCGCCCGCCGGTTCGGGACGCGGCGGCTACTATCAGGATGATGGTCCTGGCGAGAATCCGCCGCCCAACCTGGACCAGGTGCCGGATGCGGAAGTGCGCAATGATCCGCTGATCGCGCGTGCCAACAAGCCTTACGTCGTCTTCGGCAAGACCTATACACCGATCACGGACAATCAGCCCTATTCGCAGATCGGCGTCGGCAGCTGGTACGGCAAGAAATTCCACGGCCAGCGCACCTCGTCCGGCGAGCTGTATGACATGTACAAGATGACGGCGGCGCATCCCATCCTGCCGATTCCGTCGTATGCGCGGCTGACCAATCTTGTGAGCGGGGCGCAGGTGGTGGTGCGGATTAATGACCGCGGCCCCTTCCACTCCAACCGCGCCATCGACGTGTCGTACACGGCGGCGTTGAAACTGGGCCTGCTGGGCAAGGGCAGCCACGAACTGCAGATCGAACGGATCCTGCCGGATGAGGTCGACCGCATGCTGGCCACGAAGCAGGGCGTTTCGGGTACCACGTCGGCGCGCCTGCAGACCAAACCGGTGACGCAGGCGTCCGCGCTGTCGTCTTCCTCGCTGGCGACGAACAATCAGCCGCTGGTGCTGACGCCCAAGCCGGTGCAGAGCAGCGGCGCCGCGCCGCAGGAAATCCAGGCGCTGATGCTGGGCGACCGTGTGCCGGCAGGAGCGGCCGACGGCGCGCCCTCCGCGTCATCTGCGTCGTCTGTGGTGGATCCGCAGGCTGGCAGCGACGGTGCTGCCGTCAAGGGTGGTTACTACCTTCAGCTGGGCGCCTATTCGCGCGCAGACAACGCGGAAGCCGCGCGTGTCAGGCTGGCCCGTATCAACGGCGTGGGCGCGCTGGAAGTGACGCAAGGCGGCACGGTGTTCCGCATCTTCAGCGGCCCTTACGCCAGCCGCCAGGACGCGCTGCAGGCGGCGCAAGGCCTGCCTGCCTCGCTCGGCCTCAAGCCCATCGTGATCCAGCGCTAATCGGGCGTCAGCAGTTGCTCGATGCGCTCCGTGCGGAAGCGCTCGATGACGAATTCCACAAAGGCGCGCGTCTTCGCCGGCAGCAGTTTCTGCGCCGGGTAGTAGATCGAGACGGCGCCGCCATCCACATGCCAGCCGCGCAGCACGCGCACCAGCGTCTTCCGCTCCAGATAGGGCAGGGCGTCCTGGTAGCTGACCAGCGCAACGCCCAACCCCATGCAGGCCGCGTCGCAGGCGGCGCCGGGATCGCTCATAGTCATGGGATTTTTCAGCGTAACGAGCGCCTGCTTCTGCTCGCGGTTGGTCAACGCCCATGGACGCACGCGGCCCGTCTGCGGCGAACGTATCAGGATGCCCTGGTGCGCGGGCAGGTCGGCGGGCGTCTTCAGCGCGCCATGCCGGGACAGGTATGCGGCCGACGCCACCAGCACGCGATAGGCCGGCGCCAGCCGCCGCGCCACCACGCCGGGCACCAGGTCGATGCCGCCGCCGATGGCCGCGTCGAATCCCTGTGCAATCAGGTCGACGGGGCGATTCTCGAAATACCAGTCCGGCGTGATCGCGGGATAACGCAGCAAAAAGTCGCCCAGCAAGGGCAGCACATAGTTGCGGCCAAAATTGGCCGGCATGCTGACCTTGAGCGTGCCCGCCGGCTGTCCGCCCGCGCTGGCCAGATTGGCCATGGCGTTCTGGATGGTCGTCAGGCTGCCGCCCACTTCGTCCAGAAACTGGCGGCCCGCCTCGGTCAGCGACAGGCTGCGGGTACTGCGCTGGAACAGGCGTACGCCAAGGTGAGCCTCCAGCCGCGCCACGTTCTTGCCGACGGCGGCCGGCGTCAGTCCCAGACGCCGGGCCGCCTCTGAAAAGCTGCCCGCTTCCGCGCTGCGCACGAAGCATTCGATGCTGACCATGGTTTCCATATTTTTATTCTAAACCATAGGTATCAACTGTATGCGCTGATTATGCTCTAGTAAAAGCATAATTCGCGACCAATACTGGGTGTATCCAACCACCCATCAAAGGAGCACATATGAACACCAAACCTCTCAGCGGAAAAATCGCATTCGTCCAGGGCGGCTCGCGCGGCATCGGCGCGGCCATTTCGCGCCGCCTGGCGCAGGAAGGCGCCACCATCGTGCTGACCTATGTCAGCTCGCCGGACAAGGCGGCGCAAGTGGTCGCCTCGATCGAAGCGGCAGGCGGCAAGGCGCAAGCCGTGCAGGCCGACAGCTCCGACGCCGCTGCGCTGACCGCCGCTATCCGCAACGTCGCCAAATCCCTGGGCCGCATCGACATCCTGGTGAACAACGCCGGTGTACTGGCCATGGGACCGCTGGATGAATTCAAGCTGGAGGACTTCGACCGTACGCTGAACGTCAACGTGCGCAGCGTGTTCGTGGCGACGCAGGAAGCGGCGCGCCACATGGGCGACGGCGGCCGCGTGATCAACATCGGCAGCGTCAACGCCGACCGTATGCCTTTCGCCGGCGGCACCGCCTACGCCATGAGCAAATCCGCGCTGATCGGCCTGACCAAGGGCCTGGCCCGTGATCTGGGCGCGCGCGGCATCACGGTCAACAACGTGCAGCCAGGCCCCGTCGACACTGACATGAACCCGGACGGCAGCGACTTCTCCGGCGCGCTGAAAGGGATGATGGCCATCGGCCGCTACGGCAAGGTGGAAGAAATCGCCAGCTTCGTGGCGTATCTGGCCGGTCCGGAAGCGGGCTACATTACGGGCGCCAGCCTGACCGCGGACGGCGGCTTCGGCGCCTGATCCGGCTTTACTTGCAGCTATGGGCTTCCACGCCGGGGAAGCCGCTGCGAATCTGTTCCAGTTTGGCTTTCAGTTCCGCGTCCACGTCGCGGAACTGGAAGGCCAGCTGCTTGCTGCCGCTCATGCGCGGCGCAATGCGGGCGGTGCGCACGCCCTGCTTTATCAGCGCCGCCAGCTGGTTCTGCGCCGCCGCCTCCGTGTGGAAGACGCCCAGCGAAATCCCCCACTTCATATTGGGCGAATCGGACATGATGAAGTAGTTGGTCACGCCCAGCGCGCGCAATTCTCCCGCCTTCTTGTCCGCGCCTTCCTTGCTGCCTTGCGATGGAATGAAGACGATATAGCTCGACACCTCGGTGCCCGGCAGGTTGTGGCGCGACTGGCGGTCGCCCAGCTGCAGCGGTTCCAGCTTGACTTCAAACTTGTGCGCGTCGCCGATGAGGAAGGTGCCGATCTCCAGGCAGGCCATGGCTTCTTCCTTCTTCTCGCTGACGGCCGGCGCGGCCGGCACCGTGGCCTTGTCCGGCGAGACGATGGCCAGCTTGTCCGCGTTGAGCTGGTTCTTCATGCGTTGCGGCTCGTGCTCATTGCCGCTGAAATGGCCGAGATAACCCTGTCCATACGCGAACAGGGCGCCGTTGATGGCGACGAGCGACCAGAAGATAAATTTCAGCACAGGCGAATAATCCCAATCACGCGCTGCCGGCGGCAGCATGCAAACCGATGAGCACAATATTATCGACCACACGGTACGGTACCTTCAGCATGGGCGCGATATAGGGCGCGGCCCCGCCGGAGATGATGCACTCCTGCGCGCCGTGCACGGCGCAGGCATGCTCGATGGAGCCGCTCTGCGCGGCCAGGCAGCCGCTGAGGATGGCGTCGTCCGTGTTGTCGGCAAATCCAGCCGGCAGCTTACCGTCTTGCGCAATTTGCGGCAACTGCGCCGTGTTGTGGGCCAGGGAAGAGGCCATCAGTCCCAGTCCGGGCAGGATCATCCCGCCCAGGAAGCGGCCTTCCGCCGTGATGGCGTCCACCGTGGTGGCGGTGCCGCAGTTGGCGACAATGATGGCGCGGCCCGGCGCCAGGCGGTGTCCGGCGATAGCGGCGGCAAAACGGTCGCAGCCCAGCTGCGCGGGGCTGCGGTAGCCGTTGCTCAGGCCCGCCAGTTCGGGCAGGGAGGCGAACCAGTGCACCCGTTCCGCCGGCAGCGGCACGTTGGTGTCCTGGTCCAGCGTCTTTTGCAGCACGTATTCCAGCTGCACGCGCAGGGCGTTGCCGGCCACGTTGGCGATCAGGATGCGGTCGATGCCCTCGCCGGGCGGCAGGGCGCCCAGCCAGGCTTCCTGCAGGTCGCCGATATCGGCGTGCATGACGGCGCCCAGCGCATACCATTTGCCCAGCTCCGCGTCCGGCGCGACCAGCGCCCATTTGACGCGGGTGTTTCCGGCGTCGATCAATAGCATCATGTGTTCGGTCCTTGTGAGGTTGGCGCCAGGCGCAGGGAGACGTCGCCGGACAGGATCTCCACCCGGCCCGCCTGCGTATCCAGCAGCAGGCGGCCGATGGCGTCCACGCCGGCGGCGCGGCCCTGCTGCAGCACGGCGCCGTTGTCGATGATGGCGACGTCGCGGCCCTGCCAGGCGTGCAGCGCGTTCCAGCGCTCCACGAAAGGCGCGAAGCCGGTGTCGTCGAATTCGGCCAGCACGGCGGCCAGGCGGCTGAGCAGCATGGCCACCAGTTCATTGCGGTCCATCTGGGCCAGCCACGGGGCGGCGGCCACTTCGCGCCCGATCTGCTGTTCCAGCTCGTCGGGCATGACCAGATTGATGCCGGCGCCGATCACGGCCCAGGCAAAGCCGTCGCCCACGTCGGCGCCCGTTTCGACCAGGATGCCGGCCAGCTTTTTACCGTCGCGCAGCAGGTCGTTGGGCCACTTCAGCTGCACCGGCACGCCGAGCGAGGTGATGGTCTCGGCCAGCGCCATGCCCACGGCCAGCGGCAGGCCGGCCATCTTGTGCAGCGGGCGCTTGAAGCGCCAGGCCAGCGAGAAGGTCAGCGTGGCGCCCGGCGTGGAAAGCCAGGTGCGTCCCGCGCGTCCGCGTCCCGCCGTCTGGCGCTCGGCGATCAGCAGGGTGGGGCCTTGCAGGCTGCCGATGCGGGCCAGCAGGTCGGCGTTGGTGGAGCCGGTTTCGGCCACCACTTCCACCGCCACATGCGAGGCGCTTTCGGCGCAGCGGCTGGTGATGGCGGCGCTGGAGAGCAGGGAGGTCATGATGCGTTTTGTCCTTTGCGCGGCTTGTGCGGCGCGTTGACGAAGGCCAGATCGTAAATCCAGTTCGGCAGCATGCGCAGCAGCTTGGCGACGACGCCCATCTGCCACGGAATGACGGCATAGCTGCGGCCCGCCGCGATGCAGCTGGCGGCGGCCGCCGCAAAGCGCCCGGCGGGCATAAGGAAGGGCATGCCGTAGGGATTATGCCGGGTCATGGGCGTGTCGATATAGCCGGGGCAGATGGTCACCACGCGGATCGGCGAGCGCTTGAGCTCCACCCGCAGCGATTCGCAATAGCTGATCACGGCGGCCTTGGAGGCGCTGTAGGCTTCCGATCCGGGAATGCCGCGAATGCCCGCCACGCTGCCGATGCCGACCAGCCGCGCCGGCGTCCCTTGCCTGCGCATGGCGGCAATGAAGGGCGTAAAGGTGGCGGCCGTGGCCACCACATTGGTGGCGATGACCGATTCAAATACGGGCAGGTCTTCCGGATATTCGCTCAGCGTACCGATGGAGATGCCTGCATTGGCGATCACCACATCGGCGCCGCCCGCATGCGCCATGAAGTCCTGCGCGGCCTGGTTGATGGCGGCGTGGTCGCGCACATCGACGGCATAGGCGCGGTGGCGTTCTGGATTGGGGAGTGTGGCGATGAGCTGGTGCAGCGCCTCTTCGCGCCGCGCCAGCAGGCCCAGTGTGGCGCCTTGCGCTGCATAATACGCGGCCAGCGCCGCGCCGATGCCACTGGAGGCGCCGGTGATGAAGACGCGCTGCGGCGTCATGCTGCGGCGCCCGCGATCATGCTTATTTCTTTTCCGCTTTGGCCTTGGCGACCAGGAAATCCATCACTTGCACCACTTCGTTGTGGAGCTGCGCTTCCGTGGTGGCGCTCTTGGCGCCTTCGTCGGCCATGCTCGGGGAGGTGATGAAGCGGCCGTCGATGGCGATCATGGGCCAGGAGTCGACCTGGTAGTCGTTCATCAGCGAGGTGGCTTTGCGTACGCGTGCTGCCACGCCGAAGCCGCGATAGGTGTCGATGAATTTCTGGCGGTCGACGCCCAGCTTGACGACGAAGTCGAACACCTTCTCGTCGCGGTCCAGCCGGTTGTGGTTGACGTGCATTTCGTCGAACACCTTGGCCTGGGTCTGTTCATTGATCAGGCCCATGGCTTCCAGCGTGAAGAACAGCTTTTGCTGCGGCAGCACGCTGTCGTTGTAAGGCACGTGCACGCGCTTGAAGACGATATTATCGCCCTGTTTCTTGACCCAGGCTTCCAGCGATGGCTCGAATGCGTAGCAATGCGGGCAGTAGTAGGCGAAGAATTCGGTGACTTCGATTTTCTTGCCCGAGTCGGTTGGCTGTGCGGTCGCCAGGGTCTTGTATTCCACGCCGTTCTTCGGATCGGCCGGCGATGCGGAAGCGGACGACAGGACAACCGCGCTGGCCACCAGCGCGCTTACTACGTATTTCAGGAATCGCATCTTCACTCCTTATTTCTGGTTGCGGACGACGGCGACATCGACGCCGTTTTCGGACAGCTTGCTACGAACCCGGTTCATCGCTTCCACCTGCTGGTAAGGGCCGAGGCGCACGCGGTGAAGCACGCCCGTGTCGGAGGCGCGGTCTGAGATGTTGGCCTCGAATCCCAGCAGGGCGAGCTTGGCGCGCGCGCTTTCGGCGTCGGCGATCTCGCGGAAGGCGCCGGCCTGCAGGTAGTAGATGAAATTGTCGTCGCCGGATGCCTGAGCTGCGGTCTTGCTTGCAGCAGCAGGCGCGGTAGCGACGGCGGGAGTCGCAGGCTTGGCCTTGGCGGTGTCCGGCGTGCCCTGGATCTTGTTGACCACGGCCTGCAGCGGATCGGCCGCTGGCGGCTGGGCCGGAGCCTGCGCCGGAGCGGCCGGGGACACGGCCGCCGGCGGCTGCTGAGGTTCATGCACAAAGTCCTTGGCCGCTTCGCGCGCCGCATCCTTGTTGCCGTACATAGGCTTGTTCGGATCGGCGATCTGGCCCGAAGTCGGTTCGGCCGCCTTGCCCGCCTTGTTCGATTTGTCGGTGAATGGCGTCGAGCCCTTGGTGATGGCCAGCGCGACGATTACCGCGATAACCAGGCCGATGACCAGACCGATGATGATGCCGATGAAGGTATTGCCTTGCTGGGAGCGGAAAGTCATTGTGCGTGAAGTCCTCGGATTACATTTTCTCTGGAGCGGAAACGCCGATCAGGGCCAGGCCGTTGCGCAGTACCTGGCGGGTGGCCACCATCAGCGCGATACGGGCTGCCTTCAGCGCCTCGTCGTCGACCAGCACGCGCTCGGCGAAGTAGAAGCTGTGCAGGTTGGCGGCCAGGTCGCGCAGGTAGAACGCGATCTGGTGCGGGCCCAGTTCCGCCTGGGCGCGCGACAGCGCCTCGGGATAGGCGGCCAGGGTGGCCAGCAGGGCCGCTTCGGTCGGCGCGGTCAGCGGCGACAGGTCGACGTTGGCCAGCGAGGCTTCGTCGCCGGTCCACTGTTCCAGCATGCGGCAGATGCGGGCGTGGGCGTATTGCACGTAATAGACCGGATTTTCGTCCGAGGTCTTCAGCGCCACGTCGACATCGAACACGAACTCGGTGTCGGCCTTGCGCGAGATGAGGAAGAAGCGCACGGCGTCGCGGCCCTTGGTGATGTCGCCGCCGCCCGACCATTCGATCAGGTCGCGCACGGTGACGTAGGAGCCGGCCCGCTTGGAGATCTTCACCTCGGCGCCGTCCTTCATCACGGTGACCATCTTGTGCAGCACGTAGTCGGGGTAGCCCTGCGGGATGCCCAGGCCGACGGCCTGCAGGCCGGCGCGCACGCGGGCGATGGTGCCGTGGTGGTCGGAGCCCTGGACGTTGATCGCCTGGTCGAAGCCGCGCTGGAATTTGACGATGTGGTAGGCCACGTCCGGCACGAAGTAGGTATAGGTGCCGTCGGTCTTGCGCATGACACGGTCCTTGTCGTCGCCGTAGTCGGTGGTGCGCAGCCACAGGGCGCCTTCTTGCTCGTAGGTGGTGCCGGATTTGACCAGGGCGTTGACGGCCGCTTCCACCTTGCCGTCCTTGTACAGCGAGGACTCGAGGTAGTAGTTGTCGAACTTGACGCCGAAGGCTTGCAGGTCGATGTCCTGCTCATTGCGCAGGTAGACCACGGCGAAGGCGCGGATCGACTCGATGTCGTTCACGTCGCCGGAGGCGGTGACGGGATTGCCGTCGGAGGCGGAGACGGTCTTCTTGGCCAGGAAGTCGTTGGCGATGTCCTGGATGTAGTCGCCGTTGTAGGCCGATTCCGGCCATTCGGCGTCGCCCGGCTTGAAGCCGCGGGCGCGCGCCTGCACCGAGGTGGCCAGGGTCTGGATCTGCACGCCCGCGTCGTTGTAGTAGAACTCGCGGGTCACGCCATAACCCTGCGATTCAAACAGGGACGACAGCGCGTCGCCCAGCGCCGCCTGGCGGCCGTGGCCCACGTGCAGCGGGCCGGTCGGGTTGGCGGAGACGAATTCGATGATGACTTTCTTGCCCGCGCCGGAGGTGTTGTTACCGTAGCCGGCGCCTTCGGCCAGCACGGACTTGACCACGGACTGCTTGGCGGCGGCCGTCACGCGCAGGTTGATGAAGCCCGGGCCGGCGATTTCCGCCGTTTCGACCAGGCCTTTGCCGGCGGGGTTGGCCAGCACGGCGTCGACGATCCTGGTGGCCAGCTCGCGCGGATTCATTTTCAGCTGCTTGGCCAGCTGCATGGCGATATTGCAGGCGACGTCACCATGCGACGGGTCGCGCGGACGCTCCAGCGCGACGTTGGCGGTCACTTCGGTGCCAGCCAGCAGAGGGGCGAGGGCGGCCTGGAACAGGGCGGTGATATCTTGTTTTTGTTGTGCGAGCATGTGCAGATTGGCGGCCGGGCCGCGCTAAATAATTCATCCAGAAGCAAAAACGGCCAGTGACCAGGCACCGGCCAAACAGCGGTAATTATACTGTGTTGCCGTAGCGGGGTCACCGAAGGGAGTGCACGATACGGGGTGGGCGCGGTCCCGTACGGTATACTGCGCGCTCGCGGCGGCCGGCCCGCGCAGAACTAGAACGGAATTAGCATATGAACAAGCGCCCGACGCTGACCCTGAAGTCCCCCGCCAAGCCGGCCAGCACCAAGCCGTCCTCCGTCAAGCCGCGCTCCGGCGCAGCGCCGTATGCCAAGCCGGCCGGGGCCAAAACATCGTCCGGACAGTCGCCTTATGTCAAGCCGGCAGGAGCGAAAGCGCCCACCGGACAGGGACCCTACGCCAAGCCGGCGGGGACGAAAGCAGCCAGCGGACAGTCGCCTTACGCCAAGTCGGCCGGGACGAAAGCATCCTCAGATTCGTCGCCTTACGCCAAAACTGCGGGGGCTAACGCTCCTTTGGGCCAGTCGCCCTACGCCAAGTCAGCCGTGACGAAGACCTCGCCGGAGCGGCAGGCGCCGCGCGGCAGGGCGGGCGAGTCCCGGCCGGCCCCGCAGGCGGCGCAATCCGCGCCGGAAGCGCCGCAGCTGCGCTCCAGCTTCGCGCGCGCCGTGCAGCCGGCGCTGCAGACGGGCTTCAAGACCCATCTGAAGCCCGATTCGCTGGCCTTCGCCCTCAGCGGCGCGGCGGCCGCCGTATCGCTCGTCCGGACTGGCATGGCCCTGCCGCAGGCGCTGAACCAGGTCGCATCGTCCGTTGACGCCATCCCGCAGGCGCGCGGCGCCATGCAGGACATCGCCTACCGCTGCATGCGTCAGTTGGGCCTGAGCGAAGCCCTGGTCGGCCTGATGGCGCCCAAGGCGCCGGACGCCATGGTGGCCTCTCTGCTGCACTGCGCCCTGGCCCTGATGACGGCCCCGGACGAGCAGCCGCCCTACGAAGAATTCACCATCGTCGACCAGACCGTGACGGCGGCCGACGCCCATCCGGACACCCAGCGCGCCAAGGGCATGGTCAACGCCGTGCTGCGCCGCTTCCTGCGCGAGCGCCAACAGCTGCTGGACACGGCCCTGCTGCAGCCGGAGGCGAGGTGGAACTATCCGCAATGGTGGATCGACGCCACCAAGGCCGCCTGGCCGTCCCAGTGGCAGGACGTTCTCACCACGGGCAACACGGCCCCGCCGCTGACCCTGCGCGTCAACGTGCGCAAGAATTCGGTGGAAGAATATCTGTCCCTGCTGGACCAGCATGGCATCGCGGCCACCCGCATCGGCCCCTATGCCGTGCGCCTGGCCAAGCCGGTCGGCGTGCACCTGATCCCCGGCTTCGCCGAGGGCCGCGTCTCCGTGCAGGACGCGGGCGCCCAGCTGGCCGCGCCCCTGCTCGACGTGCAGGACGGCATGCGCGTGCTGGACGCCTGCGCCGCCCCGGGCGGCAAGACGGGCCATATCCTGGAGCTGGCCGAAGCCCACGTCACCGCCCTGGACGCCGATCCCAAGCGCCTGCTGCGCGTGGGCGAGAACCTCGACCGTCTCCAGCTGAAGGCTAATCTGCAGCCGGCCGAGGCGCAAAACGGCGACTGGTGGGACGGCCAGCCCTTCGACCGCATCCTGGCCGACGTGCCCTGCACGGCGTCCGGCATCGTGCGCCGCCACCCGGATATCCGCTGGCTGCGCCGCAAGAGCGACACACTCCAACTTGCAACACTTTCGGCCAAAATTCTCGACAACCTTTGGCAGATGCTCCGGCCCAATGGTAAATTGCTGTTCGTGACATGTTCCTTATGGCCGCAAGAATCCGAGGCGCAGGCGGCCGCTTTCGCAGTGCGAAACGGCGCGCTGCGGCTGGATGCGCCCGGTCAGTTGCTGCCCGCCGGCGGTATCGAGCAGGATCACGATGGTTTGTTTTACGCATTGTTCCAGAAACATGCGTAAGCAATTTGCCTGTCCATTTCCGACGGATTCATTGAGCACCGGCCGACAAGTGACACGACGATTTATCCGATTCTTCGCCTGGCTGCTGTTGCGCACGCTGCTGGCGCTGAGCTGCGCCCTGGCGCCGGCGGCGCAGGCTTCCGATGGCGTGGAGATCAAGCGCGCCTTCATCGAGGCGGGTGAAGAGGGCTACCGGCTGTCGGCCAACTACGCCTTCGACCTCAACCACGACCTGGAAAGCGCGATCCAGAGCGGGGTGCAGCTCTACTTCACCACCGAAATCGAATTCACCCGCCCGCGCTGGTACTGGTTCGACGAAAAGACCATCAGCGCGCGCCAGACCACCAGCATTTTCTACAATGTGATCACGCGCCAGTACCACGTCTCCATCATCGGCAGCGTGGGCCAGAGTTTCAACTCGCTGGACGAGGCCCTGTTCCTGATTCGCCGCCCGGCCCGCTGGCTGGTGGCGCCGCGCGGCGCGCTGAAGGTGGGCGAAACCTATAACGTCACCCTGCGCATGGGCATGGACCGCAACTACCTGCCCAAGCCGATCCAGGTCAACGCTTTCAACAACAGCGAATGGCGCCTGGCGTCAGACAAGAAAACCTTCCAGTACAGGGCGGAGTAAGTGAACAGGGCCCTGCGGTATCTGGCCGTCATCGGCGGCGCCATCATCAGTATTCTGCTGTTCCTGCTGGCCTCGGCCTCCGAGAATTCCGGCTTCTTCGACCGCTACTATTCCTGGCTGCTGGGCCTGAACGCGGCCGTGGCCGTGGCCCTGCTGGTGCTGGTGGCCGTCTCCCTGTTCCGCCTGTATGCCCGCTTCAAGAGCGGCAAGTTCGGCTCCAAGCTGATGACGCGGCTGGTCATGCTGTTCGCCGGCATCGGCGTGCTGCCGGGGCTGATCATCTTCCTCGTGTCGGTGCAGTTCGTCTCCAGCTCGATCGAATCCTGGTTCAACGTGCGGGTGGAAGAGGCGCTGGAGTCCGGCATCGACCTGAGCCGGGCGGGCCTGGACCGGGCCCTGGCCGAGCTCAACGTCACCGCCCGCAACGCGGCCCAGCAGCTGGCCGAGCAGCCCTACGGCATGGCGCCCTCGCTGCTGGCCGGCCTGGTCAAGAACCAGCCGGGCATGCAGGACGCCATCATCGTCGATGCGGAAGGCGGCCTGATCGCCAGCGCGCGCAGCAAGCCGGGCCGCAACCTGAGCGCCGACCTGCCCACCCGCGACATGATGGAAAAGGCCAAGACCGACGCCGCCTATGGCGCGCCGGAAGGCGGCTACGAGCAGCGCAGCGACATGGTCAGCGCGCCCGTCAACCCGGCCGAGGTGGTCAACCAGCTGCGCCTGCGGGTGGTGCTCCCCATTCCCGATCCCGTCCAGCCCAACGGCACCCACCTGGCGCCCCGCTATCTGCAGCTGATCCAGCTGGCGCCGTCGCAACTGGCCAGCAACGCGGAAATGATCCGCAGCGCCTACAGCGACTATAAGGAGCGCTTCGTGGCCCGCGTCGGCCTGCGCAAGATGTATATCGAGACGCTGACGCTGACCCTGCTGCTGGCCGTGTTCGGCGCCATCGCCAGCGCCTTCCTCATCGCCAGCGACCTGGCCCAGCCCCTGCTGCTGCTGGCCGAGGGCACGCGCGCCGTGGCCGAGGGCGACCTGTCGCCCCGTCCCATCGTCGCCACCTCGGACGAGCTGGGCACGCTGACCCAGTCCTTCAACACCATGACGCGCCAGCTGTCGGACGCCCGCAGCGCCGTCGAGCGCAACCGCGCCGCCCTGCAGAACGCCAAGGCCCACCTGGAATCGGTGCTGGCCAATATGTCGGCCGGGGTGATGGTGCTGGACGGCGAATTCCGCCTGGTCAGCTGCAACGATTCCGTCGAGCGCATCCTGCAGCAGGCCGGGGTCAATATGGTGGGCCAGCAGCTGCCCGAGATCGAAGGGCTGCAGGAATTCGGCAGCGCCATCGTCAACGCCTTCTCGGCCCAGAGCGCGCAGTCGGCGGCCGGGCGCAACGTGGCCCGCCTGCACTGGCAACGCCAGATCGAGGTGCCGCGCCCGGCCGGTTCCGAGGATGGCAGCGACCTGACCCTGCTGACGCGCGGTTCGCGCCTGCCGCTGGAGAGCGGTTCCGGCTACCTGGTGGTGTTCGACGATATTTCCGACGTGATCTCGGCCCAGCGCTCGATCGCTTGGGGCGAGGTGGCGCGCCGCCTGGCGCACGAAATCAAGAATCCGCTGACGCCGATCCAGCTGTCGGCCGAGCGCCTGCAGATGAAGCTGGACGGCAAGCTGGCGCCGGCCGACCAGGAACTGCTGAACCGGGGCGCGGCCACCATCGTCAACCAGGTGACGGCCATGAAGCGCATGGTGGACGACTTCCGCGACTACGCCAAGACCCCGCCCGCCGTGCTGGAGCCGCTGGACCTGAACGCCCTGGTGGAGGAAATCCTGCACCTGTACATCAGCGGCGACGGCGAGGACATCATCCACCCGCAGCTGGCGCCCGGCCTGCCGCTGGTGATGGGCGACCCGACCCAGCTGCGCCAGGTGATCCACAACCTGCTGCAGAACGCCCAGGACGCGATGGCCGAGCAAGCGGCGGCGGAAACGCCGCCACGCATTGACGTGATCAGCGAAGCCATTCATTATCGGGGCGCGGACGGTTCCACGCGCACGGCGGTGCGCCTGGCCATCGCCGACAACGGGCCCGGATTCGCACCGAAGATCCTGGCGCGGGCCTTTGAACCCTATGTCACGTCCAAGGCGCGGGGTACGGGCCTGGGGCTGGCGATGGTGAAAAAAATTATCGACGAACATGGCGGAAGAATTGATATTCAGAACCATGTCGATAGAAGTGGCGCGTCAGTGCTGATTTTGCTGTTAAAGTTAGCTCCGGCGACGCAAAATACTACAGTTTGAAAAACGACTAATAAAATCATTGCCGGGAAAACCGGCGAGATGAGGAAGGCAAGGGAAGATGGCAAACATTCTTGTAGTGGATGATGAGATGGGTATCCGCGAGTTGCTCTCGGAAATCTTGAGCGACGAGGGACACGCGATTCAACTGGCGGAAAACGCGCAGCAGGCGCGCGAGGCCCGGGCGCAGGGCGCGCCGGACCTGGTGCTGCTGGATATCTGGATGCCGGACACGGATGGCGTCACCCTGCTCAAGGAATGGCAGCGCGACGGCTTGCTGACCATGCCGGTCATCATGATGTCGGGCCACGCTACCATCGACACGGCGGTGGAGGCGACCCGCATCGGCGCGCTCAATTTCCTGGAAAAGCCGATTGCCTTGCAAAAGCTGCTGAAGGCGGTGCAGGCCGGCCTGAGCCGCGCCCAGGAACAGGTGCGCGCGCCGGCCATGGCGCCCCGTCCGGCGGTGGCGGCCCAGCCCGAGGAAGTGCCGGTGGCGGCCTTCGCCCCCAGCGGCCAGGCGCAGCCGATCGCCCCGCGCGCCGGCGCCACCATCGGCGGCGGCGACAGCCATATGTTCAACCTGTCCTTCGACCTGCCCCTGCGCGAGGCGCGCGACGCCTTCGAGCGCATGTACTTCGAGCACCACCTGGGCCGCGAAGGCGGCAGCATGACGCGGGTGGCGGAAAAGACGGGACTGGAACGCACCCACTTGTACCGCAAGCTCAAGCAGCTGGGAGTAGAGCCCGGCAAGCTGGCGAAAAAGGGCGCCTAGTCCAGGCCGGCGCAAGCAGCATGAACAGCGCCGCGCATCCCCCCTCCGCCGCGCCGGCGCCGGTCGACACCTTCCTCGTCACCGGGCCCCGTCCCGGCGCGCGCGAGGCGGCCATCGCCGCCCATCTGACGCCGGGCGTGGCCAGCGTCATCATCCTGGAAGGCTTGTCGGACGGCAGTTCCGCCCTCGTCTTCGAGGATGGCGACGGGCCGCCCATCCACCGCATCGCGCCAGGCTGCCTGCATTGCAGCGGGAATCTCATTTTGCGAGTAACATTGAACCGTGTGCTGCGCTTTCCGCCGGCGCGGCTCTACATCAGCCTCGCAACGTCCACCCACATCGAGCAGCTGCGCAACTGGCTGACCGATCCACCTTATGGTGAGTTGCTGAGTTTGCAACCTGACCTCACAGCCTGAAGGGCCGCCTCGGCCACTTGAAATTGCCTGCCTTTAGCCCCAACTCGGTCAAGAAAGGCGAAACCGGCAGCGTTTCGCCCCTTGTGAAAGGAAGCAAAATGAACCTCATCTACAACAGCGAACAGTACAGCGTCGTCGAGTTCCGCGCCGACCGCACTCTGGATGCACTGCGCTTTGGTGGCTACGAGATCGTTGACAAGGGTGGCAAGCGGGAAATCTTTATCGCCGGCGAGATGGCCCAGAGCTTCCGCCGCGAAGTCAACGAGCTGATCGCGGGCGAACCGACCATGGCGGAAATCGACGAATTCCTGGGCAGCTATGACGCCGTCATGAGCCAGCCGGTAGCCCTGCATTAACAATTAGTTGGTCTTGTCGTAAGGCAATCCAAGGCGTGCTGGCGCTGAGGATTGCCTTTCCTTCGCGTCCCTTTTGCACGGCGCCTTCCATCCCGTTGGCAATACAGACGGCGCGCCCATCGTCTGCTATCTTTTGTCCACAGATTGCCGCTGGAAACCGAATATTAATAAAAAAATATTAGCAAAATCGCTCCTGGGCTGCGTCAAGCCCCAGCAAATGCGGTAAAGTATGGATATTCCTCAATTTGCACGGCAGTCGCCTGTGCTAGTGCTTAAGCGCCCGAGAGCGGCAACGAGACTGATTCATGATTGATCTATCCAGCAACGATGCGTCCTCCGACAGCTTGCGCGTGCGCGAGTTTTACCTGGGGCGCCAGCCGATCTTGGATCGGAACCAGGCCCTGTTCGGCTACGAGTTGCTATTCCGCAACGCGCCTGTCGGCCCGGCGAATATCGAGACCGACCTGTCGGCCACGGCGTCCGTCATCGCCCACGCCTCGCAGCTGGGCATGGAACGCACCGTGGGCGACGCCCTTGGCTTCGTCAACGTCGATGCCGATGTCATCATGAGCGATATCTTCTCCTTCCTGCCGCGCGAAAAAGTGGTGCTGGAGATCGTGGAAACCATGCAGGTCAGCCCGCCCGTGCTGGCGCGCATGACGGAGCTGGTGGGCCACGGCTTCAGCTTCGCGCTGGACGATGTGACGGCCGATACGGGCCACGTCCAGGCCCTGCTGCCGCTGGTCGAATACATCAAGATGGACATGCGCAACATCCCCCTGTCCTCGCTGATGAAGCTGGCGCCCCGCTTCAAGCAGGACCACAAGAAGCTGGTGGCGGAAAAAGTCGAAACGCGCGAAGAATTCAAGAACTGCCTGGACCTGGGCTTCGACTACTTCCAGGGCTATTACTTCGCCAAGCCCGTCATCATGAGCGGCAAGAAGCTGTCGCCTTCGCAGCTGGCCGTGATGGAGCTGATGACCCTGGTCACCTCGGACGCGGACAACCTGGAAATCGAACGCGCCATCAAGCGCGACGTCTCCCTGGCCCTGAACCTGCTGCGCCTGGTGAACACGCCGGCCGTAGGCGCGCGCCAGCGCATCGACTCGCTGAGCCAGGCCGTGACCATCCTCGGCCGCCGCCAATTGCAGCGCTGGCTGCAGATCATGCTGTACGCGGAACCGAGCAAGCGTGGCCACAGCATGACGCCGCTGCTGATGCTGGCCACCACCCGCGGCCGCCTGCTGGAGCTGTTGGCCGGCAAGCTGCGTCCCAAGGACCGCTCGGCCGCCGACATCGCCTTCACCGTCGGCATCATGTCGCTGATGGATACCCTGTTCGGCATTCCGATGACGGAAATCCTGACCCAGATTCCCGTCGGCGAGGACGTGTCCGAAGCGCTGCTGAACCGTGGCGGCTTCTACGGCGATCTGCTCAAGCTGGCCGAATGCATCGAGCGCATCGAAGACATGGAAGGCCAGATCGTGCCCACGCTGCGCGAGCTCGCCATGTCCACCGACGAACTGGTGGAACTGGAAATGGCCGCCTTCGAATGGAGCGACAACGTGGTGCGCTACGCGTTGTAATTGTCAAAGAGGTAATTTGACGCTATCCTGACAGCCTTCCACGGAGGGCTGTTTTTTATGGCATCGGCTTTACTCAGCGTACAAGAAGTATCCAAGTCATACGGAGCGCGCAAGGCGGTTGACGGCGTCTCCTTCCAGGTGCAGCGGGGCCAGACGCTCGGTCTGATCGGCCCCAACGGCGCCGGCAAATCCACCACGGTGGGCATGATCTGCGGCGTGCTGCGCGCCGACAGCGGCCATATCCTGCTCGATGGCGAGGCCATGGGGCAGGGCGCCAGCGCGGCCAAGCGCAAGATCGGTTATGTGCCACAGGATCTGGCGCTGTACGATGATTTGTCTGCGCTGGAAAACCTGCGCCTGTTCGGCGCGCTGTACGGCCTCAAGGGCGCAGTGCTCAAGCGGCGCTGCGGCGAGGCACTGGCCCTGGTCCAGCTGGCCGACCGCGCCCAGGATCATCCCGCCACTTTTTCCGGCGGCATGAAGCGCCGCCTCAATATTGCCGCCGCCCTGATGCATGATCCGCAGCTGCTGATCCTGGACGAGCCGACCGTCGGCGTCGACCCGCAAAGCCGCAACGCCATCTTCGACACGCTGGAGGCCTTGCAGGCGCAGGGCCGCTCGCTGATCTACACCAGCCACTACATGGAAGAAGTCGAGCGCCTGGCCGACCACCTCGTCATCATCGACCACGGCAAGGTGCTGGCCGACGAAACGCCGGCCGCCCTGTACCAGCGTCTGCCGGCGCAGGCCGCCCTGCAGGCGGAACTGGCCGAGGAGCCGTCGGCGGCCCTGCTGGCGGGCGTGCAGACCCAGTCGGGCGTGCAGGCGGTGGCGCGCGACGGCAAGACGCTCACCATCGGCCTGACCGCCGCCGATCACGCCGCGCCCGTGCTGGCCTGGCTTGCGGCGCAGGGCAATCCGCTGCGGCATTTCGCCACGGCCAAGACCTCGCTGGAAGATATTTTCCTTAACCTGACCGGCCGCAGTCTGCGCGACTGATAGGAATCCCATGACCGCATTGCTCGCCCTGGTCCGCAAGGACTTGCTGCTTTATCTGAACAACAAGCGCGCCTTGCTGCTGCACCTGCTGATGCCGGTGGTGTTGGCGGCCTTCTTCGGCTCCCTTTTCGGCGGCAATTCCGGCGCGGGCGCGGGCAAGATCGACATCGGCCTGACGACCGTGGACCAGTCCGATATCAGCCAGCATATCGCCGCCGGCCTGAAGGCCAACAGTTCGCTGAATGTGACGGAGCTGGGCGAGGCCGAGGCGCAAGCGCAGGTGCGCAAGGGCAAGCTGTCGGTGGCGGTCGTGATTCCCGACGGCTTTGGCGAACAGGCCGCCAACGCGCTGTTCAGCGGACGCGGCAAACCCGATGTGCCGCTGTATTACGATCCCTCGCAGTCGACCGTGCTGGCCATGGTCAAAGGCTTGCTGACGCAGCAGGTGATGCAGGAAGTCAGCTCCGCCGTGATGGGGCCGCGCGGCAGCGCCATCACGGACAAGCAACTGGCCCGGGTGCGCGAGGCTGCCGCGTCCGATCCCAAGCTGGCGCCGCTGAAGGAGTTCCTCGACAGCTACAAGAAATTCCAGCAGCAGAATGAGGCGCGCGCCGACGCCGGCACAAACTCCGAAACACCGGCCTCGCGCGGCATGAGCATGCCTTACACCACGCTGGACCAGGCCTTGAGCAACGGTCCCCGATACAACAGCTATGCCCACTCGTTTGCGGGCATGGGCGTGCAATTCATCCTGTTCATGGGCATCGACATGGGCATCGGCTCCTGCTGGCGCGCCGCCTCGGCATCTGGAACCGCCTGCAGGCGGCGCCCGTGCCGTTGTCCATGGTGTTGCTGGGGCGCCTGCTGTCCGGCGCGCTGATCGCTTCCGGGCTGATGGCCGCCATCTTCCTCTGCGCGGTGCTGATATTCAAAGTCCAGATCAGCAACCTGGCCGGATTCGCCGGCGTCGCCATTTGCTTTGCGCTCATGACCGCCGGCTTCGGCCTGCTGGTGGCCGCCTTCGGCAAGACGCCGGAAGCGGCGCGCGGCATCGCGTCCTTTGCCACCCTGATCCTGGTCATGCTGGGCGGGGCCTGGGTGCCGTCCTTTATTTTCCCCGTCTGGATGCAGCAGCTGACGCTGGCCGTGCCGACCCGCTGGGCCGTCGATGGCCTCGACGCCGTCACCTGGCGCGGCCTGGGGCTGGATGCGGCCGCCCAGTCGATGGCCGTGCAACTGGCTTTTGCGCTGCTGTTTACCGGCTTGGCGGTCTGGAAATTCCAGCGCGATCAGGACCGCTAGGCGCCCCGCCTATGTGGCGTGCCCCGCACCCCGCCAGCGCTTTTGCAGCTCGGGGTCGGTGCGCATCTCCCACAGCGCCAGGATGACGACGGCAAGCCCCACGAGGATGCCGTCCCACTTGATGTCGCGCTGATTCGCCACATGCAGCGCCCACGGCGCCAGCACGACCCAAATCCCCACCAGCAGATTGACGATCACGGCCCACAGATAGGTCTTGTACAGCTCGAACGCCGACAGGATGGCCAGCACGGCGCCGGTGATGAAAGCGTTGGTCGCTTCGGGCGAGGGTATGGGATAGGAAAACACCCAGGGGGTGATGAATTGCCACAAGCCCAGCAGCAGAATCAGCTGGTCTTGCCATCGCCGTGGAGCGGGATTATCGGCAGGGACGCCGGATGGATTGGTTGCCATAGCTAAGCCTCCTTTTCATGGGGGACCGCGCAGGCTGGCGGTCTTCAGGCTTAGGCCACGGGCGCGCTGAAAAGTTCGGAAAAACTTCCCGTCCTTTTCATCGCGTCTTCAGGCGTTACGACAGCATTACGACAGATTGGGCGCAAGCCAGCGTTCCAGCTCTTCCTTCGGCACATTGCGGCGGGCCACCATGTCGTTCAGCTGGTCGTCGCCGATCTTGCCGACCACAAAGTACTTCGATGCCGGGTGGGCGAAGTAGAAGCCCGACACGGCCGCGCCGGGATACATGGCGAAGGAATCCGTCAGCTCCATGCCGATGTCCTGCGCCTGCATGGTCTTGAACATGTCGCGCTTGACGGTGTGCTCGGGACAGGCGGGGTAGCCAGGCGCGGGACGGATGCCCTGGTACTGTTCGCCGATCATCTCGTCATTGGTCAGCGATTCGTTTTCCACATAGCCCCACAGGTCCGTACGCACGCGCTCGTGCATGTACTCGGCGAAGGCTTCGGCCAGACGGTCGGCCAGCGACTTCAGCATGATGGACGAGTAGTCGTCGTGCGCGTCTTCAAAGCGCTTCTCGTGCTTTTCGATGCCCAGGCCGGCCGTCACGGCGAACATGCCGATGTAGTCCTTGATGCCGGAATCCTTCGGTGCGATGAAGTCGGCCAGGCACTGGTTGGGGCGCTGCACGCCGTCCACCACCGGCTTGACGCCTTGCTGGCGCAAGCCATAGTAGGTGAAGTCCACAGTCGTGCGCGTGTCGTCGGTATAGATCTCGATATCATCGTCGTTGACCGTGTTGGCGGGCAGCAGGGCGATCACGCCGTTGGCGGTCAGCCAGCGGCCTTCGATGATCTTCTTCAGCAGGGCCTGGCCTTCCTCGTAGACCTTGGAGGCCGCCTCGCCCACCACCTCGTCGCGCAGGATGGCGGGGAAGGGACCGGCCAGGTCCCAGGTCTGGAAGAATGGACCCCAGTCGATGTATTTGGCGATCAGCCCCAGGTCGACGTTCTTGAATTCGCGGCGGCCGATGAACTTCGGCTTCACCGGCGCAAACTCCAGCTTCATCTTGTTGGCGCGCGCGTCGGCCAGCGACAGCATGGGCAGCGCCTTCTTGTTGGCGTGCTGCTCGCGGATACGCACGTAATCCTGCTCGATCTCGGAGATGTACTGCTCGCGGCTCTCCGGCGTCAGCAGCGACTGCGCCACGGAGACGGAACGCGAAGCGTCCGGCACGTAGACCACGGGGCCTTCGTAGTTGTGGGCGATCTTCACCGCCGTGTGGGCGCGGCTGGTGGTGGCGCCGCCGATCAGCAGCGGAATCTTCAGCATGCGGAAGTGCTCATCGCGCTGCATTTCCTTGGCCACGTGGGCCATCTCTTCCAGCGACGGCGTGATCAGGCCGGAGAGGCCGATGATGTCGGCGTTCTCCAGCTTGGCCTTGGCCAGGATCTCGGAGGCGGGCACCATCACGCCCATGTTCACCACCTCGAAGTTATTACATTGCAGGACCACGGAGACGATGTTCTTGCCGATGTCGTGCACGTCGCCCTTTACCGTGGCGATGACGATCTTGCCCTTCGGTTTGGCGACGATGCCGGTGCGGCGTTCCTCTTCCAGCTTTTCCTCTTCGATGAAGGGAATCAGGTGGGCCACGGCCTGCTTCATCACGCGCGCCGATTTCACCACCTGCGGCAGGAACATCTTGCCCTGACCGAATAGGTCGCCGACGATGTTCATGCCGTCCATCAGCGGGCCCTCGATCACGTGGATAGGGCGGCCGCCGCCGGTGGACATCACCTGCGCGCGCATTTCTTCCGTGTCGTCCGTGATGAACTGGGTGATGCCGTGCACCAGCGCGTGCGCCAAGCGCTTCTCGACTGGGCCGTTGCGCCATTCGAGATTGGCCGCGTCCTGCTTGCCCGCGCCGGCCTTCAGTGTGCCGGCGAATTCGATCATGCGCTCGGTGGCGTCTTCACGGCGGTTCAGCACCACGTCTTCCACGCGTTCGCGCAGCTCGGGTTCCAGGTCGTCGTAGACGCCCACCATGCCTGCGTTGACGATGCCCATGGTCATGCCGGCCTTGATGGCGTGGTACAGGAAGACGGTGTGGATCGCCTCGCGCGCCGAGTCGTTGCCGCGGAAGGAGAAGGAGACGTTGGACACGCCGCCCGAGATCTTCGCCTGCGGCAGGTTCTCCTTGATCCAGCGCGTGGCGTTGATGAAGTCGACGGCGTAGTTGTTGTGCTCTTCGATGCCGGTGGCGATGGCGAAGATGTTCGGGTCGAAGATGATGTCTTCCGGCGGGAAGCCCACCTGCTCGGTCAGCACCTTGTAGGCGCGGGCGCAGATTTCGATCTTGCGTTCGAAGGTGTCGGCCTGGCCTTTTTCGTCGAAGGCCATCACGATCACGGCGGCGCCATAGCTGCGGCACAGCTTCGCCTGGCGAATGAATTCTTCCTCGCCTTCCTTCATCGAGATGGAGTTGACGATGGACTTGCCCTGCACGCATTTCAGGCCCGCTTCAATCACCGACCACTTCGACGAGTCGATCATGATCGGCACGCGCGAGATGTCCGGTTCGGAGGCGATCAGGTTGAGGAAGCGGGTCATGGCGGCCTGCGAATCGAGCATGGCTTCGTCCATGTTGATGTCGATGACCTGGGCGCCGTTTTCCACCTGCTGGCGGGCCACGCTCAGCGCTTCGTCGTACTGCTCGTTGAGGATCATGCGGGCGAAGGCCTTGGAGCCGGTGACGTTGGTGCGCTCGCCCACGTTGACGAACAGCGAATCGTCGTCGATGGTGAAGGGCTCCAGGCCGGACAGACGTTGCGCCACCGGCACTTCCGGAACCAGGCGCGGCTCGACGGTGGAGAGGATGGAGGCTATGGCCTTGATGTGGTCCGGCGTCGTGCCGCAGCAGCCACCGGCGATGTTGACGAAGCCCGCCTCGGCGAATTCCTTCAGCAGGGCCGAGGTGTCGGTGGGCAGTTCGTCGAAGCCCGTGTCGCTCATCGGGTTGGGCAGGCCGGCGTTGGGGTAGATGCAGACGAAGGTGTCGGCGATCTGCGACAGCTCTTCCGCATAGGGACGCATCAGGGCCGCGCCCAGCGCGCAATTGAGGCCGATGGTCAGCGGTTTGGCATGGCGTACCGAGTTCCAGAAGGCAGGCACGGTCTGGCCGGACAGGATGCGGCCGGAAGCGTCGGTTACGGTGCCGGAGATCATCAGCGGCAGGCGTGGCAGCGATGGGTTTTCTTCGTAGAACTGGTCGATGGCGAACAGGGCGGCCTTGCAGTTCAGGGTGTCGAAGATGGTTTCCACCAGCAGCACGTCGACGCCGCCGGCCACCAGGGCCTTGACCTGCGCGTGATAGGCCGTCACCAGCTGGTCGAAGCTGACGTTGCGGGCGGCGGGATCGTTCACGTCGGGCGAAATGGAGGCCGTCTTCGGCGTGGGGCCGAGGGCGCCGGCGACGAAGCGCGGCTTGTCCGCCGTGCTGTATTTGTCGGCGGCGGCGCGCGCCAGCTTGGCCGCCTGCAAGTTCATTTCCTCGACCAGGTGGGCCATGTGGTAATCGTCCTGGGCGATCGAGGTGGCGCCGAAGGTATTGGTCTCGATCAGGTCGGCGCCGCCGGCCAGGTAGCGCTCGTGGATTTCCTGGATGACGTGCGGCTGGGTAATGTTCAGCAGCTCGTTATTGCCCTTGACGAAGAGCTCGCGCGCGCCGGAATTCACGGGCGCAGCGAAGTCGATGAAGCGGCCGTTGGGGCCGCCGCGATAGGCTGTCTCGTCCAGTTTGTATTGCTGGATGATGGTGCCCATTGCGCCGTCGAGGATCATGATGCGGCGGGCGAGGATTTCACGCAGCTGGGCATCGGTCTTGGACATTACGGGGTGGGACACGGTATTGTTCATTTCGCACTTTCGAAGGACGGATAGACTGCCGGGCAATAGTTGTCGGCGGTCTAAGATTATACGGCATCGCGGGACGATATTCAGACGCCGGTTATTTGTGCAAAATCCGCACAAATCATGTGAGGCGGGCGCTATGGTGGAGCAGGGCGGCGGGTTCTAGGATGGACTCATGACCCATTTGAAGGAATTCACACCATGCCTATCCTGAACGTTAAAGTTTCCACCGCTCCCGACGCAGCCCAATCGGCCCGCATTGCCGCCACGCTGACGGAGCTGACGGCGCGCATCCTGCATAAGGACGCCACCTTGACCTCGGTCGCCATCAGCCACCAGGCGCCCGAGTAATGGTTCATCGGCGGGGACTCGCTGGCGCTGCTGGGCAAGAGCAGCTTCTTCCTCGATATCCTGGTGACGGACGAAACCAATACCGCCGCGCAGAAATCGGACTATATCGCGGCCGTGCTCGAGGCAATGCAGGAACTGCTGGGCGATCTGTATGGGGTCAGCTACATCCACATCCACGAGGCGCGCGCCGGCGCCTGGGGCTATGGCGGGCGGACGCAGCAACATCGCGCGATGAAGCGCAAGCTTGAACGCTCACCGTTACTTTTGATGCTGCATTTTTTGGCGGAAAGGACATATACTTCCTCCAGTTTTGCATAGTTGAGGACGTTTTAATGAAATTCTCGTTTTTGATCCGCGCGGCCTGGTTTGCGGCCGCGCTGGGGATGGCCTGGGAGGCGCAGGCCAGCAGTGCCGCGTCGTCGGCTTCGGATTCGCTGGCGACGTCGAGTGGCAGCGTGTCGGACTCGCTGAACGGCTCCAGTAACAGCTCCAACGATCGCCGCCGCGTGGCCGATGGCGACTACCAGATCATCCAGATCGCGCAAACGCCGGGGCATGCCGACCGTGTGCGCCTCACCATGCAGGCCGACGATCCGCAGCAGCGCGTGGTGCTCGACCTGCCGCAGGCGACGTTTGACCAGCAGCGGCTGGCCGGAGGTGATGTGGTGTATGCCAAGAACCGTGTCTACGGCATCGAGTTTGGCCGCGGCGATACGCATCAGCCGTTCTACCTCGTGCTGGCCGATGACTGGCACGACGAACTGGCCAACCGTCCTGTGACTCTTTGATCCGGCTGCGCCATCAACTGACTTGGCAATGGCGGCCTGCGTTTCTTACGCGGCCAGCGCGATTGCTGCGCATAGTGCTGTTGGGCGCCGCCTGCATGGCAGCGCAGGCGCAGGCGCAGGCGGGCAGCCTGTCTGCCGCCTCGGAGTTCTGCGACCGCTCACACACGCTGACGGTGGCGGAGCAGGATCGCCTGCTGCGCTTCGCCGCCGTGCTGCGCGAGGAGCTGGCCGGCAGCGACAGCGCGGACAGCGTTGCCCTGGTCAGCCGTTCGGGACTCGATCTGGCGCGCTTCCATATCCGCTACTCGCATGCGGCGCTGGCGTGGCGGAACGACGATGGCATCTGGGCCGCGCGCCAGCTGTACTATGCCTGCGACGAAGGCCGTCCCCGCATCTACGACCAGGGATTGGCCGGTTTCGCCATCGGCACCGACGATGCGGCGCTGGGCTATCTCTCCATCGTGCGCCTGCCGCAGGAGGCGGTGCGCACCTTGCGGCCGGCCCTGCTGGATACGGCGCGCGTGGGCCATCTGCTGGCGGCCACCTACAGCGCCGATGCCTACGCCTTCAGCACGCGCTACCAGAACTGCAATCAATGGGTGATGGAAGTGCTGGCCGCAGGCTGGGGCCAGCTGGAAGACGGCGACGCCCTGCGCGAACGCGCCCAGGACTGGCTGCGTGAAGCACAATACGCGCCGCAGCCCGTCGATGTTGGCTCGCGCTGGCTGATGCTGGCGTCCTACTTCGTCCCGCTGGTGCATCTGGACGATCATCCCGACGAAGACCGCGACGCCATGCTGCTGCATATCAGCCTGCCCGCCACGGTGGAAACCTTCATCCACCAGCGCTTCCCCGACAGCGAGCGCGTCGAACTCTGTCACGATGAAAAGCAGGTCGTCATTCACCGCGGCTGGACGCCGGTAGCGGAAGGCTGCAAGCCAGCGGAGGGCGATCGCGTCATTGCGCTGGATTGAGGTAGGATATTAATTTTTTGACCACGAAATGAAATCCACCATACTGCTGCTGTGCGGATTGATAGGGGCTGCCATATCCCCGTTTGCCGCTTCCCAGGAGTTGCTGTTCACCGGCCAGGTGCAGACCATTACGCTGCCAGCGAAGCGCCTATCCTGGTGTACGCAAAGGACGGCCAAGCCACATGGGCGCCGCTGACAATGCACGGCAAGCAGGCCTACTTCAAGGCGAACGCAATGCGCGGCACGATTCACCAAACAATCCAGTCGCTGGCGCAGGATGAAAATGGCGAAATCCCGCTGGACCAGCTGATCGAAAAATTACGCTCGAGGCAGTAAGGGCTGAGCCGTCCCGGCGCAGATTGAGTTATCCCATTTGATTAGATCCTTCTCAAGTATTCGTTACCGAGCGGCGCGCACACTTTTACTCGTGCGCGCATTGGCGCGTCCTATACTTGAATGGACAGGTGATGCGATACGATTGGGACACCAGAAAGAACGTTGCCAATATTCGCAAGCATGGAGTTGATTTTGCCAAGGCTGGTCAAATTTTTGACGGCCCAATTTATACGTATCTGGATAGCCGGCGTGACTATGGCGAGCTGCGCCGAATTGGTATCGGATGGATGGGGCAGCGCCTCATTACAGTGGTTTTTGTTGAGCACGGGGACGACTTGATCCGCATTATCTCCGCTCGAAAATCTACTCGCCGGGAGGAAAGGCTGTATGAGCAAAATGTTGAAAGCATCGGTTGACACGACGGATATTCCAGAAGCTTCACCGGACGACATTGCCAAAGCGGAAGTGCGATGGCCCAAGCATATGGCTGAAACGGTGATTGTTGATCGTACGGTCCTGGAGTGGTTTAAGCATCACACTGCAGACTATCAGGATGTGATCAATCAGCTTCTGCGCGAATACATGCAATCGCATCAGAAGTCGAGTGGCACCTAATCCCAGCCGCGCTGCGCGTACAGCGCGGCGGCGAAGTCGATGAACACGCGCACCTTGGGCGACAGGTGCCGGTTGCGCGGATACAGCGCGTACAGCTCGCGCGGACGGATCGTATGGTCGGGCAGCACCTGCAGCAGATCGCCGCGTTTCACATCCTCGTGCACGATGAAGGTGGCGGCGATGGCAATCCCCATATCGGCCAAGGCAAAATTGCGCAGCGCGATGGTGGCGTTGGATTGCAGCGATCCTTGCACCGTCACCGTTTCGGCGCCGCCGTCCGGCGTGGTGAAAGCCCAGTCATTGGGCCGTGCTCCCTGCGTATAGACCAGGCAGTTATGCCGCAGCAGATCGGACGGCGTGCGCGGCACGCCATGGCGCTTGAGATAGGCGGGCGACGCCACCAGGATCACGCGGCTGGTGGCCAGGCGGCGGGCAATCAGCGTGGAATCGGCCAGGCCCCGCGCCAGCCGCAGGCCGATGTCGAAGCCTTCCTCGATCAGGTCCACCATGCGGTCATTGCAGACCAGGTCAATTTTCAGGTCGGGATACTGGCTGCTGAAGCGCGGCAGCCAGTGCGCCAGCTCCTGCGAGCCAAACGCAGTCGGGGTGCTGATGCGCAGAACGCCAGAGGGGCGGGCTTGATGCTGGCCGACAGCGCGGTCGGCATCGTCTAGCGCGTCGAGGATGTGGCGGCTCGCTTCGTAGTATTCCTGCCCGGCGGCGGTCAGCGCGAAGCGGCGCGTCGTGCGGTTCAGCAGCTGGGCGCCGAGGTAGGCCTCCAGCTGCTTGATCTGGCGCGAGACGATGGTGTGGGAGATGCCCAGGGCATCGGCTGCGGCCGTAAAACTTCCCAGTTCCACCACGCGGCGCAAGGACCGCAATGCCGCCAGCTGGTCCATGCCGTCCTTGTCAGTTGAAGCTCAGTCCTTCGAGCGGGAAGCCTTTGATGAATTCAGCGGCCTTGAGGCGCTTGCCGCCCGGCTTTTGCAGCTCGGTCAGGCGCAGCGCGCCGCTGCCGCAGGCGACCACGATGCCGTGCTGGGCGTCGGCCACGAGCACCTTGCCGGGAGCGGCCTTGCTGTCGCCGTCGGCCAGTTCGGCGCCCCACAGCTTGACGGTGACGCCATTCACGTCGCCATGCGCGCCGGGGAAGGGATTGAAGGCGCGGATCTTGCGGTGAATCTCAACAGCAGACTGGCTGAAGTCCAGCGCCGCTTCTTCCTTGCTGATCTTGGCCGCGTAGTTGACGCCTTCTTCCGGCTGCGTCACCGCTTCCAGCGGCCCCTGTTCCATCTTGCGCAGGGTCTCGACGATCATCTTGCCGCCCAGGGCCGCCAGCTTGTCGTGCAGGGTGGCCGTGCTGTCCTGCGCCTCAATGGCGATGCGCTCCATCAGCAGCATGGGACCCGTATCCAGGCCTTCTTCCATCTCCATGATGGTGATGCCCGTCTCCGCATCGCCCGCCTCGATGGCGCGGTGGATGGGCGCGGCGCCGCGCCAGCGCGGCAGCAGCGAACCGTGGATGTTCAGGCAGGGCTTGATGTCGAGCGTGCTGCGCGGGAGGATCAGGCCATAGGCCGCCACCACCATCACGTCGTAGGGCGTGGACAGCAGGCGCGCATGGGCCGCCTGCGCCTGCGCGGCGCGCTCGGGATCCTTCGCATCCATGCGCAGCGACAGCGGCTGCAGCACTTCCATGCCATGGGTGATGGCGTACTGCTTGACGGCGGACGGCTGCAGCTGCATGCCGCGGCCGGCAGGACGGTCCGGCTGGGTCAGCACCAGGGGAATCTCGAAGCCCGCCTCGTGCAGCGCGCGCAGCGCCACGGCGGCAAATTCCGGCGTGCCGGCGAAGATCACTTTCATGGCTTAACCCATGCGGGCGCGGCGGCCCTGGTTGCGCGCGGCGTCGCGCTCCAGGCCCCGTTCTTCCTTCATCAGCTTGGTCTTGATGCGGTTGCGCTTGAGCGGCGACAGGTATTCGACGAAGACCTTGCCCTTCAGGTGGTCCATCTCGTGCTGGATGCAGACGGCCAGCAAGCCGTCGGCTTCCACTTCGAAGGGCTGGCCCTTGACGTCCAGCGCCTTCACCTTGACCTGGGACGGGCGCTCGACGCCGTCGTAGATGCCGGGCACCGACAGGCAGCCCTCGTCGTAGACCTGGCGGTCGTCGCTGGACCAGACGATTTCCGGATTGACGAAGACGGTCAGCGCGTCCTTGGTTTCCGAAATGTCGATCACGATCAGCTGCTCATGCACGTCCACCTGGGTGGCGGCGAGGCCGATGCCGGGCGCTTCGTACATGGTCTCGGCCATGTCGGCGGCCAGCTGCTCCAGGCGTTCGCCGAACTCGGTAACGGGCTTGGCGACCTTGTGCAGGCGGGGATCGGGGTAACGCAAAATATTCAGAATAGCCATACGTCGATTAATAATAATGCTGACAACTTAGTGGGCGCCTTGCTAACGGAAGGCGGATTCGGTCCTGCTGTCCTGCTGTGTCTTCCAGCGACAATGCAACAGCCGCGCCCTGTCCCGCAGCGCGGTTTCTCTTGCTACTTCATGGTTTTATGGGCAGAATTTGATTCAATTTAGCAAGCCTTATCACCATGAGGATAACGTGTTCTTGCTGTTGCTGCGTGGTGGCGTGCGGGCTGTGGCCGCTGTCGCGCAGCTGTGCCGTTATCGACCGCTGCATCAGCTATTTTCGGACACTACTCGGACCACAAATTAATGAAAAATTTTAGCACAGTCGGCGTCCGCCTTGTTGTCACAGCCCTTTTTTGCGCCGCCGCTGCCGTTCCAGCCCATGCCCTGGAGTGCAAGTTCCGCGCCGATGCGCCCGATTCGCACGTCGTGGTCAAGGGCGACACCCTGTGGGACATCTCCGGCCAATTCCTGGAAAAACCCTGGTGCTGGCCCACCGTCTGGGGCATGAACAAGGAAGAAATCGACAATCCCCACTGGATTTATCCGGGCCAGATCATCTGGTTCGACCGCGCCGCCGGCCGCCTGCGCCTGGGCAACCGGATCGACGCTGCCGGCGGTTCGTCCGACCTGCGCCTGTCGCCCCAGCTGCGCATGGAAGGCCTGGGCAAGGACGCCGTGCGCTCCATCCCCACCGGCGACATCGAGCCCTTCCTGACCCAGCCCCTGATCATCGAGAACGATGAGCTGAACGGCGCGCCCCGCATCATCGCTGCCCAGGAAGGCCATGTCTTCCTCGGCAAGGACGACAAGGCCTTCGTGCGCGGCGACCTGAAGGGCGGCACCTCCTTCCAGGTGTTCCGTCCCGGCCAGCCGCTGAAGGACCCTATCACGCAGAAAGTGATCGGCTACGAAGCCTTCTACCTGGGCACCCTGAAGCTGCAGACGGAAGCCAAGCCCGGTAGCGGCAACGATGTCCACACCTTCGTCGTGGCCAACGCCAAGGAGGAAATGGGCGTCGGCGACCAGCTGATGCTGCAGCCGCCCCAGCCGATGCAGAATTACGTGCCCCATCCCCCCGAGCAGCATGTGGCGGCGCGGGTGGTGGCCATCTACGGCGGCGTGACGCACGCGGGCCAGAACCAGGTTGTCAGCATTAATCGCGGAAAGCTTGACGGACTCGATGTCGGCTCCGTGCTGCAGCTGTACCATGCGGGAGAGACGGTCACCGATACCACGGCCAAGAAGAGCTGGCTGGGCATGCGGAGTCCCGAAGTCAAGTTGCCGGACGAGGAAGTGGGCAACTTGTTTATCTTCCGCGTGTTCAACCATATTGCTTACGGCTTGATCATGCAGGTCACGGCGCCGGTGAAGGTGGGCGACGCGGCCCAGTCACCGGAGTAAGCCGCGCCGTGCAAGCCACGGAATCCCTCCCGCCGCCGCCGCCATCGCCGCCGTCCACTCTGGCGGACTGGCTGCGGCTGGTATCCACGCCGGACGTGGGCCTGATCTCGGCCCACAAGCTGCTGCTCGACTTTTCCACCCCCAGCGCCATTTTTGCCGCCGCCGAGGCGGGCGACGCCAGACTGGACTGGATGCGTGCGGCCCAGCGGCGCGCCCTGCGCAGTCCGCCGCCGGACTTTGCGCAGACGCTGGAGCAGGTGCTGACTTGGAGCGAGTCGCCCGGCAACGCGGTGCTGACGGCGGACCATCCGGCATGGCCGGAAGCGCTGCGCCACATCCCCAAGGCGCCTCTGCTGCTCTATGTGCGGGGCAGGCTGGAGCTGCTGGCCCGTCCCGCGCTGGCCATGGTGGGCAGCCGCAACGCCAGCGCCCAGGGCGTGGCGACGGCCAGCCGCATGGCGCAGGCGGTGGCCGATGCGGACGTGACCGTCGTTTCCGGACTGGCGCTGGGCATCGACGCCGCCTCGCACACGGGCGCCCTGCGCGGGCCGGGCGGCACCATCGCCGTGATCGGCACCGGCGCCGATCTCAGCTACCCCGTGCGCAACCGCGCGCTGACCCAGCAGATTGCCGAGCAGGGTTGCATCGTCAGCGAATTTGGCCTGGGCACGCCGCCCACGCCGGACAACTTCCCCCGCCGCAACCGCATCATCGCCGGGCTGGCCAAGGGTGTGCTGGTGGTGGAGGCGGCGGCCAAGTCCGGCTCGCTGATCACGGCGCGGCTGGCGGCGGCCTACGGACGCGAGGTGTACGCCATTCCCGGCTCCATCCACGCCACCCTGTCCAAGGGCTGCCATACCCTGATCAAGGAGGGCGCCAGGCTGGTGGAGAAAGTGGAGGAAGTCCTCGAAGATTTCAATGCGCAAGCGCCGAACTACGCCCGCGCCCAGCCCGACGACAGCTTCGTCGACCGCGTGCTGGAGGCCATGGGCGAGCATCCGGCCGGCGCCGAACAGCTGGCCATCCTGCTGAAGGAAGAGGCGGCCGAGTTGCAGGGCCAGCTTCTGGCGCTGGAGCTGGCCGGCCTGGTGGAACGCCTGCCGGGCGGCATGTTTCAACGTTTGCACGCTTGAATCCGGCCCTTGTGCCCCCGCCGATTTAGCTGATAGAGTAGCGCCATGTTCGACATCCTTGTTTATCTTTACGAGACGTATTACCGTCCCGATGCCTGCCCGGAGCCGGAGGCACTGGCCAAGAAACTGTCGGCGGTCGGCTTTGACGACAGCGACATTTCCGAGGCGCTGGTGTGGCTCAACGATCTGGCTGAAATGGCTGGCGTCGAACACGCGCTGACGGCTGCGTCCACCGGCACCCGCTTCTATGTGGAAGAGGAGCAGGACGCGCTCGGCTCGGCCGCCATCGGCTTCATCCAGTTCCTCGAATCGGCCAAGGTGCTCAGCCCCTTGCAGCGCGAAATCGTCATCGAGCGTGCGCTGGCGCTGGAAGAAGTGCCCGTTTCGCTGGGCAAGCTGAAGGTGATCGTGCTGATGTTGCTGTGGAGCCAAGGCAAGGAGCCGGACGCCCTCATGTTCGACGACCTGTTCGGCTCGGATGAAGACCAGGCGCCGCGCCTGTTGCACTGACCCTTGCGCCGGCCGCCTCAGCGGCGCCGGAATTTCACACTTAGCAACATTGTTGCGCCAATCGGCGCTGTCGGCGTTTTCCCCGCTTGCGGAGCGGCGGGCAACGCGCTTATCATGGGCGCTAAATTGGCGCTTTGACAAGACTGCAACATCGCGGGAGAATGAGTTTCCCGTAAGCAAAATTTCAGCCTCCGGCGCGATCCATGTATGATGCGGAAGCTGAATCCAACCCAGAGTAAATCACGAGATACCAAAATATGAGCAAATCCCTCATCATCGCCGAGAAGCCTTCCGTCGCGAACGACATCGCGAAGGCGCTGGGCGGCTTTACCAAGCACGATGAGTACTTTGAATCCGACGAGTACGTGCTGTCCTCCGCCGTCGGTCACTTGCTGGAAATCGCAGTTCCGGAAGAATACGACGTCAAACGCGGCAAGTGGAGCTTCGCCCACCTGCCCATGATTCCGCCTTACTTCGCCCTCAATCCGATCGCCAAGACGGAAGCGCGGCTCAAGGTGCTCAATAAACTGATCAAGCGCAAGGATGTGACCGGCCTGATCAACGCATGCGACGCGGGGCGCGAAGGTGAACTGATTTTCCGCCTGATCGCGCAAAACGCCAAGGCCAAGCAGCCGGTGCAGCGCCTGTGGCTGCAGTCGATGACGCCGGGCGCGATCCGCGACGGTTTCGCCCACCTGCGCAGCGACGAAGACATGCTGCCGCTGGCCGACGCCGCCCGCTGCCGCTCGGAGGCGGACTGGCTGATCGGCATCAACGGCACCCGCGCCATGACTGCCTTCAACTCGAAAGAGGGCGGCTTCTACCTGACCACCGTGGGCCGCGTGCAGACGCCGACCCTATCCATCGTCGTCGAGCGCGAAGAGAAGATCAAGAAGTTCGTGCCGCGCGACTACTGGGAAGTGCGCGCCGAGTTCGTCTGCGCCGCCGGCGTCTACGAAGGCCGCTGGCTGGACACCAAGTTCAAGAAGGACGAGACCGATCCGGAGAAGAAGGCTGAGCGCCTGTGGAGCAAGGCCGCCGCCGAGTCCATCGTCACCGCCTGCAAGGGCAAGATCGGCAATGTGACGGAAGAGTCCAAGCCGACCACCTCGATGTCGCCCGCCCTGTTCGACCTGACCAGCCTGCAGCGCGAAGCCAACTCGCGCTTCGGCTTCTCGGCCAAGAACACGCTGGGCCTGGCACAGGCCCTGTATGAAAAGCACAAGGTGCTGACCTACCCGCGTACCGATTCGCGCCACCTGCCGGAAGATTATCTGCCGACGGTGAAGGAATCGCTGGAGATGGTCAAGGAAAACCCGAACTACCACCAGTTCGCCAAGCAGATCCTGGACAAGGGCTGGGTCAAGCCGAACAAGCGCATCTTCGACAATACGAAGATTTCGGACCACTTCGCTATCATCCCGACCACCATCGCGCCGAAGAACCTATCCGAGCCGGAGCAGAAGCTGTATGACCTCGTCATGCGCCGCTTCATGGCGGTGTTCTTCCCGCCGGCCGAGTTCCAGGTCACGACCCGTCACACGGAAGTGGCCGGCCACCAGTTCAAGACCGAGGGCAAGGTGATGACCAATCCGGGCTGGCTGGCCATTTATGGCAAGGAAGCCGCGTCCGAGGACGACAAGGAAGGCGCCGCCAACGGCAACCTGGTGCCCGTCGCCAAGGGTGAGAAGGTGCAGACGGAGAAGGTCACGCCGCACGGCCTGGTCACCAAGCCGCCTGCACGCTATACGGAAGCGACCCTGCTGTCGGCCATGGAAGCGGCCGGCAAGCTGGTGGACGACGACGAACTGCGCAGCGCCATGGCCGACAAGGGCCTGGGCACGCCGGCCACGCGCGCGGCCACCATCGAAGGTCTGCTGACGGAACGCTATCTGGTGCGCGAAGGCCGCGAGCTGATCCCGACGGCGAAAGCCTTCCAGCTGATGACTTTGCTGCGCGGCCTGGGCGTCAACGAACTGACGGCGCCGGAGCTGACGGGCGAGTGGGAATACAAGCTGTCGCAGATGGAGAAGGGTAAGATCTCGCGCGACGAGTTCATGCGCGAGATTGCGCAGATGACCCAGATCATCGTCAAGCGGGCCAAGGAATACGACAACGATACGATTCCGGGCGAGTATCACACGCTGAATACGCCGTGCCCGAATTGCGGCAGCGTGGTGAAGGAAAACTATCGCCGCTTCGCCTGCACCAAGTGCGAATTCTCGATGAGCAAAACGCCGGGCGGACGCCAGTTCGAAATCGAGGAAGTGGAGCAGCTGCTGAAGGACCGCACGATCGGCCCGCTGCAGGGCTTCCGCTCCAAGATGGGCCGTCCGTTTGCCGCCATCCTGCGCATCGTGCGCGACGAGGACATCAACAACTTCAAGCTGGAATTCGACTTCGGCCAGAACGACGAGTCGGAAGAGGCGGACGCGGTCGACTTCACCGGCCAGACGCCGCTCGGCCCTTGCCCGAAATGCGGCGGCGGCGTGTACGAGATGGGTCTGGCCTATGTGTGCGAGCACAGCGTGGCCAAGCCTAAGGCTTGCGACTTCCGCAGCGGACGCATCATCCTGCAGCAGGAGATTCTGCCGGAGCAGATGGCCAAGCTGCTCAACGACGGCAAGACCGATCTGCTGCCGGGGTTCATCTCGCAGCGCACGCGTCGTCCGTTCAAGGCCTTCCTCGTGAGGGGCAAGGACGGCAAGATCAGCTTCGAGTTCGAGGAGCGCAAGGGCAAGCCGGCGGCCAAGGGTAAGGCTGCAGCGTCTTCGGAAGAGGGCGAAGCGGCCGCGGCGAAACCGGCAGCTGTCAAGAAAGCGGCGGCGGTCAAAAAGCCCGCCGCGAAAAAGCCGGCGGCCAAGAAGGCGGCGCCTAAAAAAGCTGCCGCAACGGCAGAGTAAATCGAAATCGGGACACATGGTGTCCCGATTTTTTTAGGAGATAGCGAATGGTAGTTCGGGTAGTCAGGCTGGGCAGCGAGCGCAGCAAAGATGAAGGCACGCGCATCGGCACGGTGCGCCGTCCGCCGCGCGGCGTGCCCAAGTCCGAGTTCGCATCGCAGAACTGGTACGACGTTTGGTATCCTAACCTGGCGCCCAGCGTCGAGACGATGAAGCAGGCCCAGGCGGCTGAAACGCCCGCCGAGTGGGCCGCCTTCGTGAAGAAGTTCAAGGCCGAAATGGCGACGCCCGAAGCGCGCCACTCCATCGCCCTGCTGGCCGCGTTATCGCACCAATCCAACTTCTCCGTCGGCTGCTACTGCGAAGACGAATCCCACTGCCACCGCTCGGTCCTGCGCGCGCTGCTGGAAGAAGAGGGCGCCAAGATCGCCTAGCCGCCATCTCTCGCGGAATAGCAGGGACGTTAATCTTGTCGGCGGGAGATCATCTCGGCCACTTCGTCGCACCAGTCGATGTAGGCGCGCTCCGCCAATATCCCGCGCCGCGTGACGAGAAGCGGACCAAGCTGTTTTTCGGTCAGCACGGCTTCTCGCGCGAGGAAAAAGTCCAGTTGCTCCTGATGGTCTGCGCGTACAGCGCGGATTTGCTGCAAAGCGACTTCCCTTGGGAGCAGATCAAAACATAACACGCGCAGAATCTGCTCGTCCTTGATCGCCGGGCGCGGCGAGGCTTTCGCCACCCATGCAGTCAGCTTTTCGACTCCGGCAGCGGTCAGGCTATAGATTGATCGCTCCGGTCCGCGCGTTCCCAGCAGCCGCTCCGATTTGATGAGTTCATCCTTCTCCATTTCACGCAGAGCGGGATACACCGAGCTATGGTCGACCGACCAGCAATGTTGGCCCCCCTGCTGTAGCCATTTGGTCAGCTCGTACCCCGTGCGCGGTTCGTTATAAATCCCCGCAAGAAGTACGTTTTTCAGCGGCTTTTCCTTGCCTGGTTCCTTCTGATCACTCACTCGAATTTACTCCTTGATAACATCGGCGCGTTGCGTTAACTATGTTGGTTTACACATAGTTGAGATTTGGTGCTACTATGTATTTTCCAACACACCAGATCATAACATGACGGTCCCGAAAGGCGCCGTTCAACCCAAGGACGAACTTATGACTCAAGAAACCATCCTCGTCACCGGCGCTGCCGGCAGCGTCGGCGCAACTGCGCGTACAGCCATTACCATTCTTCTAGAGCAAGGCCACCGGGTACGCGCCATGGTGCGCAAGCTGGACTCGCGCTCGGACGAGCTGCGCGAGCTCGGCGCTGAAGTCGTCGTCGCGGATATGCTGGATATCGTCTCTGTGCACGCGGCCATGCAGGGCTGCTCCGTCGTCTATTTCACGATGTCGGTTTCGCCGGATTACCTGGAAGCGGCGGCCAATGTCGCGGCCATTGCCAAAAAACTGGGCGTCAGGGCTTTCGTTAATCTGTCGCAGATGACCGTGTCGGAGATGAGCGAAACCGTCACCACCGGCAGCCCGCAGCAGAAACAGCACTGGCTGGCGGAGCAGATGCTGCGATGGTCGGGTTTGCCGGTGGTGTATCTGCGTCCCACCGCCTTTTTCGATGGCCTCTTCCTGATACAGGCCGCCAGGGGCATCCGTGACGACAACGTTATCCGCCTGCCGTTTGCCAATGGCCGCACCTCGCTGATCGCGGCCGCCGACGTAGGCGCCGCCGCCGCTGCGGTGCTCGCCAATCCCGAGCCGCATATCGGCAAGGTCTACGAACTGACCGGTCCGGAGTCGATGTCCATGGCTGAATTGGCGCAGGAGTTCAGCAAATCGCTGGGCCGCACCATCCACTACTTTGACGTTCCGCCGCAGATCTGGGAGAGCAAACTGCAAGAGATGAAGCTGCCCGCCCACCTGGTGTCGCACCTGGCCATCATGGCGCAGCTGCATCGCGACAATCGCTATGACCGCATGACCGACACCTTCCAGCAGCTGGTCGGCCACGCGCCGATTTCCGCAGCCGACTTCGTCCGCCGCCACGCGACCGCCTTCGTCCGTCCATAATTTTCTCTCGAAAAATCATGTCAACTACTCTTGCCCAAGGGGCCGGCAAGCCCTCTGCCTTGCCCGGCAATCCTTTGCTTGATGGCCCCATATTGCCCATCCTGATCCGTCTCGGCCTGCCGACTGTCGTCGTCATGTTCATGACGACATTGGTTGGCGTCTCTGAAACCTATTTTGTCAGCACCCTGGGACTGAAAGCGATCGCAGCGGCGTCGCTGGTGGTTCCCATCATGGTGCTGATGACCACGGTGGCCAGCGCCGGCTTTGGCGGTGGCGTATCGTCAGCCATCGCCCGCGCCACCGGCGCCCGGCGCAAGGACGAGGCGGAGAGCCTGGCCTGGCACGCCCTGGTCATCGGCGCCGTCGCGGGTGGACTGTTCTCTCTGCTGCTGTTGGTGGCTGGTCCGGTGCTGTACAGCAGTCTGGGTGGCAGCGGCGAAGCACTGGAACAGGCGCTGCGCTATTCCAACATCCTCTTTGGCGCTGCGATTCCGTTCTGGATGCTGCTGATGATGCAGGCTGCTTTGCGCGGGACCGGCAATGTCAAAGTGCCGGCGATGATTATCCTTTGCGGTGCAACTGCTGGATTGATGCTGTCGCCGGTGCTGATTAACGGCTGGCTGGGTGCGCCGCGCGTGGGCGTGGCGGGCGCCGGGATTGCCCAGGTCATTTGCAATATCGGCGCGCTGGGCGTGGTCGTGCGCTATATGCGTTCACCCTCATCGACCCTGCGCCTGCGTCCGTATCCGCTGCAGCGCAAGCATTTCAGCGCGATCCTCCGTGTCGGCTTGCTGTCGGCGGTGAACGCCGTCATGAGCGGCATGATCGTTACTGCCATGACCGCGGCAGCTGGTGGCGTGAGCGTCGCGGCCATTGCCGGTTATGGCATTGCCTCGCGCCTCGACATGTTGCTGGTGCCCGTCATGTTCGGTTTCGGTACCGCCGCGCTGACATTGGTCGGCACGAATATCGGTGCAGGCAATGTCCGGCGCGCGCGGCGCGTGGCGATCACGAATGTGCTGTTTGTCGGCGTGATGGTTGGCGTGGCCGGCCTGTTCGTCTCGCTGTTTCCGCACCTTTGGCTGGGACTGTTCACCGACGACAGCGCTGTCATTGAGGTTGGCACGCAGTACCTGCATCTGGTCGCGCCGTTCTATGCGGGCATGGGCGTCATTTTCGAGTTGTATTTTGCCGGGCAGGGTGCGCAGCGCATCTTCTGGCCGATGACCGCCAGTGTCGTTCGCTTCGCATTTGCCCTCACGGCGATGGCGCTGGTCTTGCACGGCTACGTGAATCTGCACACTGCCTTCGTGCTGGTCGCGGTGAGCATCGTTGTGGCGGCGGGCATCAGCCTGGCAGGCTTTCTGCGAACCAGTTGGGAACGCCAGATGCCGACCATTTAGCCGGAAAATGTGCGGATACAACTGGTAACTTTTCTTACGGAAATGTGGTCGTCTTGAATGGAAGCGGCCGCGTTAATTGCTCAAGACGCTGATGATCAGCGGTCTGCAACCACTAGAAAAGGAACACTGCCATGAAAACTACCTCCCTGATGCTCGCTGGCCTGCTTTCGATGATCGGCACTGCTGCCTTTGCTCAGACGCCGGTGCAGCAAGTCCACCAGGACAATGCCCAGATCCGCCAGGATACGAAGGCAGTCCATCAGGACACCCGTGAGATCAAGCACGACAACGCGGTCATCGCTGCCAAGAAATCCGAAGTGGCGGCAGGTAAGCAGGAACTGAAGGCGGATCGCCAGGAGCGTAATGCTCTGGCCCGCGCAGAACAGGCCGACGTGAAAAAGGGCGATCTGGCAGGTGCGCAGCAGCTGGACAAGGCACGCCAGGGCGAACAGCAGAAGATCAACGCTGAGAAGCACGAAGTCAAACACGATGAGCATGTGATCGCCCATCGCAGTGCGGACAAGCAGAAAGCGGTTGTCGCCCGTCACGATGAAAAAGTGGAGCGTCACGCCGACGTGGTCAAGCGCGATCACGACGCTGGCAAGATTTAATAAGCATCAGGCCCCATATGGGGCCTGAGTTTATTTCAGGTCGTCGGTATAGAAGTAGACCGTGCCATGGATGGCGCTGGCGGGCGCGTGCAGCGCTTCGGCCAGCGCGGCTTTGTCCGGCTGGTCTAATCCATGTTTGATGATGCTGACCGGCGCGGCATCATTACCTGGTGCCGCATCGTAGGCGACGATGTGGTCGTAGTCGGGGCGGCTGTCGATCTGCTTGATCAGGTAGCGATGCTTGCCGCTGCCGATCTGCACATAGTTGGCCGTGCCGCTGACCTTCGCTTCCGGCGAGAGCTGGCGGAACATCAGCACTTTGTCGATTACCACGGTGGCCGCGCTGAATTGGGTTTTGCCGCCTTGCTCGAAGTGGCCTTGCACCAGGTCGGCCTTGAAGCGCTTCAGCGGCTGCGTGGCTTGCGGCGACAGGCGGTCCAGCTCGAATTTTTCAGGAGCGATAGTCCACAGCGCGGTCTTGCCGTTCAGACGCTTGCGCAGTGCGGCGTCGGTCGCGGGATCGGCCACATGCACCTGCAGGATCACCTGATAGTCATGCGGCGCATGGAACATCGGCAGGTGCGAGGCGTACAAGCCATCCTTGCCGCCGAACAGGGCCATGCCGTGCTCGCCGTATGTCGGACGGGCCGACGTGGCCGAACCGGCGCTGGCCGGGGCGGTGCCTTCCGATGTGCCGGCGAGTGCCGGCGCGCCACCGCCCGCCAGCAGCGTCGCCGCGGCGAGCGTCGGCAGCGCGGCGAGCGCGCGCAGAACGAAGCGCCGCGTCATGCCTTCACCAGCAGTTTGCCGCGATGGTCGCCCGTGAACAGGGAATTCAGCGCCGACGGCAATTGCTCGAAGCCTTCGATCACCGTTTCCTCAAACACGATCTCACCCGCCTTCACCCACGGACCGACGATGCGGATCATCTCATCCATGCGGTGCAGATAGTCGCGCGCCAGCATGCCCTGGATCGTGGCGCGCTGGTACAGCATGTGCTGCAGCAGGCGCGGACCCATTTCCGGCGTCTCCAGGCCGCCGCTGTACTGGCTGATCTGGCCGCAGATCACGATGCGCGCGCGACGGTTGATGATGGGGATGATGGCGTCCGTCACCATGCCGCCCACGTTATCGAAATACACGTCCACGCCGCCCGTCAGACGCTTGATTTCCGCGCCCAGCGCATCGGCATTGTCAAAGGCCTTGTAGTCGATGGCCCAGTCGGCCTTCAAGGTATCGCGCAGCCAGCCGCACTTGGCCTTGCCGCCCGCGATGCCCAGCACGCGGGCGCCATGGCGCTTGGCGAACTGCACCACCAGCGAGCCCACCGCGCCCGCCGCGCCGGACACCACCACCACCTCGCCCGCATGCGGCTTGCCCGATTCCGTCAGGCCAAACCACGCCGTGCGTCCCGGCATGCCCAGCACGCCCAGCGCCGTGGTGACGGGCGCGACGGCCGGATCAATCTTCTTCAGCCCGCTCATGTGCACGCGCGCGTGGGTCTGCCAGCCGCTGTAGCTCTGCACCCAGTCGCCTTGCGCAAAGCCCGGAGCATTGGAGGCCAGCACTTGCGCCACCACGCCGCCCTGCTGCACCGTGTTGACCGGATGCGGATCGGGATCGTAGGTCGGCTTGCTCGACTGGCCGATGCGCATATACGGGTCGACGCTGAAATAGCGCGCTTCGATCAGCACTTCGCCATCGCCCAGCGCGGTGGATAGCTGCTGCTCGACCAGCTCGTAGTGCTCGGCCGTAATCTGGCCGACAGGTTGCTTGCGGTAAATCCACTGGCGTTGGGTGATCATGATGGGCTCTCGGAAGGATTCGGAAATAGAAATGGTAAGATGCCTGTCGTATCCCGTAAAGCAACTTAAATTCACTTTTCGTATCCGATTTGGACATATGAACCTGAGCGACCTGCGTATCTTCGTCTGCGCCGCGCACCGGCCCTCGCTGGGCGCGGCGGCGCAGGAGCTGCATCTGACCCCGTCCGCCGTCTCCAAGGCGCTGCGGAGGCTGGAAGACCATCTGGGCAAGCCCCTGTTCGACCGCAGCGCCAAGCAACTGGTGCTGAACGACAGCGGTCAGTTGCTGCTGGGCCGCGCCCGCACCCTGCTGGCGCTGGCCGACCAGGCGAAGATAGACCTGATGGGCGAGCGCGCCGCCGTCGACTGCCGCATCGCCGGTCCCGCCATCCTGCTGTGGCGGCATGGGCAGACGCTGTCGCAGGCGCTGAACGGCTATCCCGAAGGCAGCCTGCGCCTGCAGGCCATGTTCGAGGACGAGGCACTGGCCAGCCTGGCGCGGGGCGATATCAACGCCGCCATCGTCACCGGCGACGTGATCGAAGGCCGCGGCGAGCACTGGTCGGAGGACTGGGAAGTCACGCCGCTGGGGCAGGTGGTGCTGCATCTGGTGGCGGGACGCAGCCATCCCCTGGTGTCCGCGCTGCCGCCCGCGCCGCTGCTGGAAGCCGATACGGCGCAAGTACTGGCCCACGATTTCGCCTGCCCCTCGCGCTCCCTGTTCTGCGGCGTGCAGCGCGGTTCCCGCTCCGACGGCTGGCGCGACGACCAGCTGCCGCGCAAAATCCGCTACTGGACCGACGACCTGCAATTGCTGCTGAGCCTGGTCAAATCGGGCGACGCCCTGGCTTATCTGCCCGACTTTGCCCTGGCCGATCCCGAGCTGCGCCGCATCCACGTCACTGACTGCGCCTTCGAGTGCGTGGAGCAGGTGGCGCTGGTGTGGAACCGCGTCGGCGCCAGCGAATGGCAGCGTCAGCTGGCGCAAACCCTGGCCGGGGCCGCTTTGTAACAGACTTTATTTGCGCTTGCTGCCAAGGAATTAGGCAACTATAGTGTAAGCATCATGGCCGTCTCTCTCAACACTGTTAGCACTCCGACACCGGCTTATCAGCCGTATGTCCCGACTGTGTCCCACACGTCGGACCCCGTGCTGTCTTCGCAAGCGACAACGCTGTCGGCGGAGTCGGCCGTGGTGGCGTCGCTGGGCGGCTCCACGGGCGTGGACGTGTACACCCCGACCGGCCTGCTCAACTCGCTGGCCCAGGCGGGAACGGTGCCCGAGCCCATCCAGGTGCCCACCGAGGGCAGCAATACGGATACCAGCCAGACGGCCCAGCAAGCCCAGGATCTGGGCGTCGTTAATACGCTGGCAAGCACTCCTGAGCAGTCCGGCATCTACACGGGCACCGGCGGCGTGGCAGCTCTGCCATCGACCTGGGCCGACGTGCTGAAAAATCAACCCGACCTCGCCGGCACTGCCATTTCCGCATCCCTCAACGCTGGCATCATCAACACCATTGCCTGAATTTTACGCAGGTAGTTCTGCGCTGAAAATTTAGGCATGCTAGACTGTTGATTCCTCAGGGCAATAAAAGACCTTTCCGCCCGATTCGCAGTTCCAATCGTTTTCCATTATTTATCATGAAAAATATGAAAATCGGCTCGCGCCTGGCGGCGGGCTTCGGTCTTGTATTGGCTTTGATGATGCTGATGACGGTGATCGGCATCGACCACATGCAGACGGTGGCCGAGGCCACGCGCGACATGATGCAGCAGCCGCTGGCCAAGGAGCGCATGATCAGCGACTGGTATCGCCTGATCCACACCAGCGTGCGCCGCACGACGGCCATCGCCAAGAGCAGCGACGCTTCGCTGGGGCCGTACTTTGCGGAAGATACGGCCGCCTCCACCAAGGAGGTGAATGAGCTGCAGAAGAAGGTGGAGCCGCTGCTGGAAAGCGATCGTGAAAAGGCCGTTTTCAAGGACATGGTCGCCGCCCGCAAGCGCTACGTGACGGCGCGCGACACCATCGTCAAGCTGAAAAAGGATGGCATGATCGACGAGGCGAATGCGCTGCTGGCCGATACCTTTGCGCCGGCGGGCAAGGATTATCTGCAGGCCCTGAGCACGCTGCTTGACCTGCAGCGCAAGAGCATCGACGAGAACGCGCAGCAGATCGAAACGGACTATCAGCAAAGCCGCCAGACCATGATCGCGCTGGGCGTGGTGGTGCTGGCGCTGGGCGCCTTGTGTGCATGGCGTCTGACGCGCGGCATCACCACGCCGCTGTGCCGCGCCGTGGAAATCGCCGTGGCCGTGGCCAACAAGGATCTGCGCAGCGAGATCGAGGTGGATTCGTCCGACGAAACGGGCCGTCTGCTGCAGGCGCTGAAGACCATGAACGAAGGCTTGACCGCAGTGGTGCAGGAAGTGCGCAGCGGGACCGAGAACATTTCCAGAGCCTCCGGCGAAATCGAGGCGGGTAATATGGATCTGTCGGCGCGCACCGAGCAGCAGGCTTCCAGCCTGGAAGAGACGGCGGCGTCGATGGAGGAGTTGACCTCCACCGTGAAGCAGAACGCGGACAACGCGCGCCAGGCCAACCAGCTGGCGCAGCAGGCCAGCGAGGTGGCGCAGCGCGGCGGTGGCGTGGTGGCGCAGGTGGTGGATACGATGGACGCCATCAACACGTCGGCACGCAAGATCGTGGACATCATTTCCGTCATCGACGGTATCGCATTCCAGACCAATATTCTGGCGCTGAACGCGGCGGTGGAGGCGGCGCGCGCCGGTGAGCAGGGCCGTGGCTTCGCCGTGGTGGCGACGGAAGTGCGCAATCTGGCCCAGCGCAGCGCGGCGGCGGCCAAGGAGATCAAGACGCTGATCGACGATTCCGTGGGCAAGGTCGATGCGGGCAGCACGCTCGTGTCGCAGGCCGGCGCCACCATGGACGAGGTGGTGAACAGCATCCAGCGCGTGACCGACATCATGGGCGAGATCACGTCGGCCAGCGCGGAGCAAAGTTCGGGCATCGAGCAGGTGAATCAGGCGATCAGCCAGATGGACCAGGTGACGCAGCAGAACGCGGCGCTGGTGGAGGAATCGGCTGCCGCAGCGTCGGCGCTGCACGATCAGGCCGACGCGCTGAATGCTGTAGTCAGCGTGTTCAAGCTGGCGGACGGTGGCCAAAGCCGCCGCTCCGCGCAGCCGCCTTCCGGCAGCGGACGCGCCACCGGACCGCGCCTGCAATTGAGCGCCTCCTGAGCGTAGCGCGCTCGCGCTGCGGTGCCGCTTCTGCTGCCGCTGCCGCCGTCGCCGCTACCTCTGCCGCCGCTGTCGCTGCTACCGGCGCAGCTTACTCGCCGGACGGTACCGGCGGGGCTGTGGCATGATTCTCTTCTCGACTCTTGTGGAGGGACCTCATGAAAACACTGTTCATGCGCGTGCTCAAGGCCGCGCTGTGCGCCGTCTGCATCTTTGCCGCTGCGCCGCTATGGGCGGAGGATAAGCCTGCGCTGGAGCTGGTCGTATTGGGCTCCGGCGGACCGGGCGCCCTGGGACGCGCGGCATCCAGCTTCCTCGTGCTGCTCGACGGCGTGCCGCGCATCCTGGTCGACGCCGGTCCCGGCTCCTTCACCCGTCTTGGCGAAGCGGGATTGCCGCTGGCCCGCACCGATATCGTCCTGCTGACCCACCTGCATGCAGACCATGTCGGCGAGCTGCCCGGCCTGTTCAAGGCGCGCGCAGTCTCCAGCGGCGGCCGGATTACCTTCCGCGTCTTCGGCCCCGATGGCCGCAAGGGACGCGGCGACGACGCCACCTTCCCCTCCACCAGCCGCTTCCTGCATCTGCTGTTCGACAAGGACGGCGCCTTTGGCTATCTGCGCGAGTTCTCCGCGCCGATCACGATCAAGCCGACGGATATCTCCACCGCGCTCAAGCCCGAATCCAAGGTGGTGTTGATGGAAAACGGCCTGACTATCCGCGCCATCGCCGGGCATCACCGCGACGCGCCCGCCGTCATCTACCGCGTCGACTATGCGGGGAAAAGCATCACCTTCACCGGCGACATCGACCCCGCTGGCTGGCCGGATCTGCGCACCATTGCGCAAGGCACGGACCTGCTGGTGTTTAACAGCGTGGTACTCGATCCTCCCGGCTCGCCCGCCGTGCTGTACACGCTGCACACGCCACCGAAGACCATCGGCGAAATCGCGCACGACACGGGAGCGAAGAGGATATTGCTGAGCCATCTCTCGCCAGCGGTGGAAAATGCGCGCGATGCCGTTGGCGCTTCGATTGCGCAGGCGTATACCGGCATCGTCACCTTCGCCAATGACGGCGACCGGCTCACGCCATGATCAGCTGAGCGGTCAAATGTGCTGATCGACCAGCACCGGATTGCCGTCCGGGTCCACCGCGATAAAGTAGCCCGGACCCGTGCCCGATTCGTCGGCCCGAACCACCAGCTCTACATCCTGCGCCAGCAACTGGCGCTGGATTTCCCGCACATCGGTAAAGCCGTCCTGCGGCGTGGCGTTGCTATCCCAGCCGGGGTTGAAGGTGAGGGTGTTGCGGTCGATCATGCCCTGGAACAAGCCGATGAGATGGTCGCCGTTCTTCATGATCAGCCAGTTCTGCGTCTGGTCGCCGCCGAAAGGCTTGAAGCCGAGCTTTTCGTAAAAGGCGCGCGACGCAGCAATATCTTTCACGGCCAGGCTGATGGAAAACGCACCGAGTTGCATAGCTGCTCCTTTGTATCGTTTGAACTGCCCGTCTAAACGATAGCACATCGGTGCGTAGCCGGCTGCTACGGTGCCAGCACTTCCACTGCCGTCATATTGTCGTCCGGCTTGCGGTCGATCAGCTTGTTGTCCGGGTCGATGCCGGCTTTGGCGGGACGGCCGTTGACCACCAGCGTATAGGTGTTTTCCTTGCGCTCCACCAGCTCGCGCTGGCGCGCGATTGGGTTACCGTCCTTGTCGTCCACGCCGATGTCGATCCAGTCCTTGAGCGGCACATCGCGCTCCTCGCCCTGATCGTTGGCGCGCGCCTTGGCCGCGCTGACGGTGAATGTCACTTCGTACTTGCCGTCGCCGCGCTTGCGGGCCGTGGCCGATACGGCGTGGTTCTCGTACAGGACCATGTTCTCGAACAGATCGTCGATGAGGTAGGCCTGTTCCGGCGGCGTCACCTTGCGCAGCGCGTCCACCAGCACGGAGACACTGGGGTAAGGCCCTGCGGCGTGGCCGTACTGCTTGAGCAGGTCGCGCAGCACACCGTTGATCTTCGCTTCGCCGATCAGGTCCTGCAGCAGATACATGGCCAGGCTGCCCTTGCGGTACTGGATGTAGTCCTGGTTTTCATTATCTGCCAGCGGCAGTTCCTTCCTGCGCTCGATGGCGCGGCCGATCAGGTACTGGTCCAGATCATAGTGCAGGAAGCGGCGCATCTTTTCCGCGCCATAGTTCTTCTTCATCACCATCAGGGCCGAGTATTCGGACAGCGTTTCGCTCAGCACCGTCGCGCCGCGCGTGTTACCGCCGATGAGCTGATGTCCCCACCACTGGTGCGCCACTTCATGCGCCGTGATGTAGAAGGGGTAGTCGATATCCTTCGGGTTCTTGTCGTTGACCTTGGCGATGAAGCCTATGCTTTCAGAATACGGGATCGTGGTGGGGAAGGACTGGGCCAGCATGAGATAGCGCGGGAATTCCACGATGCGCAGCGTCTTGTGCTGGTAGGGGCCGAAATTGCGCGTGTAGTAGTCCAGCGACTCCTTGATGCCCTTGTTCATGCGGTCCAGATTGAATTCGTGGCCGGGATGGTAGTACAGCTCGATGCCCACGTCCTGCCACCAGTCGTGCTTCACCAGATAGCGCGCCGACTGGAAGGCGTAGAAATTCAGGATGGGCTGGTCCATCTTGTAGTGGAAGTAGTGACGGCCCTTGCTGCGCCAGTCCTTTTCCAGCGTGCCGGGCGCGATGGCGGTCTGGCCTTCGCTGGTGCTGACCACGGCGTCGAAGCTGACCCAGTCGGCGTCGTTGCCGAGGAAGTTGTTGGCGAGGCCGGAGGGATCGTCGCGCGGCAGCATGCGCTCGCGCGGCGGCAGGTCGTGCTTCTTGCGGTCGCGCGCGTCACTCAGTTCCAGCGATTGCTGGTAGCCCAGGTGGGGCATGATGCTGTTGTCGAAGAAGGTGCCGTTGCCGATGACGGGCGTGTCTTCGCCCAGTCCGAAGATGCCCTTGGGCGCGAACTCCAGCTCGAACTCCATCGCCATCTGCGCGCCCGGCGCCAGTGGCTTGGTCAGGCGGAAGCTGTGGAAGCCCAGGTTTTCGTCGTGAAAGCCGGGACGTGCCTCCTGGCCGAAGCGCAGGCTGCGGATTGTGGCAGTGGGATACTGCTGCACCAGCAGGTCGCTGATCGGCTGCGCCGTCTTGTTGACCAGGGTGTAGACGCCCTTGATCAGCAGGCGGCGCTGCTCCGGCACGATGTCCACATTGAGCTTGACGTCGGTGATGCGCGGCTGGGGCACGACGGCGAACTTCTTGTACTTGCGTTCATATTCGGCCCGGTCGGCGTCCTTTTGGTAGGCGGATTTGTAGTGGTTGGCGATGTGCAGGTTATAGAACAGCACGGAGCCGGCTCCCATGAACACCACGAGGCCGACGACGATGGTGCGCAGCACGGGCATGGTCAGCGCGTGGCGCGCCAGCGAGAGGCGCTGGCGCCATTCGTTATTGGTGCCGCGCGCCCAGAACAGCAGCGATACGACGATCAGCAGCAGCGCCGCGCCAGCCCAGTAGGCGTCGAACCAGCGCTCGCGCGCGAGGAAATGGCCGTAGCCGTTCATGGCGGAGTACATGATGGTGGGCGTCACGCCGTACAGCAGCATGGGGTGGTCGAGTCCCAGTCCGCTGAAGGTCAGCGTGGCCACGTAGTACAGGATCATGATGAAGTAGGCCACGTAGCGCTGGTTGATCACCACCTGCACGGTAATCGCCAGCACGGCCACCATGGCGTACAGCGGCAGCTGGATCAGGAACAGGTGGTACAGGTAGAGGCCCGGCTGCAGCAGGAAGTAACCCTTGAAGATCTGGATCGACATCCCGCACAACATGACCACCACAAGCAGCAAGGCCTGCAATCCAATCAGCGCAAACAGCTTGGAGAGCAGCGGCAGCCAGCTTGGTATGGGCAGTGCGTCCAGCATCTGGGCGATGCGCGATTCGCGTTCGCGCCAGATCAGCTCTCCGGCGTAGAAGGTGGTGATGATCAGCATGAACAGGGCGAAAGTTTCCGACACCGATTCCACCACCAGATAGGTGACGGGATAGGTCGGCGTGCCATAGATGGAGCCCAGGCCCATGGCGCTGGCGTACATCATCAGCACGCCGGCCAGCACGATCACGAGGAAGTAGATGTTCTTGGCCGTCTCGCGCAGATTGAGCCAGCTCATTTTCACCAGCAGCAGGCCGAGGCTGCGGCGCTGGAAGTCGGGCTTTTCGTGCGTGCTGGCGGCGCTGGAGGCGGGAGCCGGCGCGGCGTCGCCCTCGCTGCGGGCAGCACGGGCGGCGCCGCTGTCGCTGGTGGCGATGAAGTGGAAGCGCCAGTAGCCCAGCAGCAGGCCGGCCAATGCAAACGAGGCCCAGATGGCGCGATTCAGCAGGAACACGCCTTCCAGCCACACCATGCGCCCATTGCGCTCGACGATGGGCCAGTATTCCGTCAGACGGATGATGGCCGTGGTGCCGAAGGGATCGATCAGGGCGGCCAGGGTTTTGTAGTCAAGGTCGCGCGCCAGGCTGGGCGCGACCAGATAGCCGATCAGCATGACGACGCTGCTGATGTACACCGGCAGCATGCGCCGCGTCAGCGCGGCCAGGATGAAGAACACAGAGCCGAAGATGAAGATGTTGGGCAGGATCGACACCAGGAAAGGCATCAGGTAGCCCAGCGGACCCGGCGCGCCCAGTCGTTCCGGATCGATGCCCGGAATGAAGCTGCCCAGCCATGCGCCCAGCAGGATGCTGGTGAAGATGATGGACAGCGTCAGATAAGCGCCGAGGAAGCGGCCGAACATGTACTGGTGCTTCCTGATCGGCGCGCTGAAGAAGAAGTGCTGCATGTCGTACTCGAAGTCCTGCTGCACCGAGCGGCCCATCATGGCGGCGATGACGATTACGCCCAGCGAGGCGAGGAAGCTGGTGGTGATCATCAGCGAGCGGGGCGAGTTGATCACCAGGCTGCCGAAACTGACGCTGGCCTCCTTGAAGGCGCCGCCCGCCGCCGCCATCCACAGCAGCGCGAGCACGAGGAAGCCCACGAAGTAGACCCAGGTCGAGATCAGCTTGAGACGCTGCCGCGCTTCGAAAAAGGCAATGGCGAACATGCTGCTTCCTTAATCGCAGCGCAGCGCGGCGGTGTGGCGGCCGGCGATGGTGGCGAAGTAGACGTCTTCCAGGTCGCCGATGGCTTCCTCGAAACCGTCGCCCGGATCGTCGTCGCTGTAGACGTGGATCAGGGTGCGGCCGGACAGCAGGCGGGAGGAGATCACGGCATGGCGCTGCTGGTACATGGGTAGGTCGCGCTTGTCGACGAAGCGCGCCCAGATCTTGCAGCTCACGTCGTCGATCAGCTTTTGTGTCTCGCCGCACAGCAGCAGATGGCCCTTGTTGATGATGGCCATATTGGCGCACAGGTCGGACACGTCGCTGACGATGTGGGTGGACAGGATCACCGTGCGCTCGGCGCCGATGTCGGACAGCAGATTGTGGAAGCGCACGCGCTCCTGCGGATCGAGGCCGGCGGTCGGCTCGTCGACGATGATCAGCTTTGGATCACCAAGCAGCGCCTGCGCGATGCCGAAGCGCTGGCGCATGCCGCCCGAGAAGCCGCCCAGGCGCTGGTGGCGCACTTCAAACAGATTCGTTTGCTGCAGCAGACCGTCCACCACCTCGCGCCGGCGGGCGCGGTTGGACAGGCCCTTGAGCACAGCGAAATGGTCGAGCAGTTCGTAAGCGGTCACTTTCGGGTAGACGCCGAAATCCTGCGGCAGATAGCCCAGCAGGCGGCGGATTTCATCCTTTTCATCCAGCACGTCCAGGTCGCCGAAGAAGACGGAGCCGGAATCGCATTCCTGCAAGGTGGCCAGGGTGCGCATCAGCGTCGATTTGCCGGCGCCGTTGGGGCCGAGCAGACCGAACATCCCGGTGGGGATGGTGAGCGATATATTGTCCAGGGCGACTACGCCATTGGCATAAGTCTTGGACAAGTTGCTGATACGCAATTCCATGCTGACTCCTGTTGCGGCGATGTTGCTCTATCGCCATGACCTTTTCACATGATGGCATTGTATTGAATTTGGACCACGTCCGGGGCGGCATTGCGACAGGAGGCAAATTGCGCGCACCAGATTGCCAAAACATGGCGCTGAAACGGGCCGCAAATGTCAGTTCCGGAACAAGACCTGCTCCCGCTTGAACCACCAGCGGCACAGGATCAGCAGCGCGCCCGCCGTGATCGTGGTCGATAGCAGGATGACAGAAAACATGCGGTAATCCATGGTGCCCTTGACCAGCTCCTTCATGGCCAAAGAGACATTCGTCAGCGGCACCATGGCCCAGGCCCAGTTCAGCTCCACGCCGGGCAGCAGGGCCACCAGCGTGGGCAGGATGGTGACGATGATCAGCGGCGAGATCAGGCCCGCCGCTTCCTTGTAGCTCTTGGCGTAGACGGAGATCGACAGCAGGACGGAGGCGAAGACGGCGGCCGTCGGCGCCAGCATCAGCGCCACCATGGCCAGGTCGACGGCGCCGATGGCGCGCACCATCTGCGCCAGGTCGCCTTCCACTTCGCTGCCGAAGAAGAACAGCAGGCCGCCCAGGCTGGCCACCATCAGCAGGGCTGAGGTCAGGCCGACGGTGAACAGCATGAGGAATTTGGCCAGCACGATATGGCCGCGCGGGACGGGCGCCAGCAGCAGCGTCTCCATGGTGCCGCGCTCCTTCTCGCCGGCGCCCGTGTCGATGGCGGGATACATGGCCGCCATCACGCACACCATCAGCAGGATGTAGGGCAGGAAGCCGCCCACCACGGCGCCCATCTGTTCGCGCTTGTTGGCGGTGGAGTGGTCCTGCACGGTGATGGGGTCGAGGGCGTAGCGCAGTTGCTCGCGATTCAGGTTGAGCGCGGACAGGGCCTGTTCGCGCAGCACGCGGTTCTGCGCCGCCACCACCGACATGACACGCTTGCGGGTGATATCGACCGTCACGGCGCTGTTGTAGTGCAGGGCGATGGTGGCCTGCTCGTGCTGTCCCAGCGTCGATTCGAAATCGGGCGGGATCACCAGCGCGAACTTGATGCGCTCATTGGCGATGGCGGGCTTGATCTCGTCTTCGCTGGCCAGCGGCACTTCGCGGAAGCCTTTTTCGCGCGCGAAGCGGGCCATCAGCCTGGGCGCGTATTCCTTGCCGAAGACGGAGTAGGGCATCTCCGCCTGGCTGGCGTTCCTGAACATGGCGGAAGAGAGGTAGCCGAAGCCGACGAAGATCAGCGGCATGGCGAAGATGGGGATGAAGACGGTGAAGATGAAGGTCTTGCGGTCGCGCGCCAGTTCCAGCAGCTCCTTGAGGTAGATGGTCCACATCTCAGCCTCCCTGGTTGATGACGCCGACGAAGGCGTCGTACAGATCGGCGCTGCCGCCCAGGTGCCGCAGCTCGTCCACCGTGCCGTGGAAGGCGGTCATGCCGTGGTTGATGATGCACACCCGGTCGCACAGCTTTTCCACCTCGTGCAGGTGGTGGGTGGAGAAGATCAGCGGAATGCGCAGGGCCTTGTAGCTGGCGATGAAGTCAAGCAGGATCTTGGCCGACATCACATCGAGGCCGGTGGTAGGTTCGTCGAGGATCACCAGCTGCGGCTCGTGCACGACGGTGCGGGCGATGGCGCATTTCTGCTTCATGCCGGTGGAGAGCTGGTCGGCGCGCTTGCTGCCGTAGTCCTGCATCTGCAGCAGCTCGAACAACTCGTCGCAGCGGCGCTTGAGATGGGCCGCGCTCATTCCGTGCAGGCGGCCGAAGTATTCCACGTTTTCGCGCGCGGTGAGGCGGCCGTACAGTCCCGTTGTGCCGGACAAAAAGCCAATGTGGCGGCGCGCGGCCAGCGGGTCCTGCAGCAGGTCGACGCCGTTGGCGATGACGCTGCCAGCATCCGGTTTCAAGGCGGTGGAGAGCAGGCGCAGGGTGGTGGTCTTGCCCGCGCCGTTGGGGCCGAGCAGGCCCAGCACTTCGCCCGGCGCGCAGCGGAAGCTCACGTCGCGCACGGCATGGAACCAGCCGTCGTGATCGCGCGGATCACGCAGCTGCGGCGGCTTGCCCTTGTGGGATGGCAGGCGGAAGCGCTTGGCCAGGCCCTTCACCTCGATCATCGCGGTGCCTTATTTTCAAAAAGGTTTCAAGAGTAGCATGTAAAAATTCTGGCTTGCAAGGCACAATACGTCAATGTGTTTGCTATAGTCAGGATATGAATCCGCAGATCCAGGAAAAAGTGTTGGCCGTGACCAAATGCGGCGTGGACAGGGAAGAGTCGACGGGCTTTTTCCGGGTATCGCTCGGGCTCTACTATCTGGCCGGGCTGATGACCAAGGAGACGCTGGACTTCAAGGCCATCGACCGCGAATACAACCGCTTCATCTACCGCTCGCTGGGCGGCGGGCACAGCATCACCAGTATCCTGCAATATATGAGCGGAGAGAAGGTGGTGAAAGTGGTGGAGAGCAAGCGCTTCCTGCGCGCCTTTGCCGAGCACTGCACGGAAGTGCCGGTGGAGACGATCCCCTTCCTGCTGGGCTTGAATCTGGGCGTGGCCAAGGATATTTCGAAGATCGACGTGCGCGGTCCCGTGGTGGACTGGATCGAGCGCCAGCGCCAGATGCGCGAGGAAGGCGAGACCAACTGAGAGCTATAATGGCGGCTTCGAATACGCACCGGATTTCCTGACCATTATGGCTGCTCATCACCACCATCCCCTGGACCGTCTGATTGCCGGCGCCGACAAGGCGCTGCGCGTGATTGCCGGCGTTGCCTCCGCTTCCCGTCCCACGCCAGCCGCGCATGCGGCGGACGCAGCGCTGAGCGAGTCCGAACAGCGCCACAGCGCGGGCCTGATGCGCGTGAACCATGTGGGCGAAGTGTGCGCGCAGGCGCTATACAACTCGCAGGCGCGCTTCGCCAAGACGGACGAGATGCGCGCCCAGTTCGAGCAGGCGGGCCGCGAGGAGGAAGACCATCTGGCGTGGACGGCGCAGCGTCTGCGCGAGCTGGGATCGCAGCCCAGCGTGCTCAATCCCCTGTTCTACGCGGGCGCGTATGCGCTGGGCACGGTCGCCGCCACCCTGGGCGATGCGCGCAGCCTCGGCTTCGTGGTGGAGACGGAGCGCCAGGTGGAAGCCCATCTCGCCAGCCACCTCGACAAGCTGCCTCCGCAGGACGCCAAATCGCGCGCCATCGTCGAGCAGATGAAAGCCGACGAAGCCGCCCACGGCGCCGCCGCCCAGGCCTTGGGCGCCAAGGAACCGCCGCCTCCCGTGCAGATGGCCATGACCGCCATGGCCAAGGTCATGACCAGCACCGCCTACTTCGTTTGAGTTTTATTCCACTTCGACGATTTCGAAGGAGTGGGTGATTTCGGCGGTCTTGGCCAGCATGATGGAGGCCGAGCAGTATTTGTCGTGGGAGAGGGTGATCGCGCGCTCCACCGTCGCGGGCTTCAGGTTCTTGCCGGTGACGACGAAGTGGAAATTGATCCTGGTGAAGACCTTCGGATCCGTCTCCGCGCGGTCCGCCTTCAGCGTGCATTCGCAGCCGCGGATATCTTCGCGGCCGCGCTTGAGGATCAGCACCACGTCATAAGCCGTGCAGCCGCCCGTTCCCAGCAGGACCATCTCCATCGGACGCGGCGCCAGGTTGTTGCCGCCGCCGTCAGGCGCGCCATCCATGTTGACCAGATGGCCGGAGCCAGTCTGGGCCAGGAAACTCATGCCCGACGGGCCATTCCAGCTGACTTTGCATTCCATTTGCTTCTCCGCGTAATAGATCGTTGAAGCTATTGTAATGGTTTCAGCCGTGCAGCGCTTCGTGCTGGATGCCCAGCATGAAGCCGCCCCAGTGGCGGCCGTCGACCATCACCGGCTGCGACACCAGCACGAAGATGTCGCCGATATCGCGCATATAGGCCTGGAACAGGAAGGGCCGCGTGTCGTTGCTGACGTTGGACAGCATCTCGTTCCCGCTGTGGAAGCGCTTGTCGCGGCAGTTGGCCGTATTCCAGGCCACGTCGCTGCCCTGGCGCTGGCAGTATTTGCTGACGTGGGTGGGCGGATAGACGTCGCGCACGCTGGTCATCACGGCCAGGTCGCAGCCGGGCACTGCGGCTGCCCACTCGTCGAACTTGGGACGGAACAGTTTTTCAAACGCGCGGTCGTAGCTGGTGTGGTACTGCTGCGGATTGGTGCCGGGGATGGGCTGGTATTTCGTGTCGAAGACGTCGTAGCCGTCGGCCATCATCTGCTTCAGCGTGCGTTCGCAATCTTCGCGATAGGACTGCAGCTGCGCGATCACGCGGTCGAACGGCGCCTCGCCCAGCTTGTAGCGTCCCAGCTCGCGCATGCCGTCTTCGGCGGCGCGGGTCAGGCGGCGCGACATCTGGATGCAGGTGTCCATGGCCGACGCCATCTCGGCCGACAGCGTGTGCATTTGCCCCACGTTCTGCGTGATGGTGTCGTTGTTGGACGAGACGGTATCGACGATGCCGCGAATGGCGTCGATCTCGCTCGACACGCGGGCGCTGTTGCTGGCGAATTCGTCCAGCTGGCGCGTGGTGGAGCCCATCACGGCGCAGGTGCCGCTGATGTTTTCCGTGATGGTCGCTGCCACTTCCGACGTGTGCTGCGAATGCTGCTGGATCGCCTTCACCCGGCTGGTGACGGAATCGGCCAGCGCGCGCGTGCGCGCCGCCAGCGTGCGCACCTCGGACGCGACGACGGCAAAGCCGCGTCCCATCTCGCCCGCGCGCGCCGCTTCGATCGAGGCGTTGATGGACAACAGATTGGTCTGCTGCGAAATGCCGGAGATCTGCTCCATCAAGCCCAGCGTGGACTGTGTCCCTTGCAGCAGCTTGCCGATATTGGCGTTAAAGGTCTGCATGACGTCGGCCGCTTCGCGCGCCTTGTCGTTGGCGGCGGCCACGTCGGCACTGGTGGTGGACATGCCGCTCGCCAGCTCGTTGGCGTAGCCAGCGATGTTGTTGATGCTGGCCTGAACTTCCTGCACCTCGGACGAGGACTGTCCCGTCAAGGCAAAGATATGGCTGGTCAATTCCTGCTGCTGCTTGGACTGCTCGGTGGCGACCTTGATCTGCTTGCCGATATGCGCCGCTTCCACCGACATGCCGATGTTATGTCCGCGCACCAGTTTCATCACGGGCTTGAGGTCGTCCGCGTTCCCGCCTTGCGCCAGCCACAGCAGCGCGGCGCCGCCCGCCACATACATCAGCGCCCACCATGGCGCGCCGGACATCGTCAGTAATGCGGCGCCGCCCAACAGCAATGCGCCTTGTGCAGCCAGTGCTTTTACATTAGTTTTGTTCATGCTCAGAGAGATGTTGGATATTGTTCACGCTACCGCTTTGCAAGCGAAGCGCAAGCTTACTATCAGGCTCGCGCAAAAGCCAATCGGCGGCCGCATCCGGTCCGGAATGTGTTGCTGATTTGCGTGCTGCGTTCGATAATCCGTGGAGTTGTTTCCCGTCGCAGCATGTCACTTTCATTTCGCAGGAAGATCATGAGCCTCGACTATCTCTGCACTTACGGCGCGCTGACCGTGCCCTATACGACGCCGGCCGGTCCGGTGCCTGACAACTTTACGCTGAACTCGCCGGTCGGCGTTCACACAGATCAATACCAGCGCGTATGGGTCTGCGATACGGGCAACAGCCGTGTGCTGGTGTTCTCTTCCGATCTGCAAACGCTGCTGCATGTGATCGAGGGACCGGGCGATGCGACGCCGCAAGCGCCGCGCCTGCTGATGCCTTTCCACGTCTGTCCCCATCCCACCGAACGCAGGATGTATTGCACCGACATGGGCCACGGCCGCGTGGTGGTGTTCGAGTACGACGAGCACGAGGTGCGCTTCCTGTTCGCGTTCGGCGACAGGACGGACGCCACGTTCACCCGGCTGTCCGATCCCAACGGCCTGACCTTCGTGCCGACGGCCGATGGCAAGGACTATCGCCTGTATGTGTGCGACGAGTTCTTCCACACGCCGGACGATTTGAGCAGCCGCTGCGTGCAGTTCACGCCCGAAGGCGAATTCGTCGGCCAGTTCCGCAACGTGAAAGGGCCGGGCATCGAGCATCAGCTGTTGTGGCCGCAGGGGATCGCCAGCGATTCGCAGCGCAATCTCTACATCGCCAACACAGGACACTATGAAGTGCTGAAGATCAGCGCCGACTGGCCTGTGGTGGAAGAGTGCGTGATGGCGCCGCACGACACGGTACTGCTGCACAGCTTTGGCAATCCCATCGGCATTGGCAAATTCAATGTGATGCGCTCCGTCTGCGTGATCGACGACCGCGTGTTCGTGCCCGGCCACGTGGAGAATGCGATTTCCATCTACAGCCCGTCGGGCCGGCTGGAGAAGACGGTGACGGGCTTGCTGCCGATGTGGAACCACCGCATGGAGCCCGTGCATTCCCTGTCGGACCTGATGTACTCGGCGCTGGAGGATGTCGTGTTCGTCGGCCCCTACCAGGTGTGCGCCGGACAGGAAAAGGATGAGTACTACATCACCGAGCCGTTTGCCTCCAGCGTCATCAAGGTCTGCCTTCCTGCGGCGAGCGCGGGCCGGGCGGAGGATGCGCTGCTGCTGGAATCGGTCGGCCACCGGCGCGACGACCAGGAACGGCTGCGCGGTACTTCGCAATTCAACTGCATGACCTCGGTCACGGGCATCAACCCGGCGCGGCGTGCGACGGACCAGATGCCGCTGGGGATGGCCGCCAGCTGGTTCGATCAATGGGCTGTGGCGGCGACCAGCGTCTACACTTATTGGTACGACCAGTTCCGCGCCCACAGCGGCATCGACCCCATGAAGCGGGTGGGACGGGCGTCGCTCAATATCGACTCCGGCAACTGGTGCCTGAAGACCTTCAACACGGACAGCGATCCCTATCACCAGTTGCAGGACTTAATGCGCGGCTTCTTCGTGCCTGGCGATCTGGCGATGGATGTCTACTATCCGGCCGTCGCGCCGCTGGGGCAGATCTGTCCCGGCACGCCGCTGATCTTCGTCACCAACTTCAATACCTGCACGGTGTCTATGTACCAGTTCAGCCCGGCGGGCTATCTGGTCAACTACGGCGCGCAGTTCGGCCGCGAGGGCATAGGCGGCGAGGGGACGCTGAAAGCGCCGCAGGGCATCGCCGTCAACAGCCGGGGCGAAATCTATATCGCCGACTCGATGAACAACCGCATTTCCATGTGGCAGATCCAGCCGACGGGCTATGTCATCTTCCGCAAGAACTTCCGCTGGAAGGAGGACGGCAAGGAATTCATGGACTTCACGCCCTGCGACGTCGCCATCGACGCCCAGGACAGGCTGTTCGTCTGCGACCAGTTCAACAACTGCCTGCGCGTGTTCGACCGCGAAGGCAACAGCCTCTGGAGCTACGGCAAACTGGGTTATTGCGACGATGTGAGCGTGGATTACGAAAACTTCATGCTGCCGGCCAGCGTCTGCGTGGACGGCAAGCATTTGATCGTCAACGACCTGGTCAACCGCGCGCTGAAGGTGTTCGAAATCGGCAAGGATACGCTGCACTACGTAACGGGCACGTCCGTGTTCAAGAAATACCCGGAAGAGGGCGGCGTCTGGATGCCTTACTTCATCTACGCCGAGCAGGGCCGGCTGTACGTGCCCGACACCACTTTCAATGTCGTCAATGTTTTCGCCTATGGCGAGCGGGAGGCTGTGGCAGAGCGCATGGCGGCTTGACCTGCTCAGGAAAAAGGCATTATAATTGTCGGCTTTCCATTCGCTCAGGAAAGTAAACAAAAAGGCCGAGTCCGCTGAAGTTTGGGGCGGAACCACCATTTGAGCGTTTTTCTACTAGGAATAGTCAACATGAAAACTTTTTCCGCTAAGGGCCATGAAGTCCAGCGCGACTGGTTCGTGATTGACGCGACGGACAAAGTCCTCGGACGTGTTGCCAGCGAAGTGGCACTCCGACTGCGCGGCAAACACAAGCCAGAATTTACTCCTCACGTCGATACCGGCGACTTCATCGTCGTTGTGAACGCAGGCAAACTGCGCGTGACCGGCACCAAAGCAACCGAGAAGACCTACTACCGTCACTCGGGCTACCCAGGTGGCATCTACGAGA
>Ga0213872_10000064_pt1 | contig 97443 bp, 84 predicted proteins | sample VelepicomBERX_R2_FD_160071 | JGI IMG/M metagenome (GOLD analysis project Ga0213872, IMG submission 160071) | Rhizosphere microbial communities from Vellozia epidendroides in rupestrian grasslands, the National Park of Serra do Cipo, Brazil - RX_R2 | ecosystem: Host-associated > Plants > Roots >... | reverse complement strand
AATCGGCCCGCCAGGACTTTCGCGAATGCGAGCGCAGGCCTATTCACGCGTCGAACGGAAAGGTGCTGGGCGATGGCGTGGAGGTCGCAATGAGGAGCTGTGTGTCGCTCGGCAGATGTGAGCAGACATGGAGCGGGTGATGGGAATCGAACCCACGTATGAAGCTTGGGAAGCTGCCGTTCTACCATTGAACTACACCCGCATCGCGATGCATTGTAGTGCGGCGCGTGGCGGGCCGGACTGACACATTGCCGCATGGACTTGGCGTGAACCAGCATTCACATGGGGTATCGCGTCCCATAGACTGACTGGTTCACATAGGACTTGCCCTCATGCTCAACCCTATTGTTTACGCGGCGCCGGTGTTTCTGTTGGCCATGGCTCTGGAATGGGGCTATGGCCTGCGCAAGGGCCGCCAGTATTTCCGTGCGGCGGACACGATATCCAGCCTTTCGCTGGGCATCACCAGCCAATTGATTGGCGTGTTCACGCTGAGCCTCAACGTCGGCATTTACGCCTGGGCCTGGGCGCATGCCGCGCTGTCCAAGCTGCCGCTGGATTCGGTGTGGGTGTGGATCGGGGCGCTGCTGTTCTACGACTTCTGCTATTACTGGCTGCATCGCCTGGGGCATGAGGTCGCCATTTTGTGGGCCGCCCACGCCGTGCACCACAGCAGCGAGGAATACAACCTCAGCACGGCCTTGCGCCAGACGGGCTCGGGCTTTTTGCTGGGTTGGCTGTTCTACCTGCCCATGGCCGTGGCCGGCGTGCCGCCGCTGGTGTTCGTGACGGTCGGGCTGATCGATCTGCTCTACCAGTTCTGGGTCCATACCCGCGCCATCGATAGGCTGGGCTGGCTGGACCGCGTGTTCGTCACGCCATCCAACCACCGCGTCCACCATGGGCAGAACGCCTATTGCCTGGATCGCAATTACGGCGGCATCCTGATCCTGTGGGACCGGCTGTTCGGCACCTTTGCCGAAGAGCGCCAAGGAGAGCCGATTGTCTACGGGGTGCTGGGCCAACTGCGCAGTTGGAGTCCGCTGGAAGCCAATCTGTTCCACTACCGGCAGATCTGGCGCGACGCCCTATTGGCAGACAACTGGGCCGACCGATTGAGCATCTGGTTCAGGTCACCCAGTTGGCGCCCGGCCGCAGCCATGCGCCTGGCCCCCAAACCGGCCGTCGATCTTCAAGCCTTCGAGCGCTTTGATCCGCCGCTGCCCGCCGGCCTGGCCGCCTACGGCCTGGTCCAGCTGTTCTGCCTGCTGGGCGCCAGCGTGGGCTTGCTCGCCGTGATGCCACAGCTGAGCGTTTGGGAACAAGCGCTCGCCTCGGCCGGCATCACGCTCAGCCTGATGATGCTGTCCTGGGTGATGGAGCGAGGCCGCACCGCCATGCGCAGCGAATGCCTGCGCTTGTCCATTCAGCTCGTGCTGTGCGCTGCCTTGCTCGCCAACGGCACCTCGGATTTGGGTGCCTTGATTTGCGAAACGCTGGTGCTGGCGTCCGTACTGGGTGCGCTGCAGCTGGCGCGGGTCCATTTCAACCTGGCGTCCGCTCCGGCGGTTCCGCCGCTCAATGATTCAGCTTGAAGACCGACACGCCTTGCACCAGTTGCAGGGCCTGATCCTTCAGGCTTTCAGCCGCGGCGGCGCTCTGCTCCACCAAGGCGGCATTCTGCTGCGTGCCCTGGTCCATGCGCTTGACCGCTTCGATGACCTGCATCACGCCGCCTTGCTGCTCGTTGCTGGCCGCGCTGATCTCGTTGATGATGTCGGCCACGTGCTTCACGGCGGCCACGATTTCCTGCATGGTCTTGCCGGCGTCATTGACCAGCACAGAGCCTTGCTCCACCTGCTCGACGCTGCCGGAAATCAAGACCTTGATCTGCTTGGCCGCCTCCGCGCTGCGCCCTGCCAGGCTGCGGACTTCTGAGGCCACGACGGCGAAGCCGCGTCCCTGCTCACCGGCGCGTGCCGCCTCCACGGCCGCATTCAAGGCCAGGATATTGGTCTGGAACGCAATCGAGTCGATCACGGAAATGATGTCGGAAATCTGGCGCGAGCTCGCGTTGATGCCTTGCATGGTCTGCACCACGCGATCCACCACCTCGCCACCCTTGAGCGCCACCGTGCTGGCGTTCAGCGCCAGCTGGCTGGCCTGGCGCGCGCTTTCGGCGCTGCCCTGCGCGGTCTCGCCCAGGTGATCCATGGTGGCACTGGTCAGCTGCAGCGCACTGGCCTGCTCCTCGGTGCGCGTGCTCAGGTCCTGGTTGCCTCGGGCGATTTCGGCGCTGGCCAGTGCCACGCCATCAGCATTGGTGCGCACGCTGCCGACCAAATCCCTCAAATGATTCTGCATTTCCGCGAGCGAGCGCAGCAACTCGGCCGATTCGTCCTGGCCGGTCACTTCGATCTCGTGCCCCAGATCGCCGGCGGCCACCGCGTGCGCCACATCGATGGCCTGCTTCAGGGGGTCCACAACGGTGTGGCCCAGGCGCATCCCGACAAACACACCCACCGCCGTGGCCGCGATCATCAGGACCACCCCCCAGATCTGCGCCTGTCGGCCTTGGGCCAAAGCACTTTCGGCCACTTGGCCGTCCTTGGCGGCAATCTTGTCGTGCAGCGATTTCAGCAATTCGGCGGGCTCGCGATCGATGCCGCGAACGGCCATGTCACCCACCGAGGGCTCGAGCCCGGCATCCATGAACTTCTCGTAGCCGGACCGATAGCCCTTGGCCATGCGCTGGTGCGCCTCGACGAACTGGTTGGCCAAGGCCAGCATCTCGGGATCGCCAAGACGCGGCTTGAGCGCCTCGATCCCATCGTCCACGGCCTTCTCTTCTTTGATGAAGGCGTTCCAGTGCTTTTCACGCAAGGCGGTGTCGGAACCGCGCAACAGGGTGTCTTTCCACTCCTGCACCTGCGTCTTGAAGTGGCTCAGGAGATCCGAGGTGGCGCGCTCGTCGGCCACGCCCTGCATCACCTCGACTTGAAACGTATTCAGCGAGCGCCCAACGACCCACAAGCCTCCGACGCCGGCCAACAAGGACAGCAACAGAGCCAAAGAAAACAAAAGCGGAATTTTCCGGCTCAGATTCATGACTTCCTCTAACGACGACACCAGACGCGCTTGCGTGCGTCTGTTTTATTTTGAAGCGCCCCGCCGCCTCATGGACAAGCGACGATGCGCGATAGGTCGTTAGTATTATCAGGGAATATGATAATTGTGTTACCGAGCCGGTTTGACCTCCGATTTACGTTCAGGAATGCCAACTTGTTCTCGGTTTCCCTTAGGCCAGCACGTTGACGTTGGCGCCCTGCCCCGGAAGCGTGTTGGGGACCGTCGTCGTGGTGGAGCTGCTGGCGCTCGATTCGCTCGAGCCGCCTTGTTGATGGTGGTGATGCCCCGAACGCAGGCTCTTCACGGTGTTTTGCACCGTCGTCATGTTGCCCGTTTGCAGGGCGGCGCCAATCTTGGCCAGCGGGCTGTTGGCGGGCGGCGTCTGGCCGTTGGTCAAGGTGGCATAGGCCTGCTGGGCATCCTGGAGGTTGCCCGACTTGATGGCCGACACCAGGTCCTTCATGGCTTGCCGGTTCTGCTGTTCGCCGCTGCCGGCGACCGATTGGCTGCCTGCGTTCGTCACGCTGTTGATGTTCATGCTCATGGTGATATCTCCTTGATCAAAATACGCGGGCTCAGGCCGTGGTGTTCAGCTGCGAGCCCGAGGTGGAGGTCGTTCCGGTGGTGGACGTGGTGCTATTGCTGCCCAGCGCCTGCCCGATCTGCGCCAGCGGGCTGTTGGCCGGCGGCGCGCCTGCCTATGTCAGCGCGGCATAGTCTTGCTGGGCCGCCGTCGTGGTGCCTGACTGCCCATCGGCCAGCAGGTCCTTGAAGCTCTGTGCTGTTGATTGCTGCAGGTCCGTGACGAGCCCTGGGCGCCGCTCGTGCCGGCGAGGCCGGCGCCCGTCATGTTGTTGATCTGCATGATGAAGCTCCTTGCGTGTTCGTGAACCCGAGTACGAGGCTCAGAACGCCATTCCTCCGGGTATCGGTATCGTGCCGGTATTTATGAATGGCAAAATTTCAATAAGCGGCAGCTTTTCCGGACTTTCCCGAAAAACTCGCGGCAATCCGTCTGAAACCTGCTGCGGCGTAAATCAGTGTGAAGAGATGTCAGCCATTGCAATGCAGGCATGCGATGAAAGACGTAGCCCGGCCCATCTCGCAAAATGAAGCCGCTTTGCCCGCTTTGCTGTTTGCACCTTCCACCCTTGCCGCTTCAAGCATGAACAAATCCAAGATTCATTCGCACTCATTCAGCTCCTATGGGCGCCAATGCCTCGTCATTTCACTGCTGGCGGTGTTAAGCGCCTGCGGCGGCGGATCGGGCACCCCCAGCACGACCAACTCAAGCGGCTCTGGTTCCAGTGGCTCCACGACGTCCACCAGCTCGCTGGCGGTGTTCGCGGGCACCGTCGGCGGTCCGGGCTCGACCAATGGCACGGGCGCAGCGGCCAGCTTCAACACACCCAACGGCATGGCCGTCGATGCCAGCGGCAATGTCTACGTGGCGGACACCTTCAACCAGATCATCCGCAAGATCACGCCGGCTGGCCTGACCACCACGCTGGCCGGCACGGCAGGCGTGACCGGCAGCGCTGATGGCACGGGCGCCGCCGCGAGCTTCCGATTCCCGACCAGCATTGCCGTGGACAGCGGCGACAACCTCTACGTCACCGATGCCGGCAACAACACGATTCGCAAAATCACGCCGGCCGGCGTGACAAGCACCCTGGCCGGTACGGCGGACACGATAGGCTCGAGCGACGGCACCGGCGGCGCGGCCAGTTTCGACTATCCCTATGGCATCGCCATCGACGGCAGCAACAATCTGTACGTGACCGACTACTCCAACAGCACCGTCCGCAAGGTGACGCCTGCTGGCGTGGTCACGACGCTGGCCGGCTCGCCTGGATCGCCCGGCAGCGTCGACGGGACCGGCCGCGCCGCCCAATTCATCGCTCCGACCGGTATCGCGCTGGACAGCCAGGGCAATCTCTACGTCGCCGACTACCACGAAAACAATGTCCGCAAAATCACCCCGGCCGGCGTCGTCACCACGTTGGCGGGCCAGGCTGGTGTCAGCGGCCATGCCGAAGGCAGCGGCAGCGCGGCCACCTTCAGTGCGCCGCTGGGCCTGGCGGTGGACGCCAGCGGCAATGTTTTTGTGGCCGACAGTGGCAACAACGTCATCCGCAAGATCTCCAGCAGCGGCGTCGTGACGCTGTTTTCGGGCAGCGGCGAAACCGGCGGCGCCGACGGCAGCAGCACCAGCGCCACTTTCAACGCGCCCTTCGGCCTGGCCATCGACGCCAGCGGCAACCTGTACGTGAGCGATTCGGGCAACGACACGGTACGCAAGGTCGCCAGCAATGGCTCGGTATCGACGCTGGCGGGCAGCTCCGGCTCGGGCAGCGCCGACGGCGCGGGTGCCATCGCCACCTTCAACGGCCCCAACGGCCTGGCGAGCGACAGCGCCGGCAACGTCTACGTAGCCGACCGCAACAACAACATCATCCGCAAGATCAGCCCGGCCGGCGTGGTCAGCACGCTGGCCGGTACCGCAGGCAACCAAGGCAGCAGCGATGGTGCCAGTGGCGCGGCCAGCTTCTTCTCACCCACCGGCGTGGCCGTGGACAGCGCGAACAATGTCTACGTGGCCGACTTCGGCAACAACACGGTGCGCGTGATCAGCAGCGCGGGCGTGGTCACAACGCTGGCCGGCTCGGCAGGCACCACGGGCAGCAGCGACGGCACCGGCTCCGCCGCCCGGTTCAACGCACCCTACGGCGTGGCGGTCGATTCGAGCGGCAATGTCTACGTGACCGATTCCGGCAACGACACCGTGCGCAAGATCACACCGGCCGGCGTGGTGAGTACGCTGGCCGGCACGGCCGGGCACGCCAACAGCACCGACGGCATGGGCAGCGCCGCCCGCTTCAGCGGCCCCACCGGCATCGTCGTGGACGGCAGCGGCAACCTCTATGTGACCGACTTCAGCAACTACACCGTGCGCAAGATCAGCGCCGCCGGCGTCGTGTCCACGCTGGCGGGCACCGCCAACAATTCGGGCACGGCCAACGGCAGCGGCAGCGCCGCGCAGTTCTACAAACCCTCCGCAATCGCCCTGGACGGTTCGGGCAACCTCTACGTGGCCGACACCGGCAACGACCTGGTGCGCAAGATCACCCCTGCGGGCAGCGTGAGCACCGTGGCTGGTACGGCTGGTACCGCCAGCTTCAACGCCGCCACCCTGCCCGCCTCGCTGTTGTTGCCCAGCGGGGTGGCCATCAGCGGCACGACGCTCTATATCGCGACCGGCAACGCGATTGCCGTAGTGGCCAACAAGCCCTGACTCCAAGCGCAAGGCCATGAAAAAACGCCCCGGCGCATTTGCGCACGGGGCGTTTTCATTGGAACTCGCGTTCTTTACGCCGACAAGCCCTGGGCCAGCTCCGGCTGGCTCGCCTTGTGATGGTCCTTGGCCAGGAACATGTACATGGCAGGCACCACGAACAGCGTGAACAGGGTGCCAATCGACAGGCCGGTGAAGATCACCAGGCCCATGGCCTGACGCCCTGCCGCGCCCGCGCCGGATGCGATCACCAGTGGCACGACGCCGAACACCATGGCGGCCGTGGTCATCAGGATGGGCCGCAGCCGGATGCTGGCGGCTTCCACGATGGACTCGCGCTTGTTCTTGCCGGCTTCGCGCTGGTGATTGGCCACCTCCACGATCAGGATGCCGTGCTTGCTGATCAGGCCCATCAGCGTGACCAGTCCCACCTCGGTGTAGATATTGACCGAAGCCAGGCCGAGGAAGATGAACATCATCGCGCCGAACAAGGCCAGGGGCACCGACACCAGGATCACCACCGGATCGCGGAAGCTCTCGAACTGCGCCGCCAGGGCCAGGAACACGATGATCACGGCAAACAGCATGGTCACCATGAAGCCGCCCGATTCCTGCATGAACTGACGCGACTGGCCCGAGTAGTCGACCGAGTACCCGGCTGGCGCGACGTCCTTCACGGCCTTGCGCATGATGTCGAGCGCTTCGCCTTGCGAGACGCCCGCCACGCCCGAGATCGTCACCGAGTTCAGCTGCTGGAAGCGGTTGATGGACTCAGGCACCACGTCGTACTTCAGATGCGCCACGGTGCTGGCCGGAATCTGCGAGCCATTGGGCAGATGCAGATAGAAGTTCAGCAACTGGTCCGGATTCAGACGATCGGTCTGCAGCACCTGCGGCATCACCTTGTAGGAGCGGCCGGCAATCGAGAAGTAATTGACGTAGCCGCCGCCTAAGGCGGCGCCCAGCGCGGTGCCGACATCGGCCTGCGTCAGGCCCAGTGCCGTGATCTTGTCGCGGTCCATCACCACGGTCGCCTGCGGCTTGTCGAGCTTCAGGTCGGCGTCCATGAAGTAGAAGGCCTTGGATTCGCGCACCTTGTCCATCACCTTGCCGGCGACTTCGTTGAGGTTCTCGAAGGGCTCCGTGGTCGTGATCACGAACTGCACCGGCAGGCCCGAAGACCCCGGCAGCGCGGGGAACTGGAAGGCCGCGACGCACGCGCCAGCGATCTTGTTCCACTTGGCCTGCATCTCGGTCTGGATCTCATGGGCGCTGCGGGTGCGCTTGCCCCAGTCCGACAGCAAGAGGCCGCCGATGCCCGAGTTGATCGTCGGCACGCCGGTGATCTGGAACATCTGCTTGTACTCAGGCTCCTCCTTGGCCATCTTGAAAATCTGCTCGGCGTAGGTCTGCATCTGGTCGGACGTGGCATTGGGCGCACCCACCACCTGCGACAGCACGATGCCCTGATCCTCCTCGGGCGCCAGTTCAGACTTGGACATCTTGAACATCACGACCAGCAGGCCGAACAGGATGACGCCCATCACGACCAGCACCGGCCAGGTGTCGAGCAGGCTGTTCAGCAAACGGCGGTAAGCATCGCGCAGGCGCCCGAAATTGTGGTCGATCCACTTCACGAAGCGGCCTTCGTCCTGCTCGGGACGGAAGATGCGCGAGCACATCATGGGCGACAAGGTCAGCGCCACGATGCCCGACACCGCCACCGAACCCGCAAGCGTGAACGCGAATTCCGTGAACAGCGCCCCGGTCAGGCCGCCCTGGAAGCCGATGGGCACGTACACCGCGATCAGCACCACGGTCATGGCCAGGATGGGGCTGCCCAGTTCGCGCGCCGCAATCAGGGCCGCTTCCATCGGGCCCTTGCCGTCTTCGCGCATGTGCCGGTCGACGTTCTCGACCACGATGATGGCGTCGTCCACCACCAAGCCGATGGCCAGCACCAGGGCCAGCAGGGTCAGCAGGTTGATCGAGTAGCCCAGCATCAGCATGATGAAGAAGGTCCCGATCAGCGACAGGGGCATCGCGATGACGGGCACCAGCACGGCGCGGAAGGTCCCCAGGAACAGGTAGATCACCACCGTGACGATCAGCAGGGCTTCCACCAGCGTCTTCACCACCTCGTAGATGGAGGTGTTGATGAAGTCCGTCGAGTCGTAGACGATCTCGCCCGTCAGGCCGGTCGGCAATTGCGAACGGATGTCCGGGAATGCCGTGCGCACGCGCTTGGCCACATCGAGGATGTTGGCCTCAGGCGCCACCTTGATGCCGATGAACACCGAACGAACGCCGCTGAACGCGACGTTGAAATCGTAGTTCTCCGAACCCAGGGTGACCGTGGCCACGTCCTCGAGCCGCACGATGGCGTCGCCGTTCTGCTTGATGGCCAGACGCTTGAACTCGTCGACCGAGTGCAGGTCGGTGCTGGCCGTCAGCGGCACCGTCACCATCTGACCCTTGGTCGCGCCCAATGCGGTCAGGTAGTTGTTGTTGGCCAGCGCAGCGCTCACGTCGGCCGCCGTGACGTTACGGGCCGCCATCTTGTTGGCATCGAGCCAGGCCCGCAACGCGAACTGGCGCGCGCCCAGCAGCTCGGCGGTCTGCACGCCTTCGATCGAGTCCAGCTTGGGCTTGACAACCCGGCTCAGGAAGTCCGTCACGTTGTTGGTGGGCAGCACATCGCTGTAGAAGCCCATGTACATCGCGTCGGTGGTCTGGCCGGTCTGCACTGTCAGCACCGGCTGCTGCGCCTGCGCGGGCAGTTGGTTCTTGACCGACGCCACCTGCGTGTTGATTTCGGTCAAGGCGCGGTTGGCGTCGTAGTTCAGGCGCAGCGTGGCGGTGATGGTCGACACGCCGCTGCTGCTGTTGGACGACAGGTAGTCGATGCCCTGCGCCTGCGCAATGGCCGACTCCAGCGGCTGCGTGATGAAACCCGCCACCGTCTGCGCATCGGCGCCGTAATAGGTGGTCGAGACCGTGACGACGGCATTCTGCGTGCGGGGGTACTGGTTGATCGGCAGGCTGAACAGCGAGCGCAGGCCCAGCACCACGATCAACATGCTGACCACCGTCGCCAGTACCGGCCGGCGTATGAAGATGTCAGTGAAATTCATGAGCGGACCTCAATGTTCCTGCGGTTTCGGGTCAGGACTGTTGGCCGGCACGATGGTGTTGTCGACCACCACGGGCGTGCCATTCTTGAGCTTGATCTGGCCGCTGGTGACGACCTCCTGCCCTTCCTGCAGACCCTTCAGAATCGCCACCTGGTCGCCCCGGGTGTTGCCCGGCGTGACGAACACCTGCTGCGCGACCAAGGGCTTCTTGCCGTCGGCGTCCGCCTGGTCGGCGGGCTTGAGCACGAACACGGTCGAGCCATAGGGGTTGTAGGTGATGGCCGTCTGCGGCAGCGTCAGGAAGCGGCCCTTGTCGCCCACGTTGACGCGCACATTGGCAAACATGCCCGGCAGCAGCGCGTGCTTGCTGTTGTCCAGCGTGGCCTGGGCCTGCGCGGTCCGGGTGTTGCTGTCCACCTTGGGATTGATCGAGCTGATCTTGCCGGAGACGGTCGTCCCGGCAGTGCCCTCGATGTCGACATCAACGGCCTGTCCGACCTTCAGCGCGGCCACGTTCTGCTGCGGCAGGTTGAAGTCGACGTACACGGTGTTGAGGTTCTGCAGCGTGACGATCTTGTCGCCCGGATTCAGGTACTGGCCCGGCATCACGCTGGTGATGCCCAGCTTGCCCGAGAACGGCGCGCGGATGGTCTTCTTCTCCACCGTGGCCTTTTGCTGAGCCACCTGCGCGCGCTTGGCCTTCAGGTCAGCGGTGTCGCTGTCGAGCTGGGCCTGGCTGATGGCTTTCGCGACCAGCTGCGCCTTGTCGCGCTGCAGCACCACTTCGGCCAGTTCCGCGGCCGCTTCGGCGCTATGCAACTGCGCCAGATCCGAGTCGGCATTCAACTGAACCAGCAGCTCGCCGGCCTTGACGTCCTGGCCGGACTTGAAATTCACGGTCCGGACCAGGCCTGCGATTTCGGTCGTCACGTCAACGCCGCGGACCGGGTTGAGCGAACCCACCGACACCAGCTGCGGCTGCCAATCCTGCAGCGCGGCCTTGGTGCTGGTGACCGTTTGCGCGCCCGGCTTGGGCGAGCTTGCAATCAGCTTCTGGATGTGCAGGTAAAAACCGAAGGCCAGCGCGGCCACCAGGGCCAACACTGCGGCCAGCATGATCAACATGCGTTTGGTCATCTTTGTTTCTCCGTCGATTCGAGGATTGTTTTTTTCAGCGTTCACGCTTGGGGTTGTTCAGCGATACCTGCGGCAGGTCGGCGGACCGGTTCCACCAGCCGCCGCCCATGGCCTGGAACAAGGCCGCGGTATCGGCGAAGCGCGCGGCGCGCGCGTTCACCAGCGCAATATGGGCTTGAAGGTAGGTGCGTTGCGAGTCCAGCAGCGCCAGGTAGCTGACCGCGCCCAGGTCATACTGCGTGGCCGTCAGGTCCAGCGATTCCTTGGCCAATTGCTCGGCCAGGGCCTGCGCCTGCAAGGTGTTGGCGTCGGCCTGCAAAGCCCGCAGGCTGTCGGCCACGTTCTGGAACGCCTGCAAGAGGGTGCTGCGGTACCGGGCCGCGGCCACGTCCAGCGCGGCCTGCGCCGCACGCTGCTTGGCCTTGAGCGCGCCGCCGTCGAAGATCGGCTGCGTCACCCCGCCGATCAAGCTCCAGAAACCCCAGCCGCTGCTGAACAGCTGGCTCGATTTCAGGGCTTCGGAACCCAGGCTAGCCGTCAGGTTGAACTGCGGATACAGATTGGCCGTGGCCACATTGGCCAGGGCCGCAGCCTGGTGCAATTGCGCTTCGCTGGCACGGATGTCCGGCCGCTGGCGCACCAGCTCCGACGGCACCGACACCGGCAGCTCCTGCGGCAGGTGCAAGGACCCCAGTTCAAAGCGAGGCATGCCCTGCTCCCCGGGCAGACGCCCCACCAGCACGGACAGCTGGTGCCGGACCACGTCCAGCGACTTCTCCAGCGGCGGGATCTGCGCCTGCGTCGCCGCCACGGCGCTGCGCTGCGCGATCACCGGCGACAGGCCCACGGCGCCGACCGCGAATTGCTGCTCGATCACGGCCTGCTGCTTCAGTTGCGCGTCGAGCACTTCGCCCAAGGCCTTGATCTGCTCGCGCAGGCTGGCCTCGGAGATCGCCGCGGTCACCACGTTGGAACTCAAGGCCAGATAGGTGGCCTCCAATTGATAACGCTGGAAATCGACGCTGGCCTGCTGCGCTTCGACGGCCGAATAATTGCCGCCAAACACATCGACGGAATAGGCAACGTTGACCTGCGCGTTGTACAGGCCGGTCGTGAATCCACCGGGAACGCTGGACGACACGGCCGCGATCCGTTCACGCCCGGCCCCCAGCTGGGCATTGACATTGGGCGTCAGCAGGCTGGCGGACGTGCCGGTGTAGACCTCCTGCGCCTGGCGCAAGGCCGCCTGGGCCGCAGCCAGGTTCGGGCTGCTGGACAAGGCCTGCTTGATCAATTGATTCAGGGCATCCGAGCCGTACAGGGTCCACCATTGCTCGGGAATGTCCTGGCCCAGCGCGAAGCGCTGCGCCACGCCGTCGGTAGCCGCCGCGCTCGCGGTCTGCTGGGGCAAGGGTTCCGGCGTATAGCCTACGCTGGACGCGGCCTCGGGCAATTCCGGCGCTTGATAGCGCGGGCCCACCGCGCAGGCGCTCAGCAGCAGCCCCAGGACCGCGACGCTGATCGAGCTCAGGCTTGGCGCCCAATTCCGCTCACGTTCACCGCCCGACTCGGCACGACGCCGGGCGCTCCATTTGTTCCTCATGCCTGTGTTCCTCCCTCTGTTCCCTGTCGTGCCCGCGCTTGCGCTGGGGCGTCATCCAATGTCTTGCTGGCTCGAACCCGGCTGGACGAAGCCAGCAGGCGCTCAAAAGCCATTCCGAAATATTTCTTGGCATCCGTGGCCGACTCGGGCGTGGACCGCGCGAGATTTTGGACCGCAATGCCGATCAGCGAGATGTGAAAAAAGTTCAGCTCGTCGCTGCTGGTTCGCCAGCCGTAATGAAGCAAGGCTTCGTGCATGCGCGATTGAAACTGTGCATCCAGCTCCGCCTTCCAATTCTTGAGCGCCTGGTCTTCTTCCGAGGCCACCACCAGGGCCAGCATCAGGCGCGGCATGCGCGTGTCGCTGACGTGCTGCGCCATGCGATCGCGAAATAACGCCAGGTCCGGGGGCAAGGCCACGTCATAGCCCCCAAGCTCCTGCAGGACCGCAGCGGTGCCGGCTTCCACCACTGCCATCAGCAACTGGCTTCGGGTGGGAAAGTAGTAGGTCAGATGACTCTGGCGCACCCCCGCCCGTTTTGCCACACCCGCCTGCGTAAAGGCCTGGATGCCCTCGCTCAAAAGCAGGTCCAGCGCGGCCTCCAACAATTTGTCGCGCATGCTTTCGCAAGCGGTGCGGCTGCACCTGCTGGCCAATTGGTTGCGCAAACGATCGAAGCCGGAATTCATGGCCGGCATCGTATCAACAATGTTTGGTATTTCTACCAAACCTCAAAAAATGACCTTAGGAATCGAGGGTCCTAATGGCTCGCACGATGCATCTCGAGGGTTTGAGCGCTCTTCAATGTGCCGCGTCAACCGGGCTCAGTTCGAGCAACTCACCCACGCGCACGACGACGCGCACCTGGTCACCGGGCTTGACCACCCTCATGGCATGCTTGCTGTGCACGCGCACCCACCAGAGGCGATCTTCCGCATTGCGCAATTGAATTCGGCCCGCTTGGGTGTCCACCGCGTTCACGGCAAGGATCTGTACCAGGCGATCGAACACACGCGTGCCGTCCGCCGGTTTCACGACGTCCTCCCGTGTTTCCCGAACGCTGCCGCCGCCCCGGCGCAATTCGATCAGCTTGATCACTTCCAGCGTGCTGAGCGCGTCATCGCCGACCTTGAAGCCCGACAAGTCGATCTTCTTGGCGGCATGCGCCTTGACCGAATGGCCGTTCACCTCGAGCACGACGCTGCGATCCGCAGTGTCAATCGTCAGCACCCTGGCCTTGGACACCAACAACTCGTCAATGGCCAAGGCGTCTTCCAGCCGATGAGGTGCGCTGGCCGCAGGTGCCGCGGAAGCCGCAACAGCCGGTGTACTGGACGAGCCAGCGGCCATCGCCCAGGGACTCAACACAAGCCCCATCCATACAACTGCCGTATTTGCCAATGCTTTCAACATCGTCCTCCGCATGAACGACCCAACACCCACCTGAAACCTTCGTCAGTCACGTGCCAAGCCAACGTCGAGGCGCAATCGAACGCGCACCCCAGCCTGACGGATCCGGGGTCAGGGATCCAGCTTGCAAGTTTACTGATTGCCGCTCACCCGCCGCTCTGACGAACGGCGCACTGCATTGAGCGATCTGTTGACCACGTGGCTGAGTATCTTCTCTGGCAACTCGTCCGCGAAGAACATGCGGACACGCGACAGGCGCGGGCCAAAACCCTCGGTCGCGGCGGACCTGACATCTCCCCGATTCATGCGCCCGCTGTCCAGCACCAGGATGCCGAACTCGCTGTCTTCGCTGAATGCGCTCAGCACGTCCTGATGGATCACCATCGAGCGCACGTGGAGGCGCCCGAGTGCCTTGACGATCATGCGTCCGCTGCTGAGGAGGTCTTCGTTTTCAGAATTCACGGATTGCCTGCTGTTAATGACCAATACAAGAACGCCGATCGTCCTTGATCCATGTGACAACTCTGCTATTCGCCCGAAACTATCACCAATCACTGCGACCGTCCATGCGCACCGCAGCGAAAAAATCCGGGCCGGCCCACTGCCGCATCCGTCGCCATCAGAGGGCGTCGGACCCTGCCGGATTTTCAACAGAAAAAAATTCCACTTGTTAAATGACCAGCAGTCAAATATAGTTCAAGTTTGATTGACCAGCAGTCATTTAAAGGAAGCCTCGTGAGCACTTCGACAAAAAAATGGGCCCTGATCACCGGCGCTTCGAGCGGTTTCGGGGTCGACTTCGCGCACGAGTTGGCGGCGCAGCAAAACCATCTCGTCCTCGTCGCGCGCCGGACCGAGCCCATGGACAAGCTCGCCGCAGAGTTGCGGGCCCAGCATGGCATCCAGGTGCGCGTCATTGGCATGGACCTCGCTCGGCCGGGCGTCGGCGCCGAACTGCACGATCAACTGCGCAACGAAAACATTGAGGTGCAGACTCTCGTCAACAACGCCGGCTATGGCGTGTTCGGCGAGTTTCTTGAACAGCCGCTCGAGAAGACGCTGAACATGCTGCAGCTCAACATGCTGGCACTGACCGAGTTGACGCATGCCTTCGGCCGCGACATGGCCGCGCGCGGCCGCGGCAACATCCTGCTCATCGCATCCATCGGCGGCTACCAGGCCACGCCCACTTATGCCGCTTACAGCGCCAGCAAGTCCTATGTGCTCTTGTTCGGCGAGGCCCTGCACGAGGAATTGCGCAAGCGCGGCGTCACAGTCACGGTACTCTCCCCCGGTATCACGGCCACGGACTTCTTGAAGGTCTCGGGGCAAAAAGCCACGCTTTACCAGCGGCTGGCCATGATGCGCAGCCGGCCCGTCGCGCGCATCGGCCTGCGCGCCCTGGCACGTGGTCGTGCGTCGATCGTGCCAGGGCTTCTCAACAGCGTGACCGCCTGGAGCAATCGATTGATTCCTCGGCTGCTGCAGCGCAAGGTAGCATTCCAGCTGATGAGGAATGACTGAGAAAGAGTTCCGTTGGCCCGCCCTACCCTGAACGACGACGAACGCGCCGAGCGCCGTCAACAACTGCTGCGCGCGGCGCATGCCCTGTTTCGTGCAACACGCGAGTTGCCGTCCGTCGCCGAAATTGCCAGCGCGGCCGGGGTGGCGAAAGGCAGCGTGTACCGCTCGTTCTCGACCAAGGAGGAAATCTTCCTGGCCCTGCTCGAAGACAGTTTCTCCGGCCTGCTGGCCCAGGCGATGGAGCACATCAAGGCCCTGCCCCTGGCCGCCCCCGAGGCCGCCGAGGCCTTTGCCCATGCCTATGCCGACTCGCTGGCTCAGTTCCCCGACCTGCTGCCTCTGGCCGGCATGACCAACGCGATCCTGGAAAAGAACCTGCCCCTGGATGCCATGGTGCAATTCAAGACAGGACTGGCCGAAGGCCTGAAAGCTGCCGGTGAAGCTCTGGAAAGCGGCGGCAGGCCGTTCAGCCGCGGCAATGGCGCCGACCTGATCCTGCACACCTGGAGCCTGACCATGGGCCTTTGGCAGGCCCTCGACTACCCCTGCGCCCTGCGCCCTCAAATGCAAAGCCTGGGCCTCCAGATCCTGGATCGGGACTTCATGACCGAATTGCGCATCGCGGTGCACGCCCTCTGGCGCGGCGCTCTGTCTGTTTGACAATGGCGGTTCACCCGCGCCTTATTCGAATCTCGACTTATTAGCGTCGTTTTCATTCGTTCCAGTGTTGGATATGGAAATTTACAGTGGTTTGAACACCAAATTCCAACTCCACCTAGAAAGAACCATGAGAATGAAAATCAAGCATCTGGCCCTGGTCCTGACGGGCGTCTACGGCGCTCTGGCCAGCCATCTGGCATGGGCCGACGACAGCGGCATCACCCTTTACGGCATCATCGACGTGGTGGCCGGACGCGTTGGACATCAGGCCGGCACCTCGGGAGTGGCGCCCGGTACCGTCAACTCCTATACGGCCAATACCGCCCCGAATGCCGTCAACGGCCTGTTCAACGGCGGCATGCAAGGCTCGCGCTGGGGCGTCCGCGGCAACGAAGACCTGGGCGGCGGTCTCAATGCCTTCTTCACTTTGGAAGACGGTTTCAGCTCCGTCAGCGGCAACATCGTCAACTCGGGCGCGGCCGTGGCCGCCAACAGCGGCTCCAAGACGCCGGTCAACAACATCACAGGCGGCTCGATGAACGGCCAGTTGTTCAACCGGCAAGCCTTCGTGGGCCTGTCCGATCGCAGCCTGGGCAGCCTGGCCGTGGGCCGCACCTACAACCCGACCTACGACGTGCTGCAGAACTACGATCCCGCCCAGTACTCGAACACCTTCTCGCCCATCGGCCACTCGGGCACCTGGGGGGGCGGCGGCGGCGTGTCCGAGAACTCCCGCCTCGACAACAGCGTGCGCTACACCAACAAGGTCGACCGCTTCAATTTCGGCTACACGCACAAGTTCGGCGGGCAGGCCGGCAACTTCAAGGCCCAGACCTTTGACGCCCTGAGCCTGGGCTACGAAGCCGGCGATTTCGGCATTCAAGCCGTCGCGGAAGCTGGCAGGGATTCCGTCGTCGTGACGCCCAACACCGCCGCCACGGCGGCCGGTACCGTCACTGCAACAGTCTCGAACGTCGAAGCCTTCCTGCTGGTGGGCCGCTACAAGGCCACGACCGACCTGACCCTCAAGGTCGGATTCCAAACCTACACGCTCAAGCCGCCATCCGACGTCTACGCGGTGGCATCGCTGCCGAGCGCCGACGGCCAAACCGTCAGCAGCGTGGCCTCGACCTATGCCAACCAGACCACCCGCATGGTCTGGCTCGGCGGCGACTACTTCATCACCCCCGCGCTGAACCTGGCTCTCGGCCTGTACGACATCCATTCGGATGGCTACGCAACGTCGGCGACCAAGAGCAGCGCCGCAGGCGACCAATACGTCGCCTCGCTGATCCTCGACTACAACCTGAGCAAGCGCAGCGACGTCTACGCCGGCCTGTCCAGCTCGTCCTACACCGGGCAGAAGTTCAGCGTCGCGGGCGACAACACGAGCAACTACGTGGTCGGCGTGGGCATTCGGCACAAGTTCTAACCCTGCCGAGCGTGATGCCATCACAGGCCTGACGAGGTCCGTCCCGAATACCTTTCGGGACGGATGGGACGGATCACTGGCTGGTGCCACTCAGCAGCATGCCCAACAGGCCTGTGCCTACCGGCGCAATGACGGCCCTGAGGAGACATGAAGGCATCGACTCCCCCAAAAGGGGGCCATACGTCAAAAAGTCATTGAGCTTCTTGACGCCCCAGAGAATCGCCGCCATCAGCGTCGCAAGCGGCCAGGCATGCGACGCCGTATCCCCCAAAAGCAGGAACAGGTCGGCGGCCACCACACCTATGGCCGTGCCGCACAGCGCATCGAAGGCAGCGGGCGTTGCATCCGGCAACGCGAGTGTTTCCACAACATGTTCATGTGTCATGCGAACTCCCTTGATCCCGTGCCACGCATGCTTGCGTTTTTATTTGCATCGGGAAGATTTGCTCGATTCTGTTTGCTTGAGTCTGGCGACTCATTAACAGTTTAGGTGATTCTGGCAACGACACCGAGACCATGCGCTCCACTGTTTGAAGGATGATCGCCGCATTGAGAAAATGATCGGGCGGAAACGAAAAAACCGCATGGAGCGGGTTTTCAAGTCCTTGCTTGGCAAGGCATATGGAGGAGAGTGGGTCCGAATTTTGGGGATCTAAAAACACTAAACACCCTAACTTGATCTCACGCAAGCCATTGTTTTTACTGAAAAATTTTAAATAAACACCTAAATATAGCTAAGGATGGTCTGCATAACTCCGGACAGTCCCGCTTGTTCGGAAAGGGTTTGACCGCGACGATGTGAGCCATGAAGCAAATCAGCCTGGGTTTGAATCTATCGATCAAGAAGACGCGCAAGCGCGAGTTTCTGGAAGAGATGGATGTCTCAGTTGGATCGAATGGGCGATTTCGCGCTGGCCCCTGATAGCGTACCATTGCGGACAATACGGTTTCAGCCAATGGCCGCTATCGGCGGGTGCTGTGGATGAGTAGAGTCGGCCACTTCCTATCGTTCGATGCAGCGAAATGAGCGCCAGCAAGATGAGCCGACGAGGCCCGGTCCTGAACTCGACAGCAGGCGCTCGATGTCGACGAGCATGAGCATGCGATCGGGTTGACTCTCTCGCCCTGCGATCGAGGCTATGCCACGCAGGAAGGAGTCGTCGACCATCTGACTGAACTCGGGAACGGGTCGAACCTGCTCAGACATTAGCTGGACAACGCCGCTGACCGCATCGACCACGACGCCGAACACTTGCCGACCCAGATTCAGGATAACTACAACGGTGAGAGTGTCGTAGCTTGCATCTTCAAGGCCGAACTTCAGACGCAGGTCCACGATCGGCACGATCACGCCACGCAAATCGATTACGCCCTTGACGAAATCCGGCGCGTTGGCGATGCGCGTGGGTGCCCCGTAGGAGCGAATTTCCTGCACGCACATGATATCGATGCCGTACTCCTCAATGCCGAGTCGGAACGAAAGGTATTCACCCGCCGCGCTGGCAGGCTCTGCAGCCCGTCGAGCGGCAACCCGCGGACGTTCACGGTCAGGGACGATGGTCATTTCAATGCTGTTCATGGCTCGACTTCCGCGCTCAGAAGGTTTCCCAGGTCTCGGTGCCGACAACAATGCGATCACCACCCGTGCTCGTCGAAGTCTTTCGGACGACAGCCACCTTGGCCGCGACCTTGGCTGGCGCGACGGGCGCCGCCTTGGGCGATTCGCCTCCATTCGTGCGGAACTGGGACACCGCCTGCACCAGTTGCTCCGCCTGGTGTTTGAGGCTCTCGGCGGCCGCCGCGCTTTCTTCGACCAAGGCCGCGTTCTGTTGGGTGACCTGATCGAGCTGATTCACCGCATCGCCGATCTGGCCGATGCCCTGGTTCTGCTCAATGCTGGCATTGCTGATCTCGCCCACGAGATCGTTCACGCGGCGCACCTGCAGCATGATGTCCTCGATGGCCGCGCCGGCATCGCCCACCAGGGCGCTGCCGGTCTCGACCTTCTCCACGCTGTCGCCGATCAAGCTCTTGATCTCGCGCGCTGCTTCGGCCGAGCGCTGCGCCAACGAGCGCACCTCGCCAGCCACGACCGCGAAGCCGCGACCCTGCTCGCCGGCTCGAGCCGCTTCCACGGCCGCGTTCAGCGCGAGGATGTTGGTCTGGAAGGCGATGCCGTCGATCGTGCCGATGATGTCGGAGATCTGACGCGAGCTTTCGCTGATCTGCGACATCGTGGAGATCACCTTGCCGACAACTTCTCCGCCCTTGCGCGCGGCCTCGCTGGCCGTGGTCGAGAGCTGGCGCGCCTGCCGCGCCGCTTCGGTGTTCTGCTGCACCGTGGCCGCCATCTGCTCCATTGAAGCGGCGGTCTGCTGCAGATTGCTGGCCTGCTCCTCGGTACGCTGGGAAAGATCAACGTTGCCGCTGGCAATCTGAGTCGTACCCGTCGCAATGGAATCAGAGGCCTGGCGTACGTCACCAACGATGCTCCTCAGGCGCGCCACCATGGTCTGCATCGCACGCAGCATCTGGCCGAGTTCATCGCGGCGCTGCGAGACGACCTCGATCGTCAGGTCTCCCGCCGCAATGGCGGTGGAGGCCTCGACCGCCATCCGCAACGGACGGACGACGGAGTTGACCACGGCACCGGCCGCCGCAAGACCAAGAAGGGCCACCAACGCTATCACCGCGAGCTGGATGCGGCTCATGCGCAGCTGAACGTCCTGTGCCGCAGCCAGCGCATCGGTGCGCTGAGAGACCTGCAACTGACCGAAAGCGGCCAGAGACTTCATGTACGCCTCGACTGCCGGATTGAGTTCCGTGTCGACGAAGGTTTGCGCCTGCGCAGCGTCGGCCGACTTGTTGATCTCCTTACTCTTGCCGACGGCCGCAAGCACGGTCTGGCGCCATTGCGCGACCTCAGCAAGTTGCTTCTGGTCAGCGTCCGTCTTCGCTCGGTCGACGACACGACGCTGCGTCGCGGCGATAGCCTCCATGGTTTCCGCGATGCGGCGTTCGAAATTGTGCGCCAGCGCCGGGTCCTTGCTCACAGCCATTGAGATCACGCGCTGGATGTTCGTCTCGACCAAGCGGCGCCACTCGATGGAGTCGGCAATGCGCGCATCGCAGTCCTGCGTCACGGCAATCGCCTCTTCCGAGGCCTTTGCTTTCATGCGCTCGGTAATCAGGGCCGTTGCGGTGAGCCCGGCTACCAGGGAAAACGTCAGCCCCCAGAGTTTGGTGGAGACGGACAGATCATCGAAGAATTTCATAGGAAGACCTCATTGGATTTGACGGGGAGGGGAACCTCGGTTCGCCGGCAGGCTGGCAGCCGGTGGCGAGAAGCTTGTAGGGTTTGAAAATCTGCGCCGTCTTACCGTTGCGGCAGAACTCATTGATCGCGGCCGAGAGCCGCTGACCTTGACCCTCGCTACCTGGCCTTCTTACGAACGCGTAGGTATATGAAAAGGCGCGGACCACGGCAACCTCGTGCAGACGCCACTTGCCGGCATCCGACATCTGCCATCGCGCCACCGCGTCGTTGACCAGCGCGAGGCCGTTATTCCCGTAGCGTCCAGCTTCCAGCTTGCGCACGACGGTCTGGTGGTCGGGCTCGATCTGCGCCATGGCACCAGGCATCGCTGCCACCATCCGCTGCAGGGTCCTGCTCGCCTCGGAAGGGCCAAAGGCGGCGACCGTGCGCGAGGTGCCGTCGAGCTGCTCGTCGCATCCACGATCACACGATCTGCCGAGCAGTACGTAGCGGCCACGGACGACGTCAGGGCTCAAGTCATACTCGGCTCGTCCGTCCGGCGAATCGACGATAGGGAAGATGCCGTCAGCCTCGCCGATTTTCGCCATCCGATAGGCGCGCCGCCAAGGCATGACGCTCACGCTGCATTCCAGACTGACTTTGGCACAAGCAACGAACAGAAGTTCCACCATCGGGCCCACAGCTTGACCGTTGGAATCCGCGTAGACATAGGGCGGGAACTGCTTGGTGACGAAATGCATGGCGACGGGGGCGGCAGCTGCCGTCATTGAGCCAAAGCAGAGACCCGATGCGAGCAACCGAGTCCGCCGGCCGGCTAGCCCATGAGGTTTGAAATTCCAGTTCATGTCCGCGCTCCCACGTAATATCGGATACCGCTCAAGCCAGGGCCAGCGACGGGTAGTCGGTGTAACCACGCGCCCCACTACCGTAGTAGTCCGTGCGATCGGCTTCGACCAGCGGCGCGTCGAGGCGCAGGCGCTCGACCAGATCCGGGTTACCAATGAAGGGCCGGCCGAACGAGACCATGTCGGCGTGGCCCGACGCGATAGCTTCGACGGCCATCTGTCGGTCGTAGCTGTTGTTTGCGATATACCGGCCTCCGAAGGCGCGATGCAGGGCCTTGAAGTCGAAGGCACGAGCCTCGTTGACGCCACGCGTCTGACCTTCCACGCAATGCAGATAGGCCAGATCCAGCGCACCTAGGCGCTCGGCATAGCGGCCGTAGGTGGCCTGCGGATCGCTGTCCAGGGGAATCGAGCCGGCGGATCGAGTCAGCGGCGAAAGGCGGACGCCGACCCGGTGCGATCCCCAGATCTCCGCCACGGCTTCCACGACTTCCAGTGGAAAGCGCAAGCGCTTGTCCAGTGAGCCGCCATAGTCATCGGTACGCAGATTGGTGCTGTCGCGGACGAACTGCTCGAGCAGGTAGCCATTGGCTGAATGCACTTCAACCCCGTCGAAGCCCGCGTCCAGCGCACTCAGCGCGGCTCGCCGGTACTCTTCGACAATCAACGGGATTTCTTCGGTCAGGAGCGCGCGTGGCATCGACGGTGGCGCCTGCGTTCGCGACTCGAGATAGATCAGCTCGCCCGCCTGGATCGCCGACGGGGCGACCGGCGGCTTGCCACCGTGAAGATCGGCGTGCGAAACGCGACCCACGTGCCACAGCTGGCAGACGATCTTGCCACCGGCAGCATGGACGGCATCCGTCACCCCGCGCCAGGCGCTGACCTGCACCGCCGTGAAGATGCCCGGCGTGAAGGCATAACCGCGCGCTTGCGCGGAGATGTTGGTCGCCTCCGAGATGATCAGGCCCGCCGAGGCGCGCTGGCGGTAGTACTCAATCGCCAAGGACGAAGGCACGCCCTCCGAGCTCGCCCGCGCGCGGGTAAGGGGCGCCATGGCGATCCGGTTCGCAACCTGGATCAGGCCCACAGACGAAGGGGAAAACAGGCTTGGTGTCGATGAAGTGCTCATGGTCTTGAATCCTTGTCGTCAGATGTTTGGGGCGGGCAGGCGGGATCAAAGACCGCCGACGCTGAGGTACTTCAGGCTGAGGTATTCCTCGATGCCATGCGTCGAGCCTTCGCGGCCGATGCCGCTGTCCTTGACGCCGCCGAACGGGGCTTCGGCCGTCGTAATCACGCCCGCATTGATGCCGACCATGCCGCTCTGGAGCGCGCGACCGACACGGAAGCTGCGCGCCAGGTCCCGCGTGTAGAAATAGGCGGCGAGGCCGAACTCGGTGGCGTTCGCCGCGGCGATGGCTTCCTGCTCGTCGTCGAAACGGAACAGCGCGGCAACGGGACCAAAGGTTTCTTCCTGGGCAATCAGCATGTCGGGCGTGGCATCGGCAATCACCGTCGGCTCGAAAAAGGTGGCACCGAGCGCGTGGCGCTTGCCTCCCAGCAGCACACGGCCGCCCTTGCTCTTCGCGTCCTCGACGTGCGACTCCACCTTCAGGACCGCCGCCAGATTGATCAACGGACCCTGCTCCACGCCTTCGTCGAAGCCGTTGCCGACCTTCAGTTGGCGAACACGTTCGGTGAAGCGACGCGCGAACTCGTCGTAGATGCCGTCCTGCACATAGAAACGGTTCGTGCAGACGCAGGTCTGGCCGCTGTTGCGGAACTTGCCGTTCACCGCGTTCTCGACGGCAAGGTCGAGGTCCGCATCGTCAAAGACAATCGTCGGTGCGTTGCCGCCCAGCTCCAGCGAGAGCTTCTTCATGGTCTCGGCGGACTGCTTGTAGAGCAGCTTGCCGACGCGGGTCGAGCCTGTGAAGGTGAGCTTGCGCACCAGTGGATTGCGGCTGAGTTCGCCGCCGACTACCGCACCATCGCCCGTGACGACGTTGACCACGCCGGGCGGAATGCCCGCCTTCTCGGCAAGCGCCGCGTAGATCAGGCCGCTATAAGGCGTGAACTCGGAAGGCTTGATGACGATCGTGCAGCCTGCGGCCAGCGCCGGTGCCACCTTGCGCGAGAGCATGGAGAACGGGAAGTTCCAGGGCGAGATCGCCGCGACCACGCCGACGGGCTCACGCGTCACCAGGATCTGCCGATCCTTCCAGGGCGAAGGCACGATCTCGCCGTTGATCCGGCGTGCCTCTTCGGCGAACCACTGGATGCAGTCCGCGCCGAGCTTGATTTCGTTGCGCGCCTCAGCCAGCGGCTTGCCCTGCTCGAGGGTCAGCATCGCGGCGAGCATGTCCAGGTTGTCCCGGACGATCCGGGCCATGCGATGGAGCTTTTCCGCGCGTTCGGCCGCTGTGGTCATGGACCAAGTGGCAAAGGCTTGCTGGGCAGCATCGACGGCGCGGCGAGTTTCGGCGACGCCGGCCCACGGAATCGAGCCGATGCGCGACTCGTCGGCGGGATTCTCGACGTCGTAGGTGCTGCCGTCGTCCGCGCCCAGCCATTGGCCGGCAATGTAGTTCGCTTCCTTCAGCCAGCCCGCGGCCTTGATGCTGTCCAGCGTATCGGTGCCCATGAAACCTGCTCCTTCATCCTTGAGATCAAGACATTGCGTCTTGGGATGAAATTTGGTTCCTCGGAGTCAAGATTTCCAATATATTGAAATTGCAATTTCGATACGCAAAAAATATGATGCACCATGGATCTCAGGCATCTGCGCTACTTCCTCGCCGTCGCCGACGAACGGCACTTCACGCGCGCGGCCGCCAAGCTCGGCATCCAGCAGCCCCCGTTGAGCCAGCAGATCCGCCAGCTTGAGCACGAGCTCGGATCCAAGCTGTTCCGCCGGCTGACGCGAGGCGTTGAGCTGACCGAAGCCGGTGCTTACCTAGTGCGTGAGGCTCGGCAAATCCTGGACCAGGTTGAGCAGACCAAAGTCGCCGTGCAGGGACTCGCACGAGGCACCTGCGGCCACATTCGGGTCGGTTTCAGCAATGCCAGCTATTTCAATCCGGTGGTGTCGCAAGCCATTCGCGACTATCGCGAACGCTTTCCCGACGTCGTGCTCACGCCCGTGCAGAGCGTGACAGCTGACTTGGTCAAGATGCTGCACGAAAACAAGATTGACGTTGCCTTTTTAAGGGCGCCCTTTGACGACGACGGGCTAGGCTCTGACCTGATCGTCGAGGAGCCGTTGATTGCCGTCATTCCCGCAAGCCATCCACTGGCCAAACAGGCCGAACTGGATCTGGCAGCGCTTGCGAAGGAGCCGTTCCTCCTGTTCCCACGCCCGACCAGCCCCGGGTTCTACGACTCCATCATCAGCGCTTGCCAGCAGGCTGGCTTCAGCCCACACCTGGGGCAGCAAGCACCGGACATTCCCTCGCTCATCCACCTGGTTGGCGCCGGCTTTGGCGTCTCCGTCGTTCCGTTCGCCCTATCGCAGGTCCGTGCTGAGGGTGTCGCCTATGTACCGATTGCCGGAGAGCCGCCAATGGCCTGGACTCGACTCGGCTATCGGCGTCACGATGTATCCGAGGCGGTCAAGAACTTCATCTCGATCGCGAGGCGCCACCGGATGGTCGGGTCTGTCGTCCCGAGAGCACATGGCGCTGGCGGCTGAATGACAACATCCCTGCCGAAGCAAAAGTAAGACGCCCCAGCGATGCCCGTCAAGCTCCTCGATCGAAGTACGCCGGAACTCGCCGCCCTATCAGATTCCGGTGGTCGGGCGTATCGTCCCAATACTTTTGAGCCGGCAAGTCAAACTGCTTCCAGCATGAAAATACCAGGAGCGAGGGCGTCCCGATGAATCTATCCAGCGTGGTTCGCCGTCTGCCGGCGTGGGTGGTCAATGGCATCACCGTGACGCTGGGGCTCGCCCTGGTGCAATGCTCGATCAGTCTCGTCGCTGGCACGCAGGCGGCGCAGACGGCCATCGCCACGGCCGTTTGTGCCAGCCTCGCCGATGTGGTGACGACGACCGGCCGCGTGGCACGGCGCGTACTGGTGGCCGGCATTGCCAGCACGCTCGCCGGCACGCTGTTTCTGCTCGTGCGGCCGTATCACGACCTGCTGATCCCGAGCGTCGCGCTGATCGTCTTTGGCGCGATGCTGCTCTTGTCCTGGGGGCCGAAGGCGGGTTCGGTGTCCTTCGCGGCCTCGCTAGCACTGGTGTTCGCGATGTCGCTGCCCGAGTCGCTACGCCTGAGCTGGGAGCATCTGGCTTGGGGGCTGATCGGAACGATCGGCTACTGGATCTGGGCCGTCGTCACTTCGCGCCTGCTGCAGCCAGCCTGGCGGCATTACTCGTTGGCCGCAACGGCCGCTGACGAGGCCAGGCTGTTGGCCGCGATCGCGCGACAGATCCGCCAGCCGAATGAAGCGGTCTGGCAATCGAGCGTGCTCGATGCCGAGACCGCGCTCGCCGATCGACTGCAGGTGGCGCGCGATCTCATCTTCGACAACGATCGCGGCCCGCATGCGCGGCGCCAGACCGCGCTGCTGCTGAACATGATCGATCTGCGCGATCTGTCAATGGCCGTCAATCTCGAATCGAGCCTGTTCCTGACTCAGCCTGTCACGCCGCGCCAGAGCGAGCTGGCGGCGCGCGTGATCGAGGGGATTGGCGACGCGCTCGCCGTGGTTGCCGTGCATCTTCGTGGCGCTACTCAATCAACACCCGACGCCCACCTGGCGCAGGCAACCCGAGCCTTGCTGACCGAACTCGAACAGAGCACGGCCAAGGACCGCTGCGTCGCCATCCTCGAGGTGAACAGCCTGCTGGCCATTCAGCTCGATCTGCTGCAGGCGATCGCGCGACTGTCCTCCACCGACGCCGAGGTGAACTTGAGCTGCCAGCGTGCCGATCTGCGCCGCTACATCTCGCCCGATGAATGGCGGCTGGCCGCGGTGGCGGCGAATCTTCGGCCGGGAACGCCCGTCTTCCGCCACGCGCTGCGCACCGCGATCACGGCGGGCATCGCCTACACTGCGTCGCGCTTCTCGCCGTGGACGCCGCATCCGCAATGGATCATTCTGACGATTGCCGCGGTGATGCAAGGCAGCCTCGCGCAGACCGTGGTCCGCCGCAACGCTCGCGTGCGCGGGACGCTCGCGGGCTGCCTGGTCGTCATGCTCTTGACGCTCTATCCGACACCGCTGTTCGCCGCGGCCAGTTTTCTCGTGGCCTCGGGTATCGCGCATGCGTTCTTCGGCGTCAGGTATTCCGTCACCGCCGGCGCGGCCGCCGTCATGGCCGTGCTGCAGGCCCATCTCGCCGCGCCGGGCGATGGGTTCGGCACGCTGGAGCGCTTTGCCGACACGGTAGCCGGCGCGCTGCTTGGCTGGGCCGCGACCTATGTGCTGCCGACCTGGGAGCGCAGCACGCTGCCGAGGGAAATGCAGCGGGCCGTCAGCGCGCTGCGCGCTTATGCCGCCGAGGCCACCGGCCTGCGCGATGTCACGATCGGCGCGCCGCGCTTTGCGCGTCAGCGCGCCTATGACGCGCTGCGCTCCTTGAACGCGATCCGCGCGCGCAGCCTCGTCGAGCCCGAGACGGTGCGCGTGCCGATTCCCGCGCTGACAGCATGGCTGACGGCGGCGTATGGCGTGATGTCCCATCTGTCGAATCTGCGGCTCACGCTGACGCTGCATGCGCGCGATTTTGTTGAATCAGCCGAGCTCGCAAGCGCGATGGCTGCGGCCTCGCAGGCGATCGACAGCTTGCTCGACGCAAGTGCGACGGCGACGGCGCCTGCGTCGTCATCAACGCCCTTGTTGAGCGCCGAGAACGAGTTGGCACTCAAGGCCGTTCCGCATCTGGCCTCGCGCGTGCGACGCACGCTGGAGGCAGCCGCGCGCATCGCGCCGCAACGCGCGCAGCTCGAGAACCTGGCTTCAAGCTCGAGCACCATGTCGTAAGCGCGCGCCACGCGTCGCCTTGGCCGGGCCGGCGGCTTGCTCCTGCGCCACCTCCACCACCAGCGCGCGCAGCCAGCTGTGCGCCGGGCAAATCACCCAAGCCAGAAAGACAAAAACCCCAAGTAAATCAATTACTTGGGGTTTTGTACTGGAGGAGAGGGGGGGATTCGAACCCCCGGTGCGGGGACACCGCACGCCTGATTTCGAGTCAGGTACATTCAACCACTCTGCCACCTCTCCAGAATTCTTTCTCCACCGACATCCGAACCGTCTATCAGCGAAGCCTCTCAGTATAACGGGTTTTTGACCAAAATCTTAAAATCCGCTGCCTTCATTGCAAATTCAGGCTGAGAGCAAGGCTGCGCCGCCCAGGTAGGGACGCAAGACTTCCGGCACCGTGATGCTGCCGTCGGCGTTCTGATAGTTTTCCAGCACGGCGACCAGCGTGCGGCCCACCGCCAGGCCTGAGCCGTTGAGCGTGTGCACGAACTCGTTCTTGCCTTGCGCATTCTTGAAGCGCGCCTGCATGCGGCGCGCCTGGAAGGCTTCGCAGTTCGAGCAGGAGCTGATCTCGCGGTAGGTGTTCTGCGCCGGCAGCCACACTTCCAGGTCGTAGGTCTTGGTCGAGCCGAAGCCCATGTCGCCGGTGCACAGCGTCATCACGCGATAAGGCAAGCCCAGTTTCTGCAGGATGGCTTCGGCATGCCCCACCATCTGCTCCAGCGCCGCATAGCTGTGCTCGGGATGGGTGACCTGCACCATCTCGACCTTGTCGAACTGGTGCTGGCGGATCATGCCGCGCGTGTCGCGGCCCGCGCTGCCCGCTTCCGAGCGGAAGCACGGGCTGTGCGCGGTCAGCTTGATGGGCAGTTGCGCGGCTTCCAGCACCTGCTCGCGCACGGTGTTGGTCAGCGAGATTTCCGAGGTCGAGATCAGATACTGCTCGCTCTGCTCGGCGTCGCCGCCGCGCAGCACCCAGAACATGTCCTCCTTGAACTTGGGCAGCTGGCCCGTGCCCTCGAGCACCTCGCGGTTGACGATGTAGGGCGTGTAGCACTCGGTGTAGCCATGCTCCAGCGTCTGCGTGTTCAGCATGAACTGCGCCAGAGCGCGATGCAGGCGCGCCACGGGGCCGCGCAGGAAGCTGAAGCGCGAGCCGCTCAGCTTGGCGCCGGTCTCGAAGTCCAGGCCCAGCGGCGCACCCAGGTCCACATGGTCCTTGACGGCGAAATCGAAGCTGCGCGGCGTGCCCCAGCGGCGCACTTCCACGTTGCCGCTCTCATCCGAACCCACGGGCACGCTCTCGTGCGGCAGATTGGGCACGCTCATCAACAGCGTGTTGAGTTCGTGCTGGATCGCATCGAGCCGGTCGGCGCCGGCCTTGAGTTCGTCGGCAATGCCAGCTACTTCGGCCATCAGCACCGAGGCGTCCTCGCCCTTGCCCTTCAGCATGCCAATCTGCTTGGACAAGCTGTTGCGACGTGCCTGCAATTCTTCGGTGCGCGTCTGCACGCCCTTGCGTTCAGCCTCCAAGGCCTTGAAACGCTCGACGTCGAGAAAGGCCTGAGGGCTCTTGCGCAGGTTCAAGCGGGCCACGACGGCGTCCAGATCCTTGCGCAGCAGTGTGATGTCTAGCATGTGGTGATTCCTCGAATGCTTGAAATTCTAATGAGTGCCCCGGTTGAACCGGTCAGGCTGGGGACGGTCACGATAAGGCCCCGCGGTACCCACGAGTGCCGCAAGCCTGCCAAATCCCGTTGGATCAAGATCGCGACGACGCGTGCTCGGCCATGGACTTGTTGCCCAGGCCAAGGGGCAGCGGGAAGCTCACATGCTCTTCCACGCCCGGCAGGCTGCGCACAGCGGTGGCGCCCAGGCTGCGCAGCCGGTCGATCACGGCCTGCACCAGCACGTCGGGCGCCGAGGCGCCTGCCGTCAAGCCGACGCGGGAGCGCCCTTCCAGCCATTCGGGACGTAGGTCTTCGGCGGCGTCGACCATGTAGGCCGGCGTGCCCAGGCGCTCGGCCAGTTCGCGCAGGCGGTTGCTGTTGGAGCTGGTGGGACTGCCCACCACCACCACCACGTCGACCTGCGGCGCCAGCACCTTGACGGCATCCTGGCGGTTTTGCGTCGCGTAGCAGATGTCCTGCTTCTTGGGCTCGCGCACCAGCGGGAACTGCTGCTTGACGGCCGCCAGGATGGCCGCCGCGTCATCGACGCTGAGCGTGGTCTGCGTCACCACGGCCACCTTGCCCGGATCACTGACACGCACGTGCTGGACATCGGCCACGTCTTCAACCAGGTAGATCCCGTCGCTCAGCTGCCCCATGGTGCCTTCCACCTCGGGATGACCCTTGTGCCCGATCATGATGAATTCATAACCCTCTCGGCGCAGCTTGGCCACTTCGACGTGCACCTTGGTGACCAGCGGGCAGGTGGCGTCGAACACGCTGAAACCGCGCTGCAAAGCCTCCTGCCGGACCGCCTGGCTCACGCCATGGGCGCTGAACACCAGGGTGGCGCCAGCGGGCACTTCAGCCAGGTCTTCGATGAAGATGGCGCCGCGTTCCTTCAGGTCGTTGACCACGTAGGTGTTGTGCACGATCTCATGGCGCACGTAGATCGGGGCGCCAAATTTCTGCAGCGCGCGCTCGACGATCTCGATAGCACGGTCCACGCCTGCGCAGAAGCCGCGCGGCTCGGCCAGCACAACTTCCTGGAAAGCTCCGGTCTGCTGCGCTTCCATCACAGCACTCCGATCACCTGGACTTCGAAACTCACCGCCTGCCCGGCCAGCGGATGGTTGAAGTCGAACAACAGCCAATCGTCGGCCACCTCGCGCACCAGGCCGGCATAGGAGCCCTGCCCGTCCGGCGTCGGAAACTGCACCACGTCGCCGACCTGATAGTCCTCGTCGGGGTCGCCCAGCGACTTCATCAGGCTGCGCTTGACGCGCTGGATCAGCTCCTGATTGCGCTCGCCGAAGGCTTCTCCGGGCGCCAGGTCGAAACTTGCGTGGCTGCCCTCGGCCAGGCCGATCAACCGCTTTTCGATCGCCGGCGACAGCTCGCCGGTCCCCAACGACAGCGTCGCCGGCTTGTCGGCAAAAGTATTGACCAGATCGCCGCCATCGGCGCCCGACAAACGGTAGTGCAGGGTCAGGAACGACCCGTCTTGAATCAAATTCACTTTGGTTTTCCGCCTTGGTTCCGGCGCGGCATGCGATAGCGATTGCCCATGCGCCGACTTCGATAGACTGGGCCTGATTTTAGGCCGACCCGGCGGGGTGGCGTTGTTCGAGCTGCTTTTTCATTCTGCCGGCCCTGCGCGACGCCGCGCCCCTTGACCTCCGACAACGCCGCCATGTCCCCCCTGCTGCTTCCCCCAGATGCACGTCCGCGCGAAAAACTCCTGGCTCAAGGCCCCGCCGCCCTCGCCGATGTCGAACTCATCGCCCTGCTGCTGCGCACCGGCCTCCCGGGCCTGGGCGTGCTGCAACTGGCGCAAAGCCTGCTTGACCGCTTCGGCGGCCTGCCTGGCCTGCTGCGAGTCGATCTGGCTGACTTGGCCGGCGTCAAGGGCCTGGGGCCGGCCAAGCGCGCCGAGATCACCGCGGTGCTCGAACTGGCCCGACGCTCGCTGCGCGCCGACCTGCGGCAGCAAACGGTATTCGATGCCCCCGAGGCCGTCGGCCAGTACCTGCAATTGCACCTGGCTCCGCTCGGGTACGAAGTTTTTGCGACACTCTTCCTCGACACGCATCACCGTCTGATTGCCATGGAAGAGTTGTTCAGAGGCTCCCTCACCCAAACCAGCGTCTATCCACGCGAGATCGTCAAGCGCGCCCTCATGCTGGGGGCTGCCGCCGTGATCCTGGCGCACAACCACCCGTCCGGCGTGGCCGAGCCCTCGCGCGCCGACGAATTGCTGACGCAAGCGCTGAAGACGGCGCTGGACCTGGTCGACGTCCGCGTGCTCGACCACATCATCGTGGGCTGCGGCGCCTGCGTGTCCCTGGCCGAGCGAGGCCTGCTGTGAAGTCGCCCCTCTTCAACAGCCTGCAAGACCTCAAGACCCTGCAACGCGAGTTGCAGTTGCGTCAACGCGAGCAACAGGAGCGGCTGGTGCGTGAAGCGGCGCAGGCGCGCCTGCGCGACCAGGAGCGCCGGCTGTTCGAGCTCAGCATCGGTCCGGTCACAACGCTGCCCGACAAGGGGCTGGTCCAGCATGCCCGAAACAAGCCAGAAGCTGAACCGCTGCAGCGCGAGCTGGACGAGCGCGAGGCGCTGCGGCAAGCCCTGTCCGACGATTTCGATGTCGACTCGCTGCTCGAGACCGACGAGACCCTGTCGTTTCGCCGCAGCGAGATCGGACCCGATGTCGTGCGCAAATTGCGCCGCGGCCACTGGACCTTGCAGGCCCAGATCGACCTGCACGGCCTGCGCCGCGACCAGGCCCGGGAGGCGCTGGGCGGGTTCATCCAGGACAGCGCCCGCCGGGGCCTGCGCTGCGTTCGTGTGGTGCATGGCAAGGGTAATGGTTCGCCCGGCCGCGAACCCGTGCTCAAGGGCCGTGTGCGGCGTTGGCTGGTGCAAAAGCAGGAGGTGCTGGCCTTCGTGCAGGCGCGCGCCAGCGATGGCGGCAGCGGCGCATTGATGGTGCTGCTGAAGGGCTGAACCCACGCCACGCCGTCAATTTGGCGTGTTGCGCATCCAGTCCGCCGTGCCCATGAACGATTCGCTCAGGCGCTGCTGCAGCGTCTCGTCGAGCGAGAGTTCGTGCATGGCGCGCATCATGCAGTGCATCCACTGGTTGCGCTCGGCAATGCCGATCTTGAACGGCAGGTGGCGGGCCCGCAGGCGCGGATGGCCGAAGCGGTCTTGATAGTGGTCCGGACCGCCCAGCCAGCCGCACAAAAACCAGAACAGCTTGTCGCGCGAGCCCTCCAGCGAAGCGGGATGCAAGGCGCGCAAGGCGGCAAACTCAGGCTCCAGGTCCATCAGGTCGTAGAAACGATCGACCAGGGCGCGCACGGCAGCCTCGCCGCCCACCCAGTCGAAGGCGTTGGCCGGCTGAGAATCTTCAGACATGACTCAAGCTGCCTAGCCACCTAGCCACCGTTACCCAGCAGCTTGTTGGCCAGGCCCTTGATGGCCTGCGCCGCGTCGGAGCCCGGGAAATGCTCCAGCAGCAGTTGGCGCTTCAGCACGGCCTGCCGGACCGACAGATCGCTCTTGACCTCGGCAAGCAGCTCCAGCTTGAACGCCTGCCCCGGCGTGGGTCCCACGAAGCGTTGCAGCACCTGCTGCAATTGCCCGCAGATCAGCTTGCCCTCGCCCACCCGCGTGGCCTGGTTCACCACCAGCCCCACATGCCGGCGGTCCTGCTGGGTGGCCAGCACCTTGATGGTGGCGTAGGCATCGGTCAGGGACGTCGGCTCAGGCGTGGCCACCACCAGCACATCGGTCGCCAGCGAGATGGCGTACAGCACCACGTCGGAGATGCCGGCGCCAGTGTCCAGCAGCACCCAGTCAAAACGCGGCTTGACCTGGTCGATGATGCTCAAGAGCTTGTCACGCACCTCCGGCGTCAGCCGCGAATACTCGACCATGCCCGAGCCGGCCAGCAGGACATAGAACCCCCCCGGGGCGGGCAGGATGGCCTGTTCCAGCGAGGCTTTTTCAGTGAAGACGTCGTGCAGCGTGATCTTCGGATGCAGATTCAACACCACGTCCAGATTGGCCAAGCCCAGGTCGGCATCCAGCACCAGCACCTTCTGTCCGCGCGCCGCCAGGGCCGCCGCCAGGTTGGCCGTCACCATGGTCTTGCCCACGCCGCCCTTGCCGCTGGTCACAGCCAGGGTCTTGGCCACCTCACGCGACGTGCTCACACGCGTCGATGCAACAGGGGCTGCTGTCGTACTCGTTGTCGTACTCATACACCTTCCTGTTGCGTTAATGCGAACAACATACCTTTTTCCTCGGCACTGACCAGCGATTCAACGTGTGCTTCAAGGCAGGCGCGGTTACGCCCCTCGGCTTTGGCCCGATAAAGTTGTCGATCTGCACGTTCCATCCACAGCAATGAAGAAGACCGCACCCATTGCGGTGCAAAAGCGCCACCCACACTGATGGTGACGTTCAATTGTTTTCCCGGAGCCACTTGCACCTTCATTTCGGCCACTCGTTCACGAATCCGTTCCGCCACGGTTGCGCCAAAAGAGCTTGGGCAGTTGGGCAGGATCACGGCAAATTCCTCGCCGCCGATGCGCGCCAGCGTATCCATGGGGCGCAGCGTCTGCGCCATCACCGCGGCGACTGCCTTGATCACGAGATCGCCTGCGGCATGGCCGTAGCTGTCGTTGACGGCCTTGAAATGATCAATATCAAGAATCAGCAACAAGGCGGGCTCGCCGGAGCGCGCCACGCGATCGACCTCGCGCGACATCGCCATCTCGAAGCTGCGACGGTTGACCAGGCCGGTCAAGGCGTCCTTGCTCGAGAGATCGCACAAGGCATCGATGATGGCCTGCAGCCACTCCTGTCCATAGGGTTGCGCATCCGGCAGCATCGCGCCCGCCTGCTGCAGGAGTTGCAGAGCTTCGTCAAATTGGAGCGCGTGCGGATCGATAAAAATGTTTTCGAGTCTGTTTTCCAAAGGCTTCCCCAGGGAATGCTTGGGAAGTCTAGCAGCGCAAAACCTGTAAAAATGCCTGAAAGTGAACCCAATACGCGGTTCATTATGAATTTCTCTGCGTCAAATCACTTTGGCGAACCTGAAAAGAACCGAGAATCGGCCCATTGCCTGTGAGGCCATTGTGTAGTTGGCCGAGTCCCCAATCAGAAAGCCCAATTCATGAGCGTGAACACGCTATCGCCTCAGCTTGCGGAGTCCGTTGACCACGAATTCAGTTTCAGCCGAGCCGATTTCGATCGGGTACGCCAGCTGATCTACCAGCACGCCGGCATCAGCCTTCACGACGGCAAGCACGCCATGGTGTACAGCCGCCTCTCCAGACGCCTGCGCGAAACCGGACACAAGACCTTTGCCGAATATCTGCAATGGCTTGAGAAATCCACCGGCCCCCAGGGCGAGCAGGAATGGCAGGAATTCGTCAATTGCCTGACTACGAACCTGACCTCGTTCTTTCGCGAGGAACATCATTTCCATGCGCTGACCGAAGACCTCAAGCCCATGGCGGGCAAGCCGGTGCGGATCTGGTGTTGCGCGGCCTCGACCGGCGAGGAGCCTTATTCGATCGCCATCACCTGCGCGGAAGCGCTGGGCAGCGGGGCCTCCGTCCAGATTGTCGCCAGCGACATCGACACCAACGTGCTCAACACGGCGCGCCGCGGCGTCTACAACGCCGACGCCCGAGGCCTGTCGCCCAACCGGCTCAAGCAGTTTTTCATGCGCGGCACGGGCGCCAATGGCGGCCGCATACGCGTCAAGCCCGAGCTGCAGCGCTGGATTGATTTCCGCACCCTGAACCTGATGCATGCGCAATGGTCGCTGGGCGATCCCTTTCACATCGTGTTTTGCCGCAATGTCATGATTTATTTCGATGCGCCGACCCAGCGCAAGGTGCTGGAGCGCATCCACAAGGTGATGCGCCCGCAGGGCCTGCTTTTTGTCGGGCACTCCGAAAATTTCACCGAGTCGCGCGATCTCTTCCGCCTGCGCGGCAAGACCATTTACGAACGAGTCTGAATCCAGTGGTGAATTCAACGACGAACGCCGCAGGCCGATAAAACACCATGAGCATGCCCTCCTCCTCTCCGTCCGCCGGAACCACCTTTGCCAGTGGCCCGGGCGCCGCGCGCGTCGCTCAGCTGAAGGCGCAGACGCGCAAGCAGGGCGAAGCTTCCTTCTTCTTCTACGACGCCCATTTCAAGAATGCGGCCGTCAAGGTGCTGCCGGGCGAGTATTTCGTCGACAACGAAGATCTGCTGGTCATGACCACGCTGGGCTCGTGCATCGCCGCCTGCCTGTGGGACCGCCATGCCCAGATCGGCGGCATGAACCACTTCATGCTGCCCGAAGGCAACGGTGATTCCGGCCGCTACGGGTCCTTCGCCATGGAACTGCTGATCAACGAAATGATGAAGCGCGGCGCATCCAAAAGCCGGATGGAAGCGAAGATCTTCGGCGGCGGTGCGGTCATCGCCGGCATGAACACCATCAACGTCGGCGAGCGCAACACCAATTTCGTGCTCGACTACCTCAAGACCGAGCGCATTCCGGTCGTCTCCAAGGACGTGCTGGACGTCTATCCGCGCAAGGTCTGCTTCCTGCCTCACAGCGGCAAGGCCATGGTCAAGCGGCTGGCGCCGAGCAATACTGAAGCACTGGTCCAGCAGGATCGTGCCGCGGCTCAAAAGGCGCAGCCCGTGGTCGCGGCCGGCGGATCCATCGACCTGTTCTAAATATCTTCAGTACGAGACAGCCATGGCTAAAACTCGAGTGATCGTGGTGGACGACTCCGCCCTGGTTCGCAGCATCCTCAACGAAATCATCAACAGCCAGCCCGACATGGAGTGCATAGGGGCTGCCAGCGATCCCCTGGTGGCGCGCGAAATGATCCGCAACCTGAATCCGGACGTGATCACGCTGGACGTCGAAATGCCAAAGATGGACGGCATCGACTTCCTCTCGCGCCTGATGCGCCTGCGCCCCATGCCCGTGGTGATGGTGTCGACGCTGACCGAGCGCGGCGCCGAAGTCACGCTCAAGGCGCTGGAGCTCGGCGCGGTCGATTTCGTCGCCAAGCCCAAGATCGGCGTGGCCGACGGCATTCGCCTGCTGGCGCAAGACATCACCGACAAGATCCGCATCGCGGCCAAGGCGCACATCCGGCGCAGCCACGCGCCCGTGCCCACCACCGCCGGCGGCGTGCATCCGGCACATCCCCCTGCCGGGGAAGCCAAGCCTGTCACCATCGCCAGCCTGGGCCGGCTCTCCACCGAGAAGATCATTTTCATCGGCGCCTCCACCGGCGGCACCGAAGCCACCAAGGACGTCCTGATCAACCTGCCGGCGGACTGCCCGGCCGTGGTCATCACCCAGCACATGCCGCCCGGCTTTACGCGCAGCTATGCGGCCCGCCTTGACGGCTTGTGCCGCATCCGCGTCAAGGAAGCGCAGGACGGCGAGCGCATACTGCCCGGCCACGGCTACATCGCCCCCGGCGGCTTCCACCTCAGCGTCGAGCGCTCGGGCGCCAACTACGTGGCGCGCGTGCAGGACGGCGATCCGGTCAACCGGCACAAGCCTTCGGTGGAAGTGCTGTTCAATTCCGCCGCCAAGGTCGTGGGGCCGAATGCGCTGGGCATCATGCTGACCGGCATGGGCGGCGACGGCGCCAAGGCCATGAAGGTCATGAAGGATGCCGGCGCCTACAACTTCGTCCAGAACGAGGCGACCTGCGTCGTGTTCGGCATGCCGCGCGAGGCCATCAACGCCGGCGCGGCCGACGAAGTGCTGCCGCTGAACGAGATCGCACCCCGCCTGATCGAACGCCTGCGCAACACCTCGGGCTTCTCGCTGAACCGGGTCTGAGCTTCAGGCTTTCAAGAACAACGACTGCAGATCGCTGAGGAAGTCGAAACCGCGCTCGGTCGGCTCGATGCGTGCGGCATCCTCGCGCAGCAGGCCCATGGCACGCGCCTGTGCCAAGCCCGGCGCGATGCTGGACGGCGGCAAGCCGGTGCGCTCCAGGAAGGACGCCAGGCTGACGCCCTCGCGCAAGCGCAGCGCATTGAGCATGAACTCGAAGGGCAATTCGCCGCGCGTGACCTCGTGCTCGTTGGAGACAGCCTCGCCCGCCAAGGCCTTGCTCTGGTAGGCCGCCGGCTCGCGCCAGCGCACCTGGCGCAGCACGCGGTGCGGGAACGACAATTTGCTGTGCGCGCCGGCCCCTATGCCCAGGTAGTCGCCGAACTGCCAGTAGTTCAGGTTATGCCCGCAGCGATGGCCGTGCCGGGCATAGGCCGACACCTCGTAGCGCTCCATGCCCTGCTGCCCAGTACGGGCCGTGATCAGGTCCAGCATGTCGCTGGCCAGGTCGTCGTCGGGCACTTCGGGCGGCTGCAGCGCAAAACGCGTGTTCGGCTCGATGGTCAGGTGATAGACCGACAGGTGCGGCGGATTGAAGCCCAGCGCCAGGTCCAGGTCGCGCTCCAGCTCGGCCAAGGTCTGACCGGGCAAGGCATACATCAGATCGATGTTGAAGGTCTCGAAGGCCTGCGCGGCCTCTTTGATCGCGGCACGCGCCTGCGCGCCGTCGTGCACGCGCCCGAGGACCTTGAGCTTGGCGTCGTCAAAGCTTTGCACGCCGATGGACAGGCGGGTCACGCCGGCCGCCGCAAAGCCTCGAAAGCGGTCCTTCTCGAAGGTGCCCGGATTGGCTTCGAGCGTGATTTCGCAACCCGCTTCCAATGGCAGGCGAGCCCGCAGGTCCGAAATCAGCTCGGCGATCTGCTCCGGCGCGAACAGGCTGGGCGTGCCGCCGCCAATGAAGACGCTGACCACGGGCCGGCCCCAGATCAGCGGCAAGGCGGCCTCCAGATCGGCCCGCAGCGCCGCCAGATAGGCCTGCGCCACGGCGACGGGCAGTTCGCGCCCGTCGCGCCACTCATGCGAGTTGAAGTCGCAATACGGGCATTTGCGCAGGCACCAGGGCAGGTGCACGTAGAGCGACAAAGGCGGCAAGGCCGTCAGGTTCAGCGTGCCCGGCCGCATCAGGCTTGCCAGGCGTTCCGGACCCGGCAGGCCGCTTGCCACGCCTCTCGCGGATTGAATCCTGATCTCAGCCAAGTTGCCACACCTCTTTGAACTGCTGCTGCAGCGAAACGGCTGCCAGCGCGCGATGGCTGAGCCGGTTCTTCTGTTCGGCGCCCAGTTGCGCCACGCTCTGCTGCAGCGCGGGGATGAACATCAGCGGGTCGTAGCCAAAACCGGCTTCACCTTGCGGCGCGCCCAGGATCTGCCCTTCCCACCGACCCATGGCGATCAGGGGCTCGGGATCGTCGGCCGAGCGCACCGCCGCCAGGGCGCAGACGAAGCGCGCCCTGGGCAGGACGGCGCCTCTCTGCTGCAACTGCTCGAGCAAGACGCGGTTGTTGTCGGCATCGGACTTGGGCTGCCCGAACAGGGTGGCGTAGCGGGCCGACAGCACGCCGGGCATGCCACCCAGGGCATCGACGGCCAGGCCGGAATCATCGGCCAGCGCAGGCAGGCCGCTGCACCTGGCCGCGTGGCGCGCCTTGGCCAGCGCGTTTTCGACAAAGGTCTGATACGGCTCCTCGGCTTCGGCAATGCCCAGCGAACCCTGCGTCACAAGCTCAAGGCCCAGCGGCGCAAACAAGGCTTGCAGCTCGGCCAGCTTCTTGGCGTTGTTGGAGGCCAGAACCAGCTTCATGGCTGTGCCAGCGCGTCGCGCTGGGCCGCCAGCAGCTCGCGGATGCCCTGCTCGGCCAGGTCCAGCAAGGCGTTCATCTCGGCACGGCTGAAGGCTGCACCCTCGGCCGTGCCTTGCAGCTCGACGAAACCGCCGTCCGCGGTCATGACGACGTTCATGTCGGTGTCGCAGGCAGAGTCTTCCGTGTATTCGAGGTCCAGCAGTGGCGTGCCCTCGACTATGCCCACCGAGATCGCCGCCACGCCGTTCTTGATCGGCGTGGCGGCGATCTTGCCCTGCGCCAGCAGCCAGCTGACCGCGTCGCAAGCTGCCACGTACGCGCCGGTGATGGCTGCCGTGCGCGTGCCGCCGTCGGCCTGGATCACATCGCAATCGAGGTGGATGGTGCGCTCGCCTAAAGCACCCAGGTCGAACACGCAACGCAGCGAACGTCCGATCAGGCGCTGAATCTCCTGGGTGCGGCCCGACTGCTTGCCACGCGCGGCCTCACGGTCACTGCGGGTGTGGGTGGCGCGCGGCAGCATGCCGTATTCGGCCGTGACCCAGCCTTCGCCAGAACCCTTCTTGTGGGGCGGCACGCGCTCCTCGACCGAGGCGGTGCACAGCACCTTGGTGTCGCCGAACTCGATCAGCACCGAGCCTTCCGCATGGCGCGTGTAGTGGCGGGTGATGCGCACCGGGCGCAAGGCATTGGCGGCGCGCCCGCTGGCGCGTCGAAATTCGTTCGTCATGGTGATGTCCTTCAGGGTTTCTTGCCCGCGTTGCGCCGGATCACGTCCTGGATCTCGCGCACCGAGCGATCAATTTCCGCATCATCCAGCACTTCAGGGGCTTCGGTGCCCACTTCAGCGGACTGTATGGTGGAGCTGAAATCTTCCTGGCCCAGCTCCTGCGTCACGATGGCCGCATTCGCTTCCTGGGGGTCGCTGCCTTCCCACTCGATGGCCAGGGCGGTGACGTTGTCGCACTTGGGACCGCCCACGCGCAGCGCCTGCTCAACCAGCTCCGGCACCGCATCGGCGATCACACGTTCGGAAATCAGCTGCACCAGCATAGGGTCCGACAAATTGCCCCACAGGCCGTCGGAGCACAGCAGAAAACGGTCGCCACGCTCCATGGGCGTCGGGCCGCTGATGTCGATCATCGGTTTGCCGGGGCTGCCCAGGCAGGTGAACAGCACGTTGCGATTGAAGCGTTCGGCACCGGTGGCATGCCGCCCCAGGGCTTCCTGCAGTTCGCTGTAGGAATGGTCGCGCGTGCGGGCCACCAGTTCGCGGGCGCGCACCATGTACAGGCGCGAGTCGCCGCAGTGAGCCCAGTAGGCGTAGCCATGCTGCAACACGCAGACCACGATGGTGGTGCGGGGGGTATCGCCGAGTTTTTTCTCGATGCCGTAGCGAAGCAGTTGCTGGTGCGCCAGGTTGATGGCCTCTTCCAGGAACTGGCCCGGACTTTGCAGGCTCGGCGTGGCCTCGCGCTGGAAAATATTGGCCACTGTGTGCAGCGCCAGCTGGGACGCCATGTCGCCTTCCGGGTGCCCGCCCATGCCATCGGCCAAGGCGAACATCGCCGATTCACGGGTATAGCAATACCCCATGCGGTCTTCGTTCTTTTCGCGGCCTCCGCGTCGACTGACCTGATAGACGCCAAACTTCACGTCTTCGCTCCGGTTTTGAGATTTTCGAGTTGCAGTTTGAGGCGTTCGCTGAAGCTCAGCTTGGTGTAACGCCGCTCGGTTTCACGCGCCAGTTCCTTTTGCAGGGCAAACACGCTTTGCGGACGCGACAAGGGGTCCAGCGACATGCACCACTCGGTCACTTCGAGCAGGTTGTCGGAGTACACATTGCGCAACCGCGACAAGCTCAGGGCCAGCCTGTCCTTTTCCAGGCGCTGCGGCGCATCATTGGGCGGATAGCCCTGCATGCAGGCGTAAATGCAGGCGCCGATGGCGTAGATGTCGGTCCAGGGCCCCAGGGCGCCGTCGCGGCGGTACATCTCGGGCGCAGCAAAGCCGGGCGTGTACATCGGGCGTATGAAATTGCCTTCCTTGGACAGCACCTCGCGCGCCGCCCCGAAATCGAGCAGCACGGCCTTGTTCTCGTTGGTGATGAAGACGTTGGCGGGCTTGATGTCCAGGTGCAGCATCTTGTGCTGGTGCACGATGCGCAAGCCCTTCAGAATCTCGTCGAACAGCGAGCGGATGGTGGACTCGCGGAACACCTTGTCGCGCTTGAGGTCGCGGGCCGTGACGATGAAATCCTGCAAGGTGTCGCCCTGCAGGTAATTCATCACCATGTAGACGGTTTCGTTCTCGCGCAGGAAGTTCAGCACCGACACCACGCTGGGGTGCGAGATCTGCGCCAGCGAGCGACCTTCTTCAAAGAAACTGCGCAGGCCCAGGCGGTAGAGCGGCTGTTTCTCGGGTTTGACGCGCGGGGTCAGCTCACCTGGCGAGCGCTCCGCCAGCGACGCCGGCAGGTATTCCTTGACGGCGACAAGATGACGCTCGGGATCTTCCGCCAGGTAAACGACGCCGAATCCACCCGCCGCCAGGCGCTTGATAATCTGATAGCCCCCTATGACAGTGCCTGCGGGCAAGGGCGCCGGTTTCGGCTTTGACATAATCGCGTTTTGATTGCTCCACCGATAGCTCATGCCAGTTTACAGCATGACAGGTTACGCCAGCGCCAGCGCCCAACCTGTCCCCGCACCCAGCGCCTCCCCTGAAACCGCGCAGGCCGCGCATGCCAGCGTCACCGTGGAAGCGCGCTCGGTCAACGGGCGTTTCCTCGACCTGTCGATGCGCATGCCTGATGACCTGCGCGGCCTGGAACCTGCCCTGCGCGAGCTGCTGACTGCTTCATTCAAGCGCGGCAAGATCGAGCTGCGCATCAACACCCAGCGCGACGGCGATGGCGCCTGGCCGCAGCCGCAATCGGACCAGTTGCACCGCCTGGCGCGGCTGCAGGACACCGTGCAGTCCTGGCTGCCCAAGGCGCAGCCCCTGTCGGTCCACGAGGTGATGCAATGGTGCAAGGGCGGCGGCACGGCCGAGAAACTTGACGAGGCCACGCTGGACGCCGCACGCCGCTGCGTCGCTGGCTTGGCCGAGGCGCGCGCGCGCGAAGGCGAGAAGCTGGTCGCCATCCTGCTGGAGCGCGTGACAGCGCTGCGCAAGCTGGCCGAAGACGCCGAGCCCTTGGTGCCTGCCGTCGTGCAACGCCAGCAGCAGCGTTTTCTGGAACGCTGGCAGGAGGCGCTGGCGACATCCGGCGGCAACCAGAGCGTGCCTGAAGAAGCGCTGCGCGAGCGCGCCCTCAACGAGGCCGCCGCCTATGCCATCCGCATCGACGTCGCCGAAGAATTGGCGCGCCTGCGCGCCCACCTGGACGAAATCACCCGCCTGCTGAAAAAAGGCGGCGAACTCGGCAAGCGCCTGGACTTCCTGATCCAGGAACTGCATCGCGAAGCCAACACGCTGGGTTCCAAGGCCTCGGCCTTGGAACTGACCAATATTTCAGTCGAAATGAAGGTCGCCATCGAGCAGATGCGCGAGCAGGTTCAAAATATCGAATAAAGGCAGACCATGGAATATCCGGGCAATCTCTTCGTCGTTGCGGCGCCCAGCGGAGCCGGTAAATCCAGTCTGGTCAAGGCGCTGCTGGAGCTGGATGCCAAGCTGATGGTGTCGATTTCCCACACCTCGCGGGCGCCGCGCGGCCAAGAGCAGCATGGCCGGGAATACTGGTTCGTCGAAGAACAGGAGTTCCGCGACATGGTGGCGCGCGGCGATTTCTTTGAATGGGCGCAGGTGCACGGCAACCTCTACGGCACTTCGCGCGAGGCCATTGAAGAACGCATGGCCCATGGCGACGATGTCGTGCTGGAGATCGACTACCAAGGCGCGCTGCAGATCAAGCAGCTGTTCCCCTACGCGGTGCTGGTCTTCATCCTGCCGCCGAGCTGGGAAGAATTGAAACTCCGGCTGACCCGCCGCGGCGATACCGAGCCCGCGGTCATCGCGCAGCGCATGGAAAACGCCCGAGAAGAAGTGGCGCAGGCCAAATTCTTCGATTTTGTCGTCGTCAATGCCGTTTTCGAGACCGCTCTTTTCGATTTGAAGACCATTGTTCACGCGCAGCGGTTAAAATACGCGGCTCAGCGTCGAAACCGGTCGGCCGTGTTCCGTGCATTAGACTTGCCCTGAGCTGCCCTGACCCGCCTTGACTCATAAACCATCGCCCTGACACCTCGTCGCCAGGGCTCACTGGACATACAAAATGGCCCGCATCACCGTTGAAGATTGCCTGACCAAGATCCCCAACCGCTTCCAGCTGGTGCTTGCTGCGACCTACCGCGCCCGCATGCTGAGCCAAGGCCATGCGCCCAAGATCGAAAGCAAGAACAAGCCCGGCGTGACCGCACTGCGCGAAATCGCCGCAGGCGAAGTCGGCATCGAGATGCTGCGCAAGGTGCCGGTCTGACGGTCCCGGCAATTCGCATCAATCGCATGCGTGAGGGCACCTTCGGGTGCCCTTCTTGTTTTTCAATGCCCCTCAGTGGCCCTGCTGACCAAAGCCTGGGATCGTTTGCGTTAAATTCATGCCATGGGACTTCGCTCGTTTGCCGTCGCTCGCCTCCCCGCCGCCCTCACTGGATTGCAGGCGCGCAAGCCTGCGCTCGAACCGACCGAAGCGGAGGCCGCATCGTTCGACACCCTGCTTCATCACCTGAGCTACCTGCCCAGGGCCGATATCAAGCGCGTCCGCGAAGCCTACAAATTTGCCGACGAAGCCCACCTGGGACAGTTCCGGGCCAGCGGCGAGCCCTACATCACGCATCCGATTGCCGTCGCCGGCATCTGCGCCGAATGGCGTCTCGATGCGCAAGCCATCATGGCCGCGCTGATGCACGATGCCATGGAAGATTGCGGCATCACCAAGACCGAGCTGATCGAGCGCTTCGAGGCGCCCACAGCCGAACTGGTGGACGGACTCACCAAGCTCGACAAGCTGCAGTTCTCCACCAAGGAGGAGTCGCAAGCGGAATCCTTCCGCAAGATGCTGCTGGCGATGGCACGCGACGTCCGCGTCATCCTGATCAAGCTGGCGGACCGGCTGCACAACATGCGGACCATGAGCGCCATGATCCCGGAAAAGCGGCGGCGCATTGCACGGGAAACGCTGGACATCTATGCCCCGATTGCACACCGCCTGGGCTTGAATGAAATCTACCGCGAGCTCCAGGAGCTCTCGTTCCAGTACATCTACCCCTGGCGCTTCGAAGCCTTGAGCAAGGCCATCGCCAAGGCGCGCGGCAACCGGCGCGACCTGGTGTCGCGCATCGAGCGAGACGTCGCCAAGGCCTTTGCCGAGGCCGGGCAGAAGGTCGAAATCCATGGACGCGAAAAAACCCTGTTCTCGATCTACAAGAAGATGCGTGAAAAGCACCTGAGCTTTGCCCAGGTGAGCGACATCTTCGGATTTCGCGTCGTCGTCGACGAACTGCCGCAGTGCTACCTGGCCTTGGGCGTGCTGCACCAGCTCTACAAGCCTCAGCCGGGCCGCTTCAAGGACTACATCGCCATCCCGAAGCCGAATGGCTACCAGTCGCTGCACACCACGCTGGTCAGCCCGCTCGGCACGCCGGTCGAATTCCAGATGCGCACCACGGCCATGCACATGATTGCAGAAAAAGGCGTGGCCGCTCACTGGCTGTACAAGAACAAGGACGGCGAAAACACGCGCAATCAATTGAGTTCGCGCTGGATGCAGTCGCTGATCGACATCCAGGACGAAACCCGCGACGCCAACGAATTCCTCGAGCACGTCAAGATCGACCTGTTCCCCGATGCCGTCTATGTGTTCACGCCCAAGTCGCGCATCCTGGCCCTGCCCCGCGGCGCCACGCCGGTCGACTTCGCCTATGCGATCCACTCGGACGTCGGCGACCATTGCGTCGCGGCCAAGGTCAATGGCGAGCCCGTGCCGCTGCGGGTGCAGCTGCACAGCGGCGACGTGGTCGAGATCATCACCGCCGAAAGCGCCCGGCCCAACCCGGCCTGGCTCAGCTTTGTGCACACCGGGCGGGCGCGCTCCAAGATCCGCCATTTCCTGAAGAACCTGGAGCAGGAGGAATCGCGCGAGCTGGGCGTGAAGATGCTGTCACAGGCGCTGCGCGCCGAAGGCATGGCCCTGCCCTCGCTCGACGATGAAGACAACGACGCGGCCAAGCTCTGGCAGGAGCTGGCGCGCTGGTCAGGCAACCGCCATGTCGACGAGCTGCTGATCGAAGTCGGGCTGGGCCGCAAGATCGCCACCATCGTGGCCAAGAAGCTGGCCCGCATGCTCAGCGAACATGGGCAGCGGCCGGACGCCGTGCTGCTGAGCCTGGGCCGCTTTGCCGCCGACGACGTGCCGGCGCAAGGCCAGGTACTGATCGATGGCAGCGAAGGCGCCTCGGTGCGCCTGGCCACCTGCTGCCATCCCATCCCTGGGGACGCCATCAAGGGCTACCTCGGACGCGGCGAGGGCCTGATGGTGCACACGGCGGAATGCCAGGTGGGCCGGCGCCTGTTCCAGCGCGATCCCGCGCACTGGATCGCGGTCGATTGGGCCGACGAACTCAGCCGCAGCTTTGACGCGGCCGTGGGCCTGCTGATGCGCAACGACAAAGGCGTGCTGGCGCAGATCGCCACCGCCGTCAGTTCTGCGGAAGCCGACATCGCGCACATCACCATGAACAACGAGGCCCAGGAAGGCGCGCCCGCCGAAATGCAGCTGCTGCTGCGGGTGCGCGACCGGCTCCATCTGGCCGAGGTGTTGCGTACGCTCAAGCGCTCGCCGCCCGTGCTGCGGGCCTGGCGCGTCAAGCCTTTGACTTGAGCTCGGGACCGCCGGGCGCAGTGTCGGGCGCCGGATAGCGAACCTCCAGCACTTCCAGCCTCTCCAGGCCGCCTGGCGTCATCAACTGCACCTCGTCGCCCTCGCGGGCCTTGAGCAGCACCCTGGCAATCGGCGCGATCCAGCTGACCTCGCCCTTCAGGCTGTCGGACTCGTCGATGCCCTTGATTGTGATGGTGCGCTCCTCCCCCCGTGCATTCGCATAGGTGACGGTCGCGCCGAAGAACACCTGATCCTTGCCATGGTGCACGCTCGGATCGGCCACCTCTGCGATATCCAGTCGCTTGGTCAGGAAGCGCAAGCGGCGGTCGATCTCGCGCAAACGCTTCTTGCCGTAAAGATAATCGCCGTTCTCTGAACGATCGCCATTCTTGGCCGCCCACGATACCGCCTCCACCACCTTGGGCCGCTCCACGTCCAGCAGCGTCATGAACTCCTCGCGCAGACGGGCGTAGCCCTGCGGTGTCATGTAATTGCGCGCCCCCTTGGGCAGGGCCGGCAGGCCTGGGGCGTCGTCATCGTCGTCCTGGTCGGACTCCTTTGTGAATGCTTTGCTCATGGCTGGGTATTGTCCGAGCTTTGACGCATGGCCGCAGCCGCATCAGCAATGCACATGAAAACCGGGTATCGTTGCGTCGCCATGGGATAAATTCCAGACGCACACTGGCAGAGGCAAAGGCATGATCCCCTCTATCCTGTGCCTCCTGTTCAAGTTCGCCTGCCAGCATCAACACGCCCCTCCAAGACCATGTTCAATCACGACACCAAGAAGCTTTCGCGCCGCCGCCTGCTGTCAGACGGAGCGGCGTGGGTCGCCGGGGCGGGCCTCGGCTCGGTTGCTGGCACCGCCTGCGCCACCGATTCCATCGACATGCCCTTCGCCAACGGCCGGCGCCACATGATCGCCTTCCCGGAGAAGCGCGAACTGATCGTCTTGACAACGCGTCCACCCCAGCTCGAAACGCCCTTCGAGGTGTTCAACGAGGGCCTGATCACACCCAACGATGCCTTTTTCGTGCGCTACCACAACAACGGCCTGCCGCCCCCTATCGACAGTGACAAGCACCTCATCAAGATCGGCGGCAATGCCTGCGGCAAGCCGTTCGAGCTCAGCATGCTGGAGCTCAAGACGCAGTTCAAACCGGTCGAGGTCGTCGCTGTCAAACAGTGCTCCGGCAACAGCCGCGGCTTCTTCAGCCCGCGCACTACCGGCGGCCAGCTTGGCAACGGCGCCATGGGCAATGCGCACTGGCTCGGCGTGCCGCTCAAGGACATCCTGGCCCGCGCCGAGATCAGTGACAAGGCGCGTCAAGTCACCTTCCAGGGCCTGGACTTCGCGCTGATGGGCGGTGGCGACTTCGTCAAGGCGCTCGACATCCACCACGCCATCGACGGCGAGGTGATGGTGGCCTACCAGATGAACGGCGCCGAGTTGCCCTTCCTCAACGGCTTTCCCGTGGCGCTGATCGTGCCCGGCTACTTCGGTACTTACTGGATCAAGCACCTGTCCAGGATCGAGGTCATCGACCACGAGTTCGACGGTTTCTGGATGAAAACCGGCTACCGCGTACCCGACAACGATTGCGCCTGCACCGAGCCAGGCAAGAACGCCGCATCGACCCGGCCCATCAGCCGGCTGAACGTGCGCTCATTCATCACCTCGCACAAGGACGGCGCACGCATCGCTGCCGGCCAGGCGCAGGAAGTGCGCGGCATCGCCTTCGACGGCGGCCAGGGCATCCGCGAAGTCGCCTACTCGCTCGACGGCGGCCAAAGCTGGCGTGGGGCGCACCTGAGTGAAGACATAGGCCGCTTCTCGTTCCGTGAATTCAAGTTCGGCTTTACACCCGACCCGGGCGCCTACGACCTGCGCGTACGCGCATTCAATCGGTCAGGCCAGAGCCAACCTCTGGAGGCCCTGTGGAACCCCAGCGGCTACATGCGCAACGGGGTTGAGTCGATCAAGCTGACGGCGGTTTGAGGAGCGCGATGATGTTGAACACACAAAGCTTGGTCCGGCATTGCCTTGCCGCGTCGCTGATGCTGGCAAGCTTCATGGCGCCACCAGCCAGCCTGGCCACCACCAAGAGCTACTCGGCACCGGCCGACACCGTACAGCTGAAGGCCAGCGCCTTGCCAGGTTTTGCCAAGGCATCGGTCTGCTATGCCTGCCACTCGGCCGAGTACATCGCCTACCAACCGCCCACGGCCGCACGCCCTTACTGGAACGCCATGGTCAATCGCATGAAGAAGGTCTTCAACGCGCCCGTCCAGGAGGAGGACATCCCCGAGATCGTCGACTACCTGGTCAAGACCTACGGCAACGAACAGCCGAACGAACAACCGAAGTAGACGATGCCGAAGTAAGCGATGCTCCAGTCCGCAACTGCGGACCGGGCATGAAAAAACGGGTTAGACGCCAAGGCATCTAACCCGTTCTTCTTTTCTTATTGTTGGTGCGGCTGGCAGGATTCGAACCCACGACCCCTTGGTTCGTAGCCAAGTACTCTATCCAACTGAGCTACAGCCGCAAAACTTGAGCTTTTGATTATGACACATTTTTGAAGCTTGAAATCAAAAATCTCTGATTTCTTGCACTCAAACACATTCATGATCTCAAAACTTCATGAGCCCTGGATAGCGCTAGGCTCATTGTTTTTTATTATTTTTTCGACGTAGCACCACTCAACATGGTGCGGCTGGCAGGATTCGAACCCACGACCCCTTGGTTCGTAGCCAAGTACTCTATCCAACTGAGCTACAGCCGCCGAAGCCTTGCATTCTAGCACGGAAAATTCGCTGACTTCAAGACCTGCACACGAATTGGCCTTAGGCCCCGCGCGCACTCAAGCCAGCAATGCCGCCGCCTCGAAGCAGCGCGCGCGGCGTTCCATGTCTTCGTCGCGCGATGCCAGTTCAGCCAAGGTGATCCAGCAGCGACGGCGCGCGCGCGCGGGAAGTTTGAGGTCGTCGCAGATACGTTCCAGCGTCAGACGCGCCTTGCCCCACAGCTGCCGCTCGGCCAGGGCATGGCCCAGGGCATAGGCCATGATGGGTTCGCGCGGGAAACTTTGCACGGCATGCTCCAGCCGCTGCAGCCATTCCGGCCCCAGGCCGGACACGCAAACCACAAAGGCCTCGCACAGCGCCGTGCGCTCGTCTGCCGAGAGTTCGGACAACACGTCCCACGAGGGCCTCAGCCATCCGCGCCCATCTTCGGGCGCCCCCAGATTGGCCACACAGGTGGCGGCACGGGCGGCCACGAACACATCGCGCCGGTCAGCGCCGTCGAGCTGCAGCCAGATGCCACGCAACTGGTCGACGTCGCGCGCCGCATCCAGCGCCTCGAACGCCAGCGAGCGCAGCAAACCCTGCGCCGCCAGCTTGGAAAAGCCTTGGTGCTTGGCCAGCAGCCGCGCCGTGCGCAGCGCCTCAAGCGGCAGATTGGACAAGCGCGCGGCCTGCAGCTTCAGCCGCAAAGCCTGGGTGCGCCTGGCCACGCCGGGGCTGAGTTCGCGCAGCATAGCCAAGGCGCGTCCGGCATCGCGGTCTTCGAGCGCCCATTCAGCCGCCATCAGGCGTGCGCCCTCTTCCTGCGCACGCGCCTGGATGGAACCATGCGCCAGCTCCAGCGCCAGGCGCAGCTGTTCGTCGCGCTGACGCTTGTCTTGCAGGCGATGCGCACTTTGCGCTGCCAGCAAATGCGCCAACGACATGAAACCCGCATCCTGCGCCAGATCGGGCGTTTGCGACTGGATGTTCAAGGCCCGCTGCACGGCTTTCTGGGCACGGCCATAGCGGGCGCCAAAGAACTCACCCAAGGCTTCGCGCAAGGCCAGCTGGGCGCTGCGCTCGCGCCGGGCCATGCGCCATTCACGCGCGCGCCGCGGCAGGCTGACCAGCGAGCTGACAGTTTGAATCAGGGTGACCAAGGCGAAGCAACCGGCCACCAGGGTCAACAGGAACAGGTTCAGCGACACGTCCAGCCGCCAGCCTTTCCAATACATGCTGACCAGGCCGTCGTTGCTGCCCAGCGTGAGCGCGGCCACCACGGCCGCAACAAATAGAAGCACCAGCCAGATCACGGTCCGCATGCGCGCTGCTCCGGGCTCAATGCGCCGCCGCTGCAACAGCGGCCAACGTGCCGTCGGGTCGGGGCACGATCACCTGGCGTGCCTGCGCCGCCACTTGCCGCAGCAGGTCCAGGGCGACCGCCTGCTTGCGCGAACGTGCGTCGAAATAGCGCTCCAACGCAGCCTGGGTGTCCCTCAAGTCGCTCTGCGCCGTGTCGAATTGCCGGCTCAGCAAGGCCAGCCGCGCGTTGAGCAGGCGCAGCTTGATGTTCTCGCGCAGGAAATAACTCTGAGAAGGCGTGGTCAAGATGGCCTCGGGATGATCGATCCGGGTTACGCGCAGCAAGGACTTCGCCTCCGTCCAGACCTGCGCCCAGGTATCCGCCCACTTGAGGTCGAACCATTCCCACCACTGCTGCCACTCGCCTTGTTGCTCCACTGCCTTGGCGCCGCCGCGCACTGGTGCCGATGCGATCTTATCGCCATGCGGGGAGCGCGGGCCGGCAGGGGCCGGCTCGATCCGCTTGTCGGCTTCGGACAGCAGCGGAATTTCGTCCATCAGGCGCTCCACCTCGTCAAGCTTGATCGCCAAAGAGGCCAGGTCCACCACCGAAACCGCCTTGACGCGGTCCAGGTCGCGCGCCACCGCGCGCCTCACGCCTTCCATGCGCGGCTGCTTGTAGCGCGCGAGGCGTTCGTCGGCCTGCTTGAGCGCGGAAACCAGCGGCTCGACGCTGCCGGTCATGCCGGACTGCTGCATGGCCACGTGCAGCGAGGCGTCGATATCGCTCAGCACATTCTCATCGCGCGAACGCGACATCGACTGGATCAACTCCTCCAGCTGGGAGCGCTGCAAGGCCACCTCGGCCAGGCGCGCATCCAGCAACGCGACCTTGGCGGCGCTGTCTCGGGACTGGTCCAACGCCGCCTTGGCGGCAGCATCTGCTTCGCCGGACTGGATCTGGCTCGCCTCCTGGCGCCGCACCAGCTCGCGCTCCAGCGCACGCTGCTGGCTGCTGACCTGCCAAGCCACCACCAGCGCGGCCAAGCCCAGCACGACCGCAATCAGTGCCACGGCAATGAGTCGGCCGTCCAGCGGCCTCGCCGCTGCGGGATTGTCTTGAACAGACGGGGCAGGCGCCTCCGTGTCTGCATTCGTCGAGGGCGCATCGCTCGCTGGGGCTTGCGGCGCGGGCGCGGCAGCACTGGGCTGCATCGCCATTTCAATGGGGGAGATGGGGTTGTCGCTCACGGTGCAAATGATTGTAGGGGCCGTTCAGACAGCGCTTGCACGGCTTGTGCCACGGCAGGCGCGTCGGGTCGCGCCAATACCACATGCGTAAACCCCAAAGCCGTCGCCGCTTCAGCAATGCGCGCATGCGTGGCAATTGCCGTACTGGTCGACCAATCTGCGCCTTGGGGTGCCAGTTGTTTCAGGTAGCCGAGCGCCTCCGAGCTACTGAAGAGCCAGACATGGTCCGCCGGCTGCGCCAGCGCCCGGTGCAACAGCGCTGTTTCACTCGAGGTCCAGTTCGGACAGGCGCGCCGATAGACCGCGTACGCCCTCACCTCGGCGCCCCGGGTGCGAAACTGCTCGGCCAGCCAATCGCGCCCGCCGTCGCCGCGCAACATGAGCACCAGGCGGCCGCTCCAGTGGCCGTCCTGCAGCTGCAGCCATAGATGCTCCGAATCCAGGCTCGCTGCGTCCGGCGCTGGCTGACGGATTTGCGCCGCCGGCACGCCGGCGTGCTGCAAGGCCTTCGCACTGCCTGGCCCCGCGCAGGCGGCCAGCGTCTGCGCGGGCCAGACCGCGTCCACACGCTCAGGTCGAGCCTGGAAAAAATGCTGCACAGCGTTCGGGCTTGCGAACATCGCCAGCGCCGCCCGCGGCAGGACGTGCCATGCCTGCCGGACTGGCTCGAGGTCGGGGGCACCCTCGATGGCGATCAGCGGCAGCGTTTCCGTGCCGACACCCAGGGCCTGCATGCACGTGGCCCACTCGATGGCCTGCGTTTGCGGCCGGGTCAGGATCAGGGTCTTGGGCATGGCGCTGCGCAAGACACGGCCATCAGTTCGAGGCCAGATACTGGGCTGCGCCCTGCGTTTGCAAGGCCTGCGCCACGCGCTCGCCCAACTGGCGCGCGTCGGCGTCGTCCGCAACGGCTGCGCCCAGGCTGGCGCGCAGCAATGGCTTGTCGGTCTGCTCGGGGTGCCCCAGGGCCGCCATCAGTTGCAGTGCGCCTTCGTGCCATACGGCATGCGCCGCCAAGGGCATGCTGCAGCTGCCGCCCAAGGCACGCGACACTGCACGCTCCGCCTGCGTGGCCAGCCAGGTCGGGCGGTCCGACAGCGCGGCATTCAGGCGCTCCGCCAAGGCCTGCGCGTCGGCGCGCAGCTCCAGGCCCAGGGCGCCTTGACCCGCGCAAGGGATCATCTCCTCGATGCTGAAGCAGCCGCGGATGCGGTCGGCCAAGCCCAGGCGCTTCAAGCCGGCGCTGGCCAGGACAATGGCGTCGAAGCCGCCCTCGTCGAGCTTGCGCAAGCGCGTGTCCAGGTTGCCTCGCAGCGGTTCGATGCGCAGGTCGGGGCGCAAGGCCTTGAGTTGCACCACGCGGCGCAGGCTGGACGTACCCACCACCGCGCCCTCGGGCAATTCGCGAAGGCTCGCATAACGGTTGGACACAAAGGCATCCCGCGCATCCTCGCGCGGCAGCACCGCCGCCAGGGCGAACCCGGCCGGCAGGTCCATGGGCACGTCCTTGAGCGAATGCACGGCCAGATCGGCTTCGCCGCGCTCCAGCGCCATTTCCAGCTCCTTGACGAACAGGCCCTTGCCGCCGACCTTGGAGAGGCTGCGGTCCAGGATCTGGTCGCCGCGCGTGGTCATACCCAGGAGTCCGACCGAGGCCCCCAGATGGGTTTCCAGCAAGGCCTTCACGTGTTCGGCCTGCCACAGCGCGAGGCGGCTTTCACGCGTAGCGATCAAAAGTTTTTGCGTCATCGCAACATGCTATCTCAGGCCTACCCCCACTCCTACGCCATCATGTCAAAGAGTGCTCAAAGAAACTGATAAAGTCCAAAAAGCGTAATTTGGTTACATACCCGATTACCCCGCTTCGGCCACTGATCCCTGCGCCCCACGAAATCGGAACTTCCAATGCCTGACCGCACCGCCTCTTCCGCCCGCCGCATGCCCGCCAGCACGTCCCGCAAGACCCCGACGCCCAAGCACAGCCCGCGCCAGCTGGCCTCCGACAAGAACCAGCCGCTGATGGACGACATCCGCCTGCTGGGGCGCATCCTGGGCGAAGTCATCCGCGAGCAGGAGGGCCGCGACACCTTCGAGCTGGTCGAACGCGTGCGCAAACTCTCGGTGGCGTTCCGGCTCAAGCGCGACGCGCAGGCAGGAAAGACCTTCGACAAGCTGTTGAAGAGCTTGTCCGGCGAGCAGACCGTTTGCGTGATCCGCGCCTTCAGCTATTTCTCGCACCTGGCCAACATCGCGGAAGACCGCCATCACGTGCGGCGCCGCGAGCACCATGAGCGGGCCGGCAGCCTGCAGGCCGGCTCGCTGGCCTACGCCTTCGAGCGCCTGCACGAAGCGGGCGTGCGTCCCACCGAGATCGCCAGGACGCTGCAGCAAGGCTTCATCTCGCCGGTGCTGACGGCCCACCCGACCGAGGTCCAGCGCAAGAGCATCCTCGACGCCGAACGTGCCATCGCCGAGCTCGTGGAACAGTGCGAACGCCTCCACACCGAACGCGAGCTGCGCGACAACGAAACCCTGCTGCGCGCCCGCATCACCCAGCTCTGGCAGACGCGCATGCTGCGCTACTCGAAGCTCAGCGTGGCCGATGAAATCGAGAACGCGCTCAGCTACTACGCCAGCACCTTCCTGCGGCAGATTCCCAGCCTGTATGCCGAACTCGAGGAAGCGCTGCCCGGGCACGACCTGAACAGCTTCCTGCGCATGGGCCACTGGATCGGCGGCGACCGCGACGGCAATCCCAACGTCGGCGCCGCCACGCTGCGTCACGCCATGAGCCGACAGTCAGAAGTGGCCTTGCGCCACTACCTGACCGAGTTGCACGAACTCGGCGCCGAACTCTCCATCTCCGCGCGATTGGCCCGCATCAGTCCCGAGATGCAGGCCCTGGCCGAGCGCAGCCCCGACCGCAACGAACACCGCATGGATGAGCCCTACCGCCGGGCGCTCACGGGCATGTACGCACGCCTGGCCGCCACCTTGCAGGCGCTCACCGGCACCGAGGCATTGCGCCATGCCGTGGCGCCGCAGCATGCCTACGAGAATGCCGAGGAACTGCTGCAAGACCTGCGCACGATCGAGGCCTCGCTGCACGACAACCATGCCGGCGCCCTGGTAGCGCCCCGACTCAAGCCGCTGATGCGCGCGGTGCGCGTGTTCGGCTTCCATCTCGCGACCCTGGACCTGCGCCAAAGCTCCGACCAGCACGAACTCGTGGTGGCCGAACTTTTGCGCGAGGCACGCATTCAAGACGACTACGGCGCGCTCGATGAAGAGGCTAGGCGCGCCCTCCTGATGCAACTGCTGCAGGACGCCCGCCCCTTGCGCGTGATCGGCGCCGCCTACAGCGACAAGACGCTGGGCGAGCTGGCCGTCTTCGAGGCGGCGCGCGAGGCCCTGCAGCGCTTTGGCCGCGAGGCGCTGCGCCACTACATCATTTCCCACACCGAGACGGTCAGCGACCTGCTCGAAGTACTGCTGCTGCTGAAGGAAGTGGGGCTGATGCACGGCACGCTCGACACCAAGGCCTCCAGCGACCTGATCGTCGTCCCTCTGTTCGAGACCATCGGTGACCTGCGCGAGGCCCCCGCCATCATGCGCGAGTTCTACGCGCTGCCGGGCATCACCTCGCTGATCAAGGCCTCAGGCGGCGAGCAGGACATCATGTTGGGCTACTCCGACTCCAACAAGGACGGCGGCGTGTTCACCAGCTCTTGGGAGCTGTACCGCGCCGAAATCGCGCTGGTAGGCCTGTTCGACGAATTGAAGCAGCAGCACCAGATCAAGCTGCGCCTGTTCCATGGCCGAGGCGGTACGGTGGGCCGCGGCGGCGGCCCGAGCTACCAGGCCATCCTGGCGCAACCTCCCGGCACGGTGCAGGGCCAGATCCGCCTGACCGAGCAAGGCGAGGTGATTGCCTCCAAATACGCCAACCCCGAAATCGGCCGGCGCAATCTCGAGACCCTGGTGGCCGCCACGCTGGAAGCCTCGCTGCTGCATCCCACTCAAGACGCGCCCAGGAGCTTCATGGAAGCGGCGCAAGCCTTGTCGGACGCCAGTTTTGCGGCCTATCGAGGCCTGGTTTACGAAACACCGGGATTTGCCGACTACTTCTTCGCCGCCACGCCGATTCGCGAAATCGCCGAGCTCAACATCGGTTCGCGCCCGGCCAGCCGCAAGGCTACGCGGGCGATCGAGGACCTGCGCGCCATTCCCTGGGGCTTCAGCTGGGGCCAAAGCCGCGTGGCCCTGCCGGGCTGGGCGGGTTTCGGCTCCGGCGTGGCGGCCTTTCTCGAACAGGACCCGACCCTGCGCGCCAAGCACCTGAACCTGCTCAAGCGCATGTACAGGCAATGGCCCTTCTTCCGCACGCTGCTCTCCAACCTCGACATGGTGCTGGCCAAGACCGACCTGGGCCTGGCGCAACGCTATGTCGACCTGGTGGAAGACAGAAAGCTGGGCCGCCGCATCTTTGCCGCCATCCAGGCCGAGCTTGAGCGCACACAGGAGGCCCTGACCCTGATCACCGGAGAAACCGACCGCCTGGCAACCAACCCGGCGCTGGCGCGCTCCATCGAGCACCGCTTCCCGTACATCGACCCGCTCAACCACCTGCAGGTCGAGCTGATGCGCCGCTACCGCGCACTGAGCGCGGAGCAAGGCGACGAAGACCCGGCCATGGAGCGCGTCCAGCGCGGCATCCATTTGTCGATCAACGGCATCGCGGCGGGACTGCGCAACACCGGCTGAATGCGCGGCACCTAGCGGTATTTCGCGTTGATGCGCTCCCAGGTGCCGTCCTTGGTCAACGCCTGAATGCTGGCGTTGAGTTCGCCCAGGCTCAGGCTGGACTGACGGGACAAGGCGCAGCCGGTCTGGTTGTGGCCAGCAACCAGAGGCTTTTGAATCGGCAGCTTGAATGCGCCCGTTCGCTGCAAATACATCAGGCTGCGCTGATTGACCACGGCATGGACAACGCGCCCCATGCTCAATTTGCGCAGGTTGGAGATCATGTTGGGGGCGTCGTCGCGCACGAATCCCGGGCTCAGCCGCTTCTCCAGTTCAGGATATGCAAACCCGGCAATGGTGCCCAGGGTATGGCCCAAGAGATCGTCAACCGATTTGACGGCCTGGACGTCCTTGCGCGTGACCACCACGTCGTCGCTCGACATGAAGGGCACGCTCCAGGCCACATTGCCCGGCAGCCACTCCGGACTGGACGCACAGACCAGATCGCCCTCGCCGCTTTCCAGCTTCTCGGCCAGGCGCCGGCGCGCCATCTGCTCCAGCTTCACCGGGCGGTGCAGGCTGGCGGCCAAAGCACTCGCCATGTCGAAATGGATGCCTCCCACCACCTCATGGCCCGCAAACTGCGCCCATGGCATGTCGATGGACGCGTCGACCAACATCACCAACGGCTGCGGAGCGGCGCGCGCCCACCCCACTTGCAGCGCCAGTCCCAACGTCAGCCCCAAGGACAGACCCGATAAAAATACCGAGCCAAACCGGCGCAACACATTGACCTACTTTTCCATCACAACCGAACAACCGATGCCATGGCCTGATTGTGAGGGCTTCACTTTCTGGCGGCAGTGCCAACGCCCTAGGAACAATACTGAGTCACGCCCAATTCAAAGTACCAATCGCACACTCGCTCAAGCCTCGGCCGACTCGGGCAGATGGATCATGCCGGTGTTGTAGTTGTACTCGAACACCTCGCCATGGCGCGCCCATTCGATGGCGACCTTGAGCACGCGCTCGGCCTCCTGCTGGTCCATGTGCTCGCGCAGCAGCTTGAGGAAAGACTCTTCCCGCAGTTGGCCGCTGGCCTCCTGGTCCAGGCTGTGACGGATGAAGGCCGCCAGCGGCACGTTCTCGAGCAGTTGCTTGCCGAAGACTTCGCGGCGATGGTCGTAGTCGCCCTCCACATACTTCTGCCCCACTGGCGTGATGATCAAGTCGCCCGCCTCCAGCTGGGCCAGGCCCAGCATGTTGAGCGCGTCGGCCAGCGGCAGCAGGTCCTCGTCGGTGAGGTCGCTCTCTTCCACCAGTTGCGGCAAGTCCGCACGGCCGTTGAAGCGTTCGTCGGCCAGCAGTTCCAACAGGCTTTCCATCGAGCCCACGTCGGCGTCCGGCAGGCTGTCGGACAGCTTGGCGCGCACCGGCTCCTCGGCAGCGTGCTTGCGCTTGGCGCCTGCCGTCATCAGGCCGTAGACCTCGTCGATCAGCATGCGGATTTCATGGCTGTCGTCGCGCCGCGGGCGCGGCAGTCCGATTGACAGCTGCGCACGGATGCGCCCTGGATTGCTGGCGAAAATCAGCACCCGGTCGGCCATCATCACGGCTTCCTCGATGTTGTGCGACACCACCAGCATGGCCTTGGTCGGCATCTGACCGCCGTCCCACAACTCCAGAATCTCGTTGCGCAGGCGTTCGCCGGTCAGCACGTCCAGCGCCGAGAACGCCTCGTCCATCAGCAGGACATCGGGCTGCGTCACCAGGGCGCGGGCCAGGCCCACGCGCTGGCGCATGCCGCCGGACAATTCGCGCGGCAATGCGCCTTCGAAACCGGCCAAGCCGATCATCTCGATCGCCTCCTCGGCACGCTTGGCCCGCACCTCCGTATCGACGCCGCGCGCCTCCAGGCCGAGTTCCACGTTCTGCTGCACCGTCAGCCAGGGGAACAGGGCGAAAGATTGGAACACCATCGCGATGCCCTGGGCCGGCCCGAACAACGGCTGGCCGCGGTATTGCACGTCGCCGCCGTCGGCGGAAATCAGGCCCGCCATGATGCGCAGCAAGGTGGATTTGCCGGAGCCCGACTGCCCCAGCAGCGCGACGATCTCCCCTTCCTTGAGGCGGAAGTCCACCCCCTCCAGCACGGTACGCGCGTTCCCGTCGGCGGATTTGAAGCTCTTGGCTACGTTCTTCAGTTCAATCAAAACATTCGACATGCGCGCTCCGTCAGAAATGCATGCGTTGCTCGGCCAGGCGGTACAGACGGCGCCACAGCCAATGGTTGAGGGTCATGACAAACACGCACATCACGCCGATCCCCAGGGCGATGCGGGGAAAGTCGCCGACTGCGGTCATGTGCTGGATGTAACTGCCCAGGCCCTGGGCCTCGAGCTTGGTATTGCCCCAGGTCACGTACTCCGACACGATGCTGGCGTTCCATGAGCCGCCGCTGGCCGTGATGGCGCCCGTCACGAAACTCGGGAAAATCGCCGGCAGCAGGTAGCGGCGCCACTTCAGCCAGCCCTTCAGGCCCAGATTGTGCGCCGCCAGGCGCAGCTCGGACGGAATGGTCGAGGCGCCCGCGATCACGTTGAACAGCAAATACCACTGCGTCCCCAGCACCATCAAGGGTGAGAGCCAGATGTCGGGATCCAGCTTGAGGCTGACGATCACCATCACCGCCACCGGGAACAGCAGGTTGACCGGGAAGGCCGCCAGGAACTGCGCCAAGGCCTGCGTGCGCCCGGCAATGCGCGGATTCAAGCCGATCCACACGCCGATGGGCACCCAGATCAGCGACGCGAGAAAGATCAGCAGCAGCACCCGGAACAAGGTGATGAAGCCCAGCATGAACACATGGCCCACCTCGTGCAGCCCGACCTCCGACATGACGAAATTGACCAGCCGCCAGACCGCGAACAGGGCGCCCGCCATCACCAGCGCATCCCAGGCGCGCGACCACATCGGATTGACCGTGTCGCGGCGCGCGCGGATCGAGGTGCCGTCAAAGCGCTGGCGTGTCACGCCGAAGCTCTTGGCCAGCATCAAGCCGGGCAGCACGCCGACGCGCTGCAGCAGCTCGGTGCGGCGCAACCAGGTCAGCAGCCAGGAGGTCGGCACGCTCTCGTTGCCGGACTCCTCGAACCGGAACTTGTCGGCCCAGGCCAGCAGCGGACGGAAGAACAGCTGGTCGTAAAGCAAGATGCCCAGCAGCATGGCCAGCACCGCATAGCCGATGGCGTGCAGGTCCTTGGCCTCGATGGCCAGCGCGATGTAGGAGCCGATGCCGGGCAGCTTGATGTCCTGGTTGGCCACCGAGATGGCTTCCGAGGCCACCACGAAGAACCAGCCCCCCGACATGCTCATCATCATGTTCCAAAGCAGGCCCGGCATCGCGAACGGTAGCTCCAGGCGCCAGAAGCGCTGCCACGGCGAGAGCTGGAAGATGTGGGCCGCCTCCTGCAGCTCGGCCGGCACGGTGCGCAGGGACTGGTACAGGCTGAAAGCCATGTTCCAGGCCTGCGAGGTGAAGATCGCGAAGATCGCTGCGCATTCCACGCCCAGCAGGCTGCCGGGGAACAAGGCAATGAAGCCGGTCACCGTGATGGAGAGGAACCCCAGAATCGGAATCGATTGCAGGATGTCCAGCATGGGGATCAGCACCTTTTCAGCGGCCTTCACCTTGGCCGCCACCGCTGCGAACACGCAGGCGAACAGCATCGACGCCCCCAGCGCCAGGAACATGCGCAAGGTGGTGCGCAGCAGATAGTAAGGCAGGATCCGGGGGTCCAGCGTCAGCGGCAGCGACTCACCCACATGAAAGGGCTTGGCCATTTGCGTGGCGGCCATGCCCAGCACCGTGAACAGCGCCAACACCATGGGGAGCAACGCCCAGTCCCAGCGATTGACGGGCGCCTCGACCACCTGGCGGGGGAAAAAACGTTTATCTTGCATGTGGGGCGTTCTTGGGATTTTTTGGAATCTGAGCTTGAAGCCAAGCCCCCGTCATCGGCCGCCGGGGCGATCCAGGGCACGTTGGTGCTTTTGTCCTACTCAGGCAGGGCGGTATTGTCATTGATTTACATGACGGTCTTGCGTCGGAAACACGGCTGGACCAGCCCCTTAGAATTCAAGGTTCATCCTCGGGGCCAAACCTGCTTCGCCAGCAAGGCCCGCCTTTCAATGCCGCCGCCATGTCCGACAACCAACTCGCCAACAAGTCCCAAGCCTGGTCCGCACTCTTTTCCGAGCCGATGAGCGAGCTGGTCAAGCGCTACACCTCGAGCGTGTTCTTCGACAAGCGCCTGTGGCTGGCCGACATCACCGGCAGCCTGGCGCACGCCGAGATGCTGGCGGCCCAAGGCGTGCTGAGCACCGAAGACCACGCCGCCATTCAAGGCGGCATGGCGCAGATCAAGGGCGAGATCGAGGCCGGCGAGTTCGAGTGGAAGCTCGACCTCGAGGACGTGCACCTGAACATCGAGGCGCGCCTGACCCAGCTGATCGGCCAGGCCGGCAAGCGCCTGCACACGGGCCGCAGCCGCAACGACCAGGTCGCCACCGACGTGCGCCTGTGGCTGCGCGGCGAGATCGACGAGATCGGCGCCCTGCTCCGCGCCTTGCAGCTGGCCCTGGTCGACGTGGCCGAGAAGAATGCGGAGGTGATCCTGCCCGGCTTCACCCATTTGCAGGTGGCCCAGCCGGTCGCCTTCGGCCACCACCTGCTGGCCTACGTGGAGATGTTCGCGCGTGATGCCGAACGTATGCTGGACGCGCGCCGGCGCGTCAACCGCCTGCCGCTGGGCGCCGCCGCGCTGGCCGGCACCAGCTATCCGCTGGACCGCGAGCGCGTCGCCCGCACGCTGGGCATGGAAGGCGTGTGCCAGAACAGCCTCGATGCCGTCAGCGACCGCGACTTTGCGATCGAATTCAGCGCCGCCGCGGCGCTCGTCATGGTGCACGTCTCGCGCCTGTCGGAAGAGCTCATCCTATGGATGAGCCAGAGCTTCGGCTTCATCGACCTGGCCGACCGCTTCTGCACCGGCTCCAGCATCATGCCGCAGAAGAAGAACCCCGACGTGCCCGAACTGGCGCGCGGCAAGACCGGCCGCGTGGTCGGCCACCTCGTCGGCCTGTTGACCCTCATGAAGGGCCAGCCGCTGGCCTACAACAAGGACAACCAGGAAGACAAGGAACCGCTGTTCGACACCGTCGACACCCTGAAGGACACGCTGCGCATCTTTGCCGAGATGATGGGCGGGCTGACCGTCAAGCCCGAGGCCATGGAACGCGCCGCGCTCAAGGGCTACGCCACCGCCACCGACCTGGCCGATTACCTGGTGAAGAAGGGCCTGGCCTTCCGCGATGCCCACGAGGTCGTGGCGCACGCCGTCAAGACCAGCATCGCCCGCGGCCTGGACCTGTCGCAGCTGCCGCTGGCCGAATTGCAGGCCTTTGACGCACGCATCGCGGAGGACGTGTTCGAGGTGCTCTCGCTGCGCGGCTCGCTCAACGCGCGCAACATCCTCGGTGGCACGGCGCCGGCGCAGGTGCGCGCCCAGGTGGCCCGGCACCGGGCCCGCCTCGCATAAGCCCCAAGAGCAAGCGCTACACGAGCCGGTCATACAGGAATGATCAAATCGGCCGATTTGATTCAACCTCAGGCCTGCCCATGACCGACGACCGCTCGCCCCAGGACGACCCACAAACCGCTCCCCTGCCCACCGCTTCCCAGCCCGCCAACCCGTCGAGAAGGCGCATGCTGCAAGCCAGCGCGGCAGGCGTGGCGATCGGCAGCCTGGCGTCTGCGGCCGAGGCGGCCACCGCAGACCGGAGCCCGGATCATCCCTCGGCAAGCCATTCGCTGAACGCCAAGCTCAAGGCCCACATCCACCATGTGGTGGTGATCTACCTGGAAAACCGCAGCTTCAACAACCTGTTCGCCAACTTCCCCGGCGCGAGCCAGCCCCTGTCCGAGGCCTCCGGCACGCAGCGCGACCGCAGCGGCCAGGTCTTGCCGCAGCTGCCCAAGGTCTGGGGCGGCATGGTGCCGCAAAGCCAGAGCCTGGGCGGCGCCGATTGGCTGATCAAGGAAGACGATATCCAGGGCCTGCCCAACGCGCCCTATGCCTTGAAGGATGCCAAGGGCCAGGCCTTGCCCGAGTGCGTGGTCACGCGCGACCTGTGCCACGTGTTCTACCAGAACCAGATGCAGATCAATGGTGGCAAGAACGACCAGTTCGCCGCCTGGTCCGACGCCGGCGGCCTGGTCATGGGCCATTACGGCGAAACGCCCAAGAACCTGGGCCTGTGGAAGGTGGCGCAGCAGTACACGCTGTGCGACAACTTCTTCATGGGGGCCTTCGGCGGCTCCTTCCTCAACCACCAGTTCCTGATCTCGGGCCGCCCGCCCGAGTATTTCCACGTCGCCAGCACCGCCGCCAAGACCAAGATCGCCGCGCTGGCCGACGGACCGCAGGGCAAGCGGCTGGCGCTGGCCGAGAACTGCCCGGCTTCCGCGCTGGACGGTCCGCCCAAGTACGTCAACGACGGCGCCATCTCGCCCGACGGCTATGCCGTCAACACCATGGCGCCGCCCTACCAACCCAGCTACATCCCGCCGGCTGCCGGCGGCGACGCATTGCTGGCCGATCCCGCGCACCCCAGCACCCTGCCGCCCCAGTCGCACACCACCATCGGCGACCTGCTTTCGCAAAAAGGCGTGAGCTGGGCCTGGTACAGCGGTGCCTGGCAAGCCGCGCTGGATGCCCGCGGCGGCGGCAAAAAGCCCAATTTCCAGTACCACCACCAACCCTTCAATTACTTCCAGCAGTTCGCCCCCGGCACGGCGGCGCGCGCCGAGCATCTGCGCGACGGCGGCATGGGCGACAGCCCGCTGGCCAACAAATTCCTGGCCGACGTGGTGGCAGGCAAGCTGCCCGCCGTGAGCTTCTACAAGCCGCAGGGCAACCTGAACCTGCATGCCGGCTACTCGGACGTGGAGTCGGGCGACCAGCACGTCACCAACGTGCTGGAGCATCTGCGCAAGAGCCCGCAGTGGGCCCACATGCTGGTGGTCATCACCTTCGACGAAAACGGCGGCTGGTGGGACCACGTCGCGCCGCCCCAAGGTGACCGCTGGGGCCCGGGTTCGCGCGTGCCCACGCTGGTCGTGTCGCCGCACGCCAAGAAGGGGCATGTGGACCACAACTTCCTTGACACCACGTCCATCCTGCGCCTACTGACCCGCCTGCACGACCTGCCCACGCTGGAAGGCATCGCGGCGCGCAACGAAGCCTTCCGGGCGCGCGGCGCATTGCCCCCGGGCGACCTGACCAGCTGCCTGAGTTTCGCCAAGGCGTAAGTTTCGCTAAAGCTTGATCCAGCGCAGGGGCTGGCGGCGGGTGCGGCGGAACAATGCGCCGCATGACCATCCTCGCCTGGAGCGACTCGCTCACCCTTCACCAAGCCCGCATCGACCAAGTCCACCAGGAATTCGTCGACCTGATCAACGAATGGGCCGAAGTGCTCGGCGGCGACGAGGATCCGCTGCCCGCCTACGCCAGGCTGCTGGCACACACCGAAGCCCATTTCGCGATGGAGGAAGACTGGATGGCGGCGACCGGATTCGCCCGGGACAACTGCCACAACAAGCAGCACGCCATGGTGCTGGACGTGATGCGCGAGGTGCTGGCACACACCCACGCGCACGGCGATCTTGCGCCCATGAAGCAGTTGCTGCCCGAGCTCGTCAACTGGTTTCCGCAACATGCCGACATGATGGATGCCTCGCTGGTCTTCCACATGAAGCAGGTAGGCTTTGATCCGGACACCGGCGGCTTCGCCAGCGCCGAGGCCGAAGCAGCGATCCGCAAGGCGCAGGCCACACCCATCAGTTCCTGCGGCAGCAGCAGTTGCACCTGACGCAAGACTGAAACCCATGCCCGCGGGCGGCACAATGCTGCATGGCTGCCGCCCAGACTGAACATCCAGACTCGAGCAATGTCCCCGAGCGCCTGATCGCGCACCTGGACATGGATGCCTTCTATGCCTCGGTGGAACTGCTGCGCTACCCCGAGCTGAAAGGCCAACCCGTGGTGATCGGCGGGCGCCGCGCGCATGAGCCGCGCACGCTGCCGGACGGCCGCCGCAAATACGCCAGGCTACGCGACTACATCGGGCGCGGCGTCATCACCACCAGCACCTACGCGGCGCGCGACCTCGGCGTGTTTTCCGGCATGGGCCTGATGAAGGCCGCGCTGCGCGCCCCCGACGCCATCCTGCTGCCGACCGACTTTGACTCCTACCGGCACTATTCGCGCCTGTTCAAGGCCGCCGTGGCCGAACTCGCGCCCGTCATCGAGGACCGCGGCATCGACGAGATCTACATCGACCTGAGCGACATCCCCGGCGTTCGCGAGGCCGTGGGCCATGACCCGCTGGGCGGAGTCAAGGCGCTGGCGCGCGAGATCAAGAACAACGTGCAGCGCGCCACCGGCCTGACCTGCTCGATCGGCATCACCCCCAACAAACTGCTCTCCAAGATCGCCTCCGAACTCGACAAGCCCGACGGCCTGACCGTACTCACGCGAGACGACATCGCCGGCCGCATCTGGCCGCTGGCGGTGCGCAAGATCAATGGCATCGGTCCCAAGGCCGGCGCCAAGCTGGCCGGCCTGGGCATAGAGACGGTGGGCCATCTGGCCGCGACCGACCCCGCCCTGCTGATCCAGCACTTCGGCCGCAGCTACGGGATCTGGCTGCACGAGTCCGCCCATGGGCGCGACGCGCGGCCCGTGGTCACGCACAGCGAGCCGGTCTCGATCAGCCGCGAAACCACCTTCGAACGCGACCTGCATGCACAGCGCGACCGCGCCGAGCTCAGCGACATCTTCACGCGACTGTGCGAGCAGCTTGCCGCCGACCTGCAGCGCAAGGGCTATGTGGGCCGCACCATCGGCATCAAGCTGCGTTTCGAAGGCTTTCGCACCGTCACGCGCGACCACACCATGGACATCCCCACCCAGGACTTCGCCACCATCCGCCGCGCCGCCGGCGAGTGCCTCAAGCGTGTCGACCTCAGCCAGCGCCTGCGCCTCTTGGGCGTGCGCATGGGCAGCCTGAGCCGCAGCGCAACGCCTGACCAGCCCCTGCACGGCGGCACGCGCAAGACGCGGGCCGAGCGGTCCGCGAACGCGCCGCCCGCCCCCGAGAATCTGCCGTTGTTCTAAGAACTATTCAGATTCATGATGAAGAAGTTTCAATTCAGGGTCCGATGCAGCCCCTAGCATTTGCGACCTGCGACCTGTCTTTCTCCTTCAAAAAACAACCTGGGGACCCACCATGCCCGTGATCACCTGCATTGAAGACCTGCGCGTGCTGGCGCAAAAACGCGTGCCACGCATGTTCTACGACTACGCCGATTCCGGTAGCTGGACCGAAAGCACCTACCGCGCCAACGCAGCGGATTTCCAAAGCATCAAGCTGCGCCAGCGCGTGGCGGTGAACATGGAAAACCGCAGCACCGCCAGCACCATGGTAGGCGTGCCGGTGGCCATGCCGGTGGCGATCGCGCCCACCGGCCTGACTGGCATGCAGCATGCCGACGGCGAGATCCTGGCCGCGCGCGCCGCCGAGTCCTTCGGCGTGCCCTTCACGCTGTCGACCATGAGCATCTGCTCGATCGAGGACATTGCCGCCCACACCCAGGCGCCGTTCTGGTTCCAGCTCTACGTGATGCGCGACCGCGGCTTCATCGAGCGACTGATCGACCGCGCCAAGGCGGCGAAATGCGGCGCGCTGGTGCTGACGCTGGACCTGCAGATTCTCGGCCAGCGCCACAAGGACCTGAAGAACGGTTTGTCCGCGCCGCCCAAGCCCACTGTCGCCAATCTGATCAACCTGATGTTCAAGCCGCGCTGGTGCTTAGGGATGCTGGGCACCTCGCGGCGCCAGTTCGGCAACATCGTCGGCCACGTCACCGGCGTCGACAACATGGGCTCGCTGTCGGAATGGACCGCCAAGCAGTTCGACCCCCAGCTCAACTGGGGCGACGTCGAATGGATCAAGAAACGCTGGGGCGGCAAGCTCATCCTCAAGGGCATCCAGGACGTCGAGGATGCGAAGCTGGCCGTGCAATCGGGCGCCGACGCGCTGATCGTCAGCAACCACGGCGGCCGCCAGCTGGACGGCGCCGAGTCCAGCATCCGGGCCCTGCCGCGCATCGTCGAGGCGGTGGGCAAGGACATTGAAGTGCACATGGACGGCGGCATACGCTCGGGCCAGGACGTGCTCAAGGCCAGGGCATTGGGCGCGCGGGGCACCTACATCGGACGCGCCTTCCTGTACGGACTCGGTGCGATGGGCCAGGCCGGCGTGACCAAGGCACTGCAACTCATCCACAACGAACTGGACCTGAGCATGGCCTTCTGCGGCCACACGCGAATCGAATCGGTCAACCGCGACATCCTGCTGCCGGGCACCTACCCGACCGCTTGAATCTGCACAGACAGAAAGCTCAGTGGATCATCCCGATCCACTCGCCCCGGGCCTGGTAGTTGTCGAAGATCTGTCCGGCCAGGTCCTGCAGGTCGGGCGCATTGCTGGCGTGCGCCTGGGCCAGGCGCTCGAACGCGTACACGCGGTCGTACAGCATGCGCGCCGGTTGCAGCGGCAGGCGCTCGCGAGCCATCAGGCTGCTGAAAGCCTGCAAGTCGTGCCCCTCAAGAGAGGCAATGACGAGCTGTCCCAGATCGAGCGGCTCGAGCGGCACATCCTCGGTACGCCTGACGCGGATCGAAGGATCGATCTGATCGAAACTCAGAGGCTCCTGTGCATCGCTCTGAGCCTGAGGCTCGCGCTTGGCATCGCGGGGAACCAGGGGCAGCGGGATGATCATGTGGGCCTCGACAAAAAGGGAGCGCGCGTGAACGCGGACATGGCTCCCATCATGCCGACCCGAACCCGGACTTAAATGTGAAAAAGCGCGGAATTCCGCGCCTTATTCAAGCCTCGACTCGGCGCCCAGGCCTCAAGTCTTGGGTAAGGTGACGCCGCTCTGCCCCTGGTACTTGCCGCCGCGGTCGCGGTAACTGGTCTCGCAGACTTCATCGCTCTCGAAGAACAGCACCTGCGCGCAGCCTTCACCGGCGTAGATCTTGGCCGGCAGCGGCGTGGTGTTGGAAAACTCCAGCGTCACATAGCCTTCCCACTCCGGCTCGAAGGGCGTGACGTTGACGATGATGCCGCAGCGCGCGTAGGTGCTCTTGCCCAAGCAGATCGTCAGCACGTTGCGGGGAATGCGGAAGTACTCGACCGTGCGCGCCAGCGCAAAGCTGTTGGGCGGGATGATGCAGGAGTCGCCTTCGACGTCGACAAAGCTGCGCTCGTCGAAATTCTTGGGATCGACCACGGTGCTATGCACATTGGTGAAGATCTTGAACTCCGGCGCGCAGCGGATGTCGTAGCCGTAGCTCGAGGTGCCATAGCTGACGATGCGGCGCCCTTCGTGCTCGCGGATCTGGCCCGGCTCGAAAGGCTCGATCATGCCGTGCTCGGCTGCCATGCGGCGTATCCACTTGTCGCTCTTGATGCTCATCTCTAGGTTCCCGGATGCTAAGTGGCCCATTTTATGCGCCCGCCACACCGATCCGCCCGCATCCCCGCCTGGCATTGACGCAGGTGAAAATCGCGACGCAAGTTCGCATATTTCTCTTGCACCTGTCCGAGGCCGCCACGACAAATAGGCATCTGTCCGAATGCCGACCGGACGCAAATCCAAGTAGCATTAGGCGTCGTTTCGGGAGCCCACAACAATGACAGAAACCACCCATCTTGAGGCCAAGGTCCTGCTGCTTGAGCACGATCCGACGCAGTACCAGCTGCTGATGGATTTTTGCGCCTCGATCGGGCTGCTGCCCTTGCCCCGAACCGCCCGCGATGCCCTCAGCACCCTGGCGGAACACAAGGACCTGGCCGGCGTCCTGTTGGCAGAAGATCTGCCCGGCTGCGAACCCGACAGCCTGGGCCTGGCCCAGGCCATCCGCAAGCAGCGTCCCGAGCTGCCCACCTTCCTGCGGCGCAGCAGCCAGCGCGAGCTGACCGAGGCCGAGCAGGCCAGCGTGCGCCTGACCTGGCAGCCCGGCGAATTGCAGGCGCTCCAGGACGGCGTGCACCGCGCGATTTTCAGCCTGCGCTATCCCACCGCGCTGGTCGACGGCATCGTGGAGCTGACCATCGAATCGATGCGCTCGATGTTCCCGTATGCGCAGGTGCGGGCCGAGTCGCCCTATGTCGTGCACGACCGCATCATCTTCGGCGAAGTCTCGACGCTGATCCCGATCGAAAGCACCTGGTGCCGCGGCTACATGATGCTGCAGACCGAGGAAGGCGCGCTGCGCCAGGGCCTGATCCAAGGTTTCAGTTATGAAGGCCTGGGCGGCGACTTCAATTTCCGCGAGCTGAACAACCTGCTGGGCGAGACCACCAACCTGATCTGGGGCGCGTTCAAGAACCGCTACATCCCGCCGCAGGCCTTCACCACGCAGCAGATCCAGGTGCCGCTGGTGATCAACCATGCCCACAAGTACATGTCGTTCGGCTCGCAGGATGCGCAGCTGTGCATACGCTACCAGTTGTCAGATCCGCGCCGTCCGGGCATGCCGCCCCTGATGATCGTGCAGCGTTTTATTTTCAATCTGTATTGGTCGCCTGAAGGATTTGCGGAGTTTGCCGCCCAATCCGCAGCGGCGGTTTCAACGGGCGAGCTGGACCTGTTCTGATTGTTGAAGAGAGAAATTTGAATGGCCCTGATTCTGGTCGTCGACGATTCCAGCACCATGCGCGAGATCGTATCGAATTACCTTGTCCAAAATGGCTTTGAAGTCACCCTGGCGGTCGACGGCCTCGATGGATTGCGGCAGTTGCGCCAGGACGCCGACATCCGGCTGGTGGTCAGCGACGTCAACATGCCCAATATGGACGGATTGACCATGGCCGCGAAGATCCGCGCCGAATTCAGCGAGCGGCCGCTGCATATCGTGATGCTGACCACCGAAGACAACGCCCTGCTGCGCGAGCGCGGCAAGCAGGCCGGTGTCACAGGTTGGATCGTCAAGCCCTTCCGCGGCGAGGCCGTGCTCAGCCCGTTCAGGAAGCTCTGCGGCCTGAGTTAAGCGGCAGCCTTGTGCGACGGCCTTTGGCCGTTTATGGACTGTTGGCCTTGCGCTTGAGCGCCTCGCCGGCGAGCACGTCGGCGCGCTCGTTGTAGCGGTCACCGTTGTGGCCCTTGACCCAACGCGTGCTGACCTTGCGGGCGTCGACCAGCGCGAACAGCTTTTTCCACAAGGCCAGGTTGGCGACTTCCTGGCCCTTCGAATTGCGAAAGCCCTTGCGCTCCCAGCCGGCGCGCCATTCGCTGATGCCCTTGAGCACGTACTGGCTGTCGGACACCAGTTCCACCGCTTGTCCCGCCGGCACGCGGCTCAGCCCTTCAATGGCAGCCGTCAGTTCTGCAATCTGGTTGGTGCCCGGGCCGATGAAACCATAGTGGTCCGATGCGCCGCCGTTCGGTGCCAGCAGCACCACCCCCCATCCCGCGGGTCCGGGATTGGACGGCGCGCAGCCGCCGTCCGTGTAAGCGACCCACTTGTCGCCTTGATTCAAATTCATCATGCGGGCATCGTAACTGATCGCCCATTGGGCTCATTGGGCTCATTGGGCTCGTTGGGCCCGTTGGCCTCGCCAGGCGTCCTCGCCTCAATCGCGATGCGGGCAGCGGTGCTGGTGCATGGCCACGGCCGGTGCGCCCTTGGCGGCGGCCCGCTTCTGGCGAGCCAGTCCCACCAGCCGCATGCCGTGCACGCGCTTGACCGCCACCATGAAGTAAACCGCGCCCAGCACCGGCCACCAGCGCTCGCCCACGCCCTCCATCCAGCGCCAGCGCGCCAGCCAGGCCTCGCTGCGCAAGGGCGGCTCGTAGCAGCCGAAACGAGCCTGCTCGATGTCGAAGCTCAGCAGGCGCAGCCAGTCGCGCAAGCGCCAGTAGCCGAGGAATTCGCCAGCGCGCGGCAAGAAGAGATCGGAGCGCCGGCGCGAAAACATCTGGCGCCGCAGATGCCCGAGGTTCTGGCGCAAGCCCCACAGGCTGACCGGATTCAAGCCCAGGATCACCACCCGCCCCTCGGGCCGCAACACACGCTCGACCTCGCGCAAGGTGAAATGCGGATCGTCGGCCAGCTCCAGCACATGCGGCAGGACCACCAGATCCAGGCTGCCGGATTCAAACGGCAAGGCGTCGAACTGGCAGCGCAGGGCCACCGCCTGCAGCGGCGCCTCCAGGCCCTCGCCCGTCTCCAGCGCCAGCCAGCGATGCGGCATGCGGTTGGTCTGCAGGCCCCGCAACTCCGGCAGGCCCAGCTGCAGGGCATGGAACCCGAACAGGTCGGCGACCGTCTCGTCCAGCCGCGCCTGCTCCCACTCGAGCAGGTAGCGCCCCGGCGGGGTCTGGAACCAGCTGGCAAACTCTACAATTTGGGAATCGCGTGACATTGGCGCTGATCAATCTCGGCAATTTCGGTCGACAGGAACTCGTTGCATGGAACTCATCGCCATCAAGGCCTTCACCGACAACTACATCTGGATGCTGCACAAGGACGGGCAGGCCATTGTGGTCGATCCCGGCGACGCCGCACCCGTTCTGCACGCCTTGAAAGAGCGCCGGCTCGAACTGGCAGCGATTCTAGTGACCCATCATCACGCCGACCATGTGGGTGGCCTGGCTGAACTGGCGCCCTTGCTGCGCCAGACGGAAACATCGCCTCCGATCTATGGCCCGGCGGCCGAGCGGATCCCGGGCCCGCACATCGCGTTGGCGGGCGGCGACAGGCTGAGTCTGCTGGGCCAGGCCTTGCGCGTGCTCGAGGTACCGGGCCACACCGCGGGACATATCGCCTACCTGATCGACGCGCCCTCGGACGGCGGCGAGCCCATCCTGTTCTGTGGCGACACGCTGTTTTCCGGCGGCTGCGGGCGCTTGTTCGAAGGCACGGCGGCGCAGATGTACAACTCCCTGCAAACGCTCGCAGCCCTGCCCGGCGGCACGCGGGTCTGCTGCGCCCACGAATACACCTTGTCGAACCTGCGCTTTGCCTGTGCCGTGGAACCCGGCAACAAAGTGCTGACGGACTACCAACGCTGGTGTGAGGCACAGCGTGCCATGGACCTGCCCACGCTGCCGTCCAGCATTGGCCGGGAGCTCGCCGTCAATCCGTTCCTGCGGTGCGAAGAAGTGGAAGTCAGGCACAGCGCCCTGCAGTGGCACGACCAACATTTGACGCACGGCACTTCCCTGATCGAGCCGACGCCGGCACAATCCGCCCTGGCCGCCGGGGCATCGTCCATTGCGGTATTCGCATGTTTGCGCCAATGGAAGAACGAATTCAAATGACCCGTACCCCAAGACACGCATCCAAACGCCTGCTACCGGCCTCGCCTTCCACCTGCTCCCCATCCCGTCCGTCCGCTGCCATTGCGCACCTGCGCACCCTGCTGCAACGCCTGCCGCTGCTGGCCTGCGCAGCGGCACTGGCCGCCTGCGCCTCGGCGCCGCATGCCAACGACAGCGCCGCCACCACGGGCAACAACAATGGCGGCGACGGCTTCAGCAAACGCGCGGGGTTCAACAACAACTTCGGCAACGAGGGCAGCAACGCCGCCGGCCAGATCGAGATCCCTGAGCTGAACAACCCGCCGCACATGCCGATGGCGCAGCTGGAGGACAGCCTGGACCCCGACGGCCAGATCAACTTCAACGACGACAACGCGCGCGCCGACCTGTGGCTGCGCGTGCGGCGCGGTTTCGCCATGCCCGACCTCGACAACGACGGCGTGCGCAAGGCCGAGGCCTGGTACAGCGCGCGACCCGACTATGTGCAGCGCATGACCGAGCGCGGCGGCCGCTACCTCTATCACATCGTCGAAGAGGTCGAAAAGCGCGGCATGCCCACCGAACTCGCCTTGCTGCCCTTCATCGAGAGCGCCTACAACCCGCAGGCCATGTCCACCGCCAAGGCCTCCGGCATGTGGCAGTTCGTGCCCTCCACGGGACGCGACTTTTCGCTCAAGCAAAACATCTTCCGCGACGATCGCCGCGACGTGCTGGCCTCGACCCGCGCCGCGCTCGACTACCTGGATCGCCTGCACACCATGTTCGGCGACTGGCAATTGGCCTTGGCCGCCTACAACTGGGGCCCCGGCAATGTGCAAAGGGCCGTGGCCCGCAACCAGAAGCTGGGCCTGCCCACCGACTACGACAACCTGAAGCTGCCGGATGAAACACGCTACTACGTGCCCAAGCTGCAGGCCGTGAAGAACATCGTGTTGCGCCCGGGCGCCTATGGCCTGAGCCTGCCCGAGATCGCCAACCACCCCTACTTCCTGAGCGTACGCATCGAACGCGACATGGACGTGGGAATGGCGGCCCGGCTCGCCGACATGGAGCTGGAGAGCTTTCGGCAGTTCAACCCGCAGTTGAACAAGCCCGTGATCCTGGCGGCCAGCACGCCGCAATTGCTGCTGCCCTACGACAATGCGGGCGCGTTCGTCGCCAACCTCGGCGCGCACCAAGGGCCCCTGGCCACCTGGACTGCCTGGGTCGTGCCCAAGACCATGAACCCTGGCGATGCGGCCAAGCGGGTCGGCATGAACGAGGCGCAGCTGCGTGAAGTCAACACCATTCCGCCGCGCATGCTGGTCAAGCAAGGCTCGACCCTGCTGGTGCCGCGTGCAGCCCATCTGGAAACCGACGTGCCGGAACACATGGCCGAAACCGCCAGCCTGTCGCTGACGCCCGACCTCCCGCCGCTGCGCCGCGTGACCCACAAGGCCGCCCGCGGCGATACCGTCGCCAGCGTGGCCAAACGTTACAAGGTGTCGCCCGAGCAGGTGGCGCAATGGAACAAGACCGCAGCCCACGGCAGCTTCAAGGCCGGCCAGCAGGTGGTGCTGTTCGTGCCGAACGGGAGAACGAGCAAGCCCGCCGCGAGCGTGCACGCCAATGCCTCAAGCAAGACGGCAAGACCTGTGCACAAGAACCGTGCCGGGCGCAACAGCGCCGATGCCGGCCCGGCCAACCTGAACGGCGGCCACCTGGCGCGCCAGATGGCGCAGCAACGCTGATCGCCAGGGCCTCCGCTGAGGCCGTCTTATCTCAGGCGCCCTGGAAGAACAGCGCGATGCTGCACGCCAGGCCCACGCCCCAGACCGCCGTGCGCAGCGCTGCCACGTCGGCCAGATACAAGGCGACATAGACCAGCCGCGCGGCGATGAATGCCATCGCCAGCTTGTCCACCATGGCCTGGTCCGCATGCATCTGCTGCGCCGCCAGCACGCCGGCAATGAAGAGCGGCAAGGCTTCAAACCCGTTGGACTGGGCCGCATTGGCGCGCGCCTTCCAGCCCGTCTGCTTGGCAATCCAGGCGCGCGGGTTGTGGTTGTCGTAGCGCTCCGGCCGGCTGACGGGCGCCACCTTGGCCAGGCCGACCGAAAGAATCGGCAGCACGGCCGCCACGATGATGCAGATGCTCGCGATGGTCATTGAGCGTGTCTCCTGTTGATGCTCCAACTTTATTCTTCAGCGCCTATCCACCAAGGCATGCGCAATGGTGCCGAGGTCAACGTATTCCAGCTCGCTGCCCACCGGCACGCCCCGCGCCAGACGGGTGGCGCGTATGCCGCGAGCGCGCAGCGCCTGGGCCAGCACATGCGCGGTGGCCTCGCCCTCGGCCGTGAAGCTGGTGGCGAGAATCACCTCCTCGACACCGCCTTCCTCGGCGCGCGCCAGCAGCTTGGCCACACCGATCTCTTCGGTGCCCACGCCGTCCAGCGGACTCACGCGCCCCTGCAGCACAAAGTAATAGCCCCGGTACGAGCCGGTGCGCTCCAACGCCGACTGGTCGGCAGGCGTTTCCACCACGGCCAAAAGACGCGGGTCGCGCGTGGCGTCCAGGCAGATATCGCAGATGGCCGACTCGCTGAAGGTGTGGCAGCGCTCGCAGTGCAGGACCTGCTCATGCGCCGCCTTCAGCGCGTCCGACAGCAGCAAGGCGCCTTGGCGATCGTGCTGCAGCAGGTGGTAGGCCATGCGCTGCGCCGACTTCTGGCCCACGCCCGGCAGATGCCGCAGCGCCGCGATCAGGGCCTCAAGCGCTGACACACAAACTCCGATTGAAGCCCTGCCTCAAGACTGCCATCTCTGTTGCCTACGAATCAAACATATCCAGCGACGCCCGAGGATCCGGCTCCGCCGGTCCTACGGGTGTGCCCCCTTGAGGGGCCGACGAAGTCGGTACGGGGTGATCCCTCAAAACGGAAATTTCATGCCCGGGGGCAGCGGCATGCCGGCGGTCAGCTTGCCCATCTTTTCCTGACTGACGGCCTCGGCGCGGCGCACCGCATCGTTGAAGGCAGCGGCCACCAGGTCCTCGAGCATGTCCTTGTCTTCGTCGAGCAGGCTGGAATCGATGGCGACGCGCTTGACGTCGTGCTTGCAGGTCATGGTCACCTTGACCAGGCCGGCGCCCGACTGGCCTTCGACCTCGATCGTGCCGAGCTCGTCCTGCGCCTTCTTGAGGTTGTCCTGCATCGCCTGCGCCTGCTTCATCAGACCTGCGAGTTGACCTTTCATCATGGTGGTTTCTCCGTGTATTTCGATATGGGGTTGGGTATGGGGATTAAGCGGCTTGATCGATCCGGGCACGATGCGCGCGGTCTTGAACTGCGCCAGCAAGGACTGCACCTGGGGATCGTTCAAAATGATCTGCTCGGCGCGGCGCTGCCTGGCCTGCGCCTGCGCCGCGTCGCGCAGCGCCGGCGAATCCGTGGCGACGCCCGCTTCCAGCTCGATCAGCACCGCCGCATTCAGATGCGCCGCCAGCGCCGCCTGCAATTTGTCACGCAAGGCCGGCTGCCGCAAGGACTCACGCTCCACGCGCAAGCGCCAGACCTGGGGCGCTGCCTGCTCGTCGATCGCCAGGCACTGGGCCTGCATGCCCAGCTCGCGCGCCAATGCCACCAGGCCCAGTTGCTTGATCAGCGCGGCCCAGCGCTCGCCCAGCGGACTGGGCGTCCAGACCAGGTCAGCGCCTGCGGTCGAGGCGTAGCCGCCTTCGCCGCGCGCCGGCAGGCCTTGGGATTCCATTTCAGTGCGCAGGTCCTGCTCGTCCACCAGTTCGGGCTCGCCCTGCGCTGCGACATCTTCCGGCGGCGGGCCATCCAGCCATGGCGGCACCTCGTCCGCGGCACTTTGGCCTTGGACCGGCTCCCGCGCTTCGACAGCCGGCTCGACCGGTTCAACCGGCTTGGGGCGCAAACGGGCACTGTGCGCATCAGCCGCTGGCGCAGGCTTGGCCTCAGGTTTGGAAACGGCAGCCGGAACGCTCAGGCTGACCGCAGGCGTTCGAAGCAAGGGCGCGCTGACGGGCGCTGGCACTGGTGTTGGCACTGCGACTGCCGCCGGTGCCGCAGCGGGCTTGGCCGCATTCAGGCCCGTCTCGCTCGGTGCCGCCTGCGCGCGGCCCGGGCTTCCCGGCCGGAACGCCAGCATGCGCAACAGCACCATCACGAGGCCGGCGTATTCATCGGGCGCCAGCGACAGCTCCTGGCGGCCATGCAGCGCCATGCTGTACATCAGCTGGATCTCGTCGGACGGAAGGGTCTGCGCCAAGCGGCGCACCTCAGGGGTGTCAGGATCCTGCTCATCCAGGGCGCCCGGCGCAGCTTGCGCCACGGCCATCCGCTGCAGCGTGGTCGACAGGTCTTCGAGCGTGCCCGCGGCCGACAGGCCCAGGCTGCGCAAACGGTCGGCCTGCCCGACGACGGCGGGGCCATCGGCGGCAATCAGGGCGTCCAGAATGGCCACCACATGGCCGCGGTCGACCGTGCCCAGCATCTGGCGCACGCCCTCCTCCGCCAACTGGCCGGCGCCAAAGGCGATGGCCTGGTCGGTCAGCGACAGCGCATCGCGCATGGACCCGCGCGCCGCGCGCGCCAGCAGGCGCAGCGCGCCGGGCTCGGCATTCACCTGCTCGGCCTGCAGCACGTTCGTCAGGTGCGACAGCACATTCTGCGGCGCCATCGGCCGCAGGTTGAACTGCAGGCAGCGCGACAGCACCGTCACGGGCACCTTCTGCGGGTCGGTGGTCGCCAGCACGAACTTCAAATACTCGGGAGGCTCCTCCAGCGTCTTCAGCATCGCGTTGAAGGCGGTGTTGGACAGCATGTGGACTTCGTCGATCATGTAAACCTTGAAGCGCCCCAGCACAGGCTTGTAGACCGCCTGGTCCAGCAGCTGCGAAATCTCCTCGACGCCGCGGTTGGAGGCGGCGTCGAGCTCCACATAGTCGACGAAGCGGCCCGCATCGATGTCGCGGCAGGCCTCGCAGACGCCGCAAGGCGTGGCGGTGATGCCTCCCTGGCCGTCGGCCCCGGTGCAGTTGAGGCTCTTGGCCAGGATGCGCGACACGGTGGTCTTGCCGACCCCCCGCGTGCCGGTGAACAGGTAGGCGTGATGCAGACGCTGCTGCGTCAAGGCATTCGCCAGGGCTTGCACCACGTGCTCCTGGCCCACCAGCTCCTCGAAGCTGTGGGGACGGTACTTGCGAGCGAGGACCTGATAACTCATGGGCCGCGATTCTACGGGCGCGCAGGCACACTTCAGTCGCACCTATCCATCTGACCGATAATCGCCACCCATGAGCACGTCCCCCTCCTCCCATGCATCTTCCGACACCCTCAGCTACGAACAGGCCGGTGTCAATTACGACCTGATCGACCCGCTGAAGGTCAGCGCCCAGCGCGCCGCCGCCTCCACCGCCAGCCACCTGGCCGGGCACGGCTTCACCGAGGTCAAGGCCTCGCGCGGCGAATCGGCCTATGTGGTGGACGTGGGCCCCTTCTACATGGCGTCCATCGTCGAATGCCTGGGCTCCAAGGCCCTGGTGGCCGACGAAATGAACAAGCTCACAGGCAAGAGCTACTACGCTTCGATCGCGCAAGACACCATCGCCATGGCCATCAACGACCTGATCACCGTCGGCGCCACGCCCCTGGTGGTGCAGGCCTACTGGGCCGCCGGCGGCTCCGACTGGTTTGGCGACGCCAGGCGCGCCCAGGCTCTGGTGGAAGGCTGGAAAAAGGCCTGCGACACCTGCCAGGTGGCCTGGGGCGGCGGCGAGACGCCCGCGCTGGCCGGCATCGTCGAAGACGGCCGCATCGACCTGGCGGCGTCCTGCACGGGCCTGATCAACCCCAAGGAGCGCCTCTCGGTGGGCGACCGCTTAGGTGCCGGCGACGCGATCGTGCTGCTGGCCTCCAGCGGCATCCACGCCAACGGCCTGAGCCTGGCGCGCAAGCTGGTCGAACGTCTGCCGCAGGGCTACCTGACCGAGGTCGAACCCGGCCTGAGCTACGGCGAGGCCCTGCTGGCCCCCACCGTGCTGTACTCGCCGGTCACCGAAGCGCTGTACAAGGCCGGCATCACGCCGCACTACTGCGCCAACATCACCGGCCACGGCTGGCGCAAGCTGCTGCGCCACCCAGGGCAGTTCACCTACCGGATCCACACAGTGCCGCCTGTCACGCCGGTGCTGCGCTTCATGCAGGAGCACGCCAAGCAGGACGACCGCGAGGCCTATTCCACTCTCAACATGGGCGCCGGTTTCGCGATCTTCGTCAAGGCCGACCAGGCCCAGCGGACCGTCGACGTGGCCAAGGCCTGTGGCATTGACGCCTGGGTGGCCGGCCAACTGGAGGATGGCCCCAAGCAACTGCTGATCGAGCCCCTGGACATCCGCTTCAGCGACGACGACCTGCAGCTGCGCTGAGTCGCCATCGCAAACAAGGACAGAAGGACAGGCGCTGAGGCGCCTGTTTTTCCAGGGCCCGTCCAGCTTCGCTTACAATAGCGTTTGACGGGCCTCCTCGCATGGAAGCACGGCCAACCGGGTCAGGTGGGGAACCAAGCAGCCCTAACTGTTGTGACCAGTGCCGGGGTCGGGCTCGTCAACCCCCAATACCTCGATTCCATTCACCTCCCCCAGTCTTCTTTGGGGATTCGGTGGCACTCATTCCTCGTCGGCAAAAACACACACCCTGACGAGGACAAACCCGATTTCAAATCACCCCTCGCGCAGGCGAATCGAGCTGCGCCCTCGCCCCTGATCGACAGCATTTTTTGCTGCTGGAATCGCGATTGCACTTGAAGTTGTGCATCTGACCCACGATTCCAATCCATCAGGAGACTTGTCCATGCGACTTTTGCCTTGCACCGCTTCGGCCGTGCTGCTTGCTGCGTTGAGTGCAGCGCATGCCGATTCCAGCATTCAGCTCTACGGCATTGCGGACTTGGGCCTGGTCACAACCGACCACGGCAATCCGGCCGACCCGAACGGCGCCGCCAACGTCACGCCGCTGCCCACCAGTGCGGTGACCTACAACCCGGCCACAGCCCCCAATGGCAAGACCGAAGCGCGAGTGAGCTCGCTGATCAACGGCGGTTTATCGCCTTCACGCTGGGGCATCAAGGGGTCCGAGGACCTGGGTGATGGCTTGGCAGCAGTGTTCACGCTGGAGTCCCCCATCAACGTGGCGGCGGGCACCGTGCCAAATGTGCGCCTGTCAGTGGCCAACTCACAGGCCAACACGCCCTACGCCACACAGGAAGGCTCGTTCGATGGTCAGTTGTTCGCACGTGAGTCCACCGTCGGTCTCAGGAGCAAGGCGCTAGGTGAACTGCGCTTCGGACGCCAGCAAACGGTGATGGCCGACGCGCTGGGGCAGTTCGACATCAACAGCGGCTACATGGATCCGCTGGTCTACAACGGCGGCTACAACGGCGGCGGCTTCACCGCGGAGGCGCGTTGGGACAACGCCATCAAATACGGCGTCGACCTGAACGAGAACTTCCGGGTCCAGCTGATGTATCGCCTCGGCGGCGTCTCCGGCAGCATGAACACGCGCAATGCCGAAGGCGCGACGCTGTATTTCACGTCGGGCCCGCTCAAGCTGGCCGCGGCCTACGTCAACGACCACGACGCGCAGCTTGCCTCGGGCAGCACACAACTGGCCGCCGGCAGCCTGCCCTCCAACCCGACCTATACCAACACGCTCAAGCTGACCTTCGCCAACACCTACGCCTATGCGCTGCTGGGAGCCTATCAATTGAATGACGACTGGAGCTTCAAGGGCGGCTGGGAGCAGATCCACACCGAGAACCCATTCAACCCGGCCTACAACCAGTCCATTGGCTCAATGAGCGGTGTCAGCGTCACGCAGTGGTCAGTCACGGCCTACACCAACCCGCGCAATGAGAATATGTATTGGCTGGGCGCGAGCTATGCCTTCGTGCCAGGTTGGAAGGCCAACCTGGGCTACTACCAGCGCAACACCAATCGGTACGGCGCCAACGCCGCTGCGGCCACCATGTCTGACACCAGCAACGCCAAGTACTACGTGGGCGAGCTCATCCACAGCCTGAGCAAGCGCACCGACCTGTATGGACTGGTCACCGAGTCCGACGTCAACGGGCCGGTCTGGGCTGGCTACAAGGCCCACACCTTGTCGTTGGCGGTGGGCATGCGCCACGTGTTCTGAACAAGAACTCATGGACCATTGGGACAGGCGCGGATCAACCTCGCCTTTTGGCCCCTCAGTCGCTCAATGCGCCTCATCCCAGTTGTTCCCCACTCCCACTTCGGCCAGCAAGGGCACCTTGAGCGTCGCCACGCCCGCCATCAGGCGCGGCACCTCGGACTGGATCCAGGCCAGTTCCGATTCCGGCACCTGGAACACCAGCTCGTCGTGCACCTGCATCACGACCAGGGTCTGCCTGGCTTGCGCGTCCAGCTCCTTCTGCACCGCAATCATGGCGAGCTTGATCAGGTCGGCAGCCGTGCCTTGCATGGGGGCATTGATGGACTGGCGCTCGGCGCCGGCCTTGCGCGGGCCGTTGCCGCCCATGATCTCGGGCAGGTAAATGCGGCGGCCGAACAGGGTCGACACATAGCCCAGCTTGCGGGCGCTCTCCTTGGTTTCATCCATGTAGCGCTTCACCCCGGCAAAGCGGGTGAAGTAGCGGTCGATGTAGTCCTTGGCGGCTTTTTGCTCGATGCCCAGACTCTGCGCCAGGCCGAACGCGCCCATGCCGTAGATCAGGCCGAAGTTGATGGTCTTGGCGTAGCGGCGCTGTTCGTTGCTGACCTCGTTCACGGGCACGCCAAAAACCTCGGAAGCCGTGGCGCGGTGCACATCCAGGCCGTCCTGGAAGGCGCGCAGCAGGCCGGGGTCTTCGCTGATGTGCGCCATGATGCGCAGTTCGATCTGCGAGTAGTCGGCGCTGACGATCTTATGTCCGGGCGGCGCGATGAAGGCCTCGCGCACGCGCCGGCCCTCGGCCGTGCGGATGGGAATGTTCTGCAGATTGGGGTCGTTGCTAGCCAGGCGCCCGGTCACCGCCACGGCCTGCGCATAGGTGGTGTGCACGCGGCCCGTTTGGGCATTGACCATCAGCGGCAGCTTGTCGGTGTAGGTGCTCTTGAGCTTGGCCAGGCCCCGGTATTCGAGGATCTTGGCGGGCAGCGGGTAGTCCGCGGCAAGCTTGTCGAGCACCTCCTCGTCGGTCGAGGGCGCGCCGGTGGCGGTCTTCTTCACGATGGGCAGGCCCAGCTTGTTGAAGAGGATGTCGCCGATCTGCTTTGGCGAACCCATGTTGAAGGGCTGGCCGGCCATCTCCTGCGCCTGCTGCTCGATCACGACCAGGCGCTGCGCAATCTCATGGCTCTGCGCCTGCAGGCGCGCAGCGTCGATCAGCACGCCATTGCGCTCGATGCGCGCCAGCAGGGCCGACACCGGCATCTCGATCTGCTCGTAAACGAACTTCAGTCCCGCATCGGCCTCCAGGCGCGGCAACAGCAGCTCGTGCACGTGCAGGCACATGTCGGAGTCTTCGCAGGCGTATTGGGAGGCCTTGTCCACATCGACCTGGGCAAAGGGAATCTGGTGCGCGCCCTTGCCGCACAGGTCTTCGTAGCTCAGGCCATGGCGTCCCAGGTGGCGCTCGGCGAGTGCTTCCAGGCCGTGCGTCTTGTGGGCTTCAAGCACATAGCTTTCCAGCATGGTGTCGTGCACATAGCCGGCCACGGCAATACCGCGATTGGCGAACACATGGGTGTCATACTTGGCGTGCTGGCCCAGCTTTTTCTTGCTCGCATCCTCCAGCCAGGGCTTCAGGCGCGCCAGGACTTCATCCAACGGCAGCTGCTGCGGCGCGTCCGGCCCCTCATGGCGCAGGGGCAGATAGGCAGCCTCGCCGGACTTGACGCTGAGCGACATGCCGACGATGCGGGCCTGCATGGCATCGAGGGAATCGGTCTCGGTGTCCAGGGCGGTCAAAGGCGCGGCCTTGATCTTGTCCAGCCAGCGGTCGAACTGCTCCCAGCTGAGCACGGTTTCATAGTGGGTCGCAATGGTTGCGGCCTCAGCCGGAGGCACGGGGTCGGCGAACAAATCAGCCGTCTCGCCTGCGGGCATGCGTTCGGCCGGCGCCGACGCGGACGCTTCAAGCTCGCGCTTCCAGGTCTTGAAGCCGTAGCGGTTGAAGAAGTCGAGCAGGCCCGCCGAATCGGCCGGTTGCAGGGCCAGCGCATCGAGTTGAGGCCAGTTCGGCACGTGCGCGCTCAGGTCGCAATCCAGCACCACCGTCACCAGCTTGCGGCCCATGGGGAGCCAGTCCAGCGCCTTGCGCAAGTTCTCGCCGGCCACGCCCTTGACCTTGTCGGCATGGGCGATCACGCCGTCCAGCGAGCCGTACTCGGCGATCCACTTGGCGGCGGTCTTGGGGCCGACCTTCTCGACGCCGGGCACGTTGTCGACAGTATCGCCCATCAGCGACAGGTAGTCGATGATGCGCTCGGGCGGCACGCCGAATTTCTCGAGCACGCCGGCTTCGTCAAGGCGCTCGTTGCTCATGGTGTTGATCAGCGAGACGTCGGCATTGACGAGCTGCGCCATGTCCTTGTCGCCGGTCGAGATGATGACCTGGTGCCCCTGCCCGGACGCCACCTTGGCCAGTGTGCCGATGGCATCGTCCGCCTCGATGCCCGGCACTTCCAGCACGGGCCAGCCCAGCAGCTTCACCACCTCGTGGATGGGGGCAATCTGCTCGCGCAAGGCATCGGGCATAGGCGCCCGCTGCGCCTTGTACTCCGGGTACCACTCGTCGCGGAAGGTCGGGCCCTTGGCATCGAACACGCAGACCGCGTGCTCCGCGCCCACCTGCTCACGCAGGCGCTTCATCATCGCCACCATGCCATGCACGGCGCCGGTGGGCTGTCCGCCAGGACCGCGCAAGTCCGGCATGGCGTGATAGGCACGGTAAAGATAGCTGGAACCGTCGACCAGCAGCAGGATGGGTTTGCTCATGGCGCGCATTGTCACGCAAGCGCGCAGCCCGGATGGACGTGAATGACCCACCCGGGGCCGCGCGCTTAGAATGGCCCCATGCACGCCCACTTCGACCCATCACAGGCAAGCGCCCTGCATGCCGCCCCCGATCATGACGGCCGCCATGGCCGTGGCGCCCGCGTCTCACGGCTGGCGCTGGCCGGCCTGGCACTGGGTGCCGCGCTTGGCGCTGCAAGCGTGCATGCCGACGAGGGATCGCCCCCCCAGCCCTCGGCCCATCAGGCCGCCGCCCAAGGCGAGCAACTGGCCAGCCGCACGCCGGAGCCCGTGGTCAGGGAAACCATACTGGAAGACGACAGCAACCGCATCGAGGAACGCAGCGTGCGCGGCCAGACCCAGCAAGTCAAGGTCCATCCCAAGGGCAGCAAGGCCCCTGATTACGAAATCATCATGGGCGACGCCAGCCGCGACCTCTCCAACAGCGCGGGCTCCTCGCGCGGCGCCGCCGGCCAGCGCGTCTGGCATCTGTTCAGTTTCTAAGCAATTGCGGGCTGAGCGCCTTCGCTCGCACGTGCTCACGTACGCATCAATCCATGGCTGTTTTCACTGAAGTCCCGCTGCCGTTGGCCCAAGACTTGGTCAGCGAACTCTCCTTGGGACGCATCGAGTCCCTGCGCGGCATCACCGCCGGCATTGAAAATACCAACTACTTTCTCACCACCGACCAGGGCGACTATGTCCTGACGATCTTCGAGCGGCTGGGCTTCGAGCAACTGCCGTTCTACCTGGGCCTGATGAAGCATCTTGCCAGCCAGGGCGTACTGGTGCCCGATCCCCAGGCCGACGCGCAAGGCCACATCCTGCACACCTTGTGCGGCAAGCCGGCCGCCGTGGTGAACAAGCTCAAGGGCGGCCATCAGCTGGCGCCAACCGCCCAGCACTGCGCCCAGGTGGGTGCGGGCCTGGCCCGCATGCATCTGGCCGGACAGGATTTCGAGCTGCGTCAGGAAAATCTGCGCGGCCTGAGCTGGTGGACGCAGACGGTGCCGGTGGTGCTGCCGTTCCTGGAGCCTGAACAGGCCGAGCTGTTGCAGCAGGAATTGCGCTTCCAGCAGCAGCTGGCCGCCTCGCAGTCCTACGCCGAGCTGCCGCGCGGACCCATCCACGCCGACCTGTTCCGCGACAACGTGATGTTCGATGGCCTGCCAGGCCGCGAAATGCTCAGCGGATTCTTCGATTTCTATTTCGCAGGCGTCGACACCTGGCTGTTCGATCTTGCCGTGTGCTTGAACGACTGGTGCATCACGCTGGAAACCGGCGTGCTCGACACCGACCGCGCCAGCGCCTTCGTCCGCGCCTACGAAGGTGTTCGCGCGCTCAGCGCCGGCGAACACCGCCTGCTGCCGGCCCTGATGCGCGCCGCAGCCTTGCGCTTCTGGATTTCCAGGCTGTGGGACTTTCATCTGCCGCGCGAAGCCGCGTTGCTCAAGCCGCACGACCCGACCCATTTTGAACGGGTGCTGCGCGCGCGCATCGAGCAGCCCTGGCACGCTCTCAGCACGGAGCAGCAGACATGAGCATCACGCTGCACTTGCAAACGGTTCCCGCGCGCAATGGCGTGCTGTGGGTCAGGCACGGCTTCAAGGTGTTCCAGCGCAAGCCCATGAGCCTGCTGATGCTGCTGCTGGGCTTCATGTTCAGCGGCATGGTGGTGGCGCTGATTCCAGGCATCGGCAGCGTGCTCGTGCTAGCCGCCCTGCCCCTGGTGTCGCTGGGTTTCATGCTGGCCACCCACCAGATCCTGCAAGGCAAGCGTCCGACGTTGACCGTGTTCATTTCGCCCCTGAAGCTCACGCCGCAGCGCAGGAATACGCAATTGGCCCTGGGCCTGGCCTATGCGCTGGCCACCATCGGCATCATGGCGCTGGCGGACTGGATCGACGAAGGCGCCTTGCAAAACCTGCAGGACCTGCTGTCAAAAGGCACGGTCGACCCGAGCGCACTGGAAGCCGCCATGACCGACCCGCGCCTGCTCTGGGGCATCGTGGCCCGCGTCGGCCTGCTGGCCACGCTGTCGGTGCCGTTCTGGCACGCGCCGGCCTTGGTGCACTGGGGCGGCCAGGGCGCGATGCAGGCGCTGTTTTCCAGCACCCTGGGGGTGTGGCGCAATCGCGCGGCCTTCACCGTCAGCGCGCTGTGCTGGTTCGGCGTGATGGTGAGCCTGTGCGTGATCACCAGCCTGATCCTGACCCTGTTCGAGCTGCCCGGTGCCGTCCCCATGATGAGCTTGAGCCTGGGGCTGCTGCTCAGCACGGTGTTCTACGCCTCGCTGTACTTCACCTTCGTCGACTGCTTCATGTTCGGCGCCCCGCGCGACCTACCCTTGAACGAAGTGGCTTGAGGCGGCCGGGATTCAATCCACCGGCGTGAGCTTGGCCACCGACAAGGCCAGCCACTTCATGCCGTGGCGTCCGAAGTTGACCTGGGCGCGCGCATCGGCACCGCTGCCTTCCAGCGTCATCAGCACACCCTCGCCGAACTTGGTGTGAAACACGCCTTTCCCCACTCGCAAGCCGCCGTGCTCGTCGGCCAGCTTCTGCGCCGCCGCCTGCTTCATGTTCTGAGGCACAGGAGCGCCTGAATAGACGGGCTTGTCGACTCGCCCGACCCCCACCATGGACTTCAGGCCCGAGCCGCGCTCCCAGGCACTGTGGTACTCGCGCGCAAAGCCTGAGCCGAAACCCTGGTTGCGCGGCGTGAGCCATTTGAGCGCGCTCTCCGGCAGCTCGTCGAGGAAACGGCTCTTGACGTTGTAGCGCGTCTGGCCGTGCAGCATGCGGGTCTGCGAATAGCTGAGGTACAGGCGCTGGCGCGCCCGCGTGATCGCCACGTACATCAGGCGACGCTCTTCTTCCAGGCCGTCGGCGTCCGACAAGGCGTTTTCATGCGGGAACAGGCCCTCTTCCAGGCCGGTGATGAAGACCGCATCGAACTCCAGGCCCTTGGCCGAATGCACGGTCATCAGCTGGACCGCGTCCTGCCCGGCCTGCGCCTGGTTGTCGCCGGCCTCCAGCGAGGCATGCGTCAGGAAGGCCGCCAGGGGCGACATGATCTCGCCGGTCTCCGCGTCTGGCGTGACCGAGGCCGCGGCAGGCGCAGGCGGATCGCCAGCTGCGATGTCGCCGGGGCGGAAATGGGCGCCGACCTCGTCGACCGGCAGCGCCACGGCATCCTTGCCGAAACCCTCCTGCGTCACAAAGGCTTCCGCCGCGTTGACGAGTTCGGCCAGGTTCTCCAGGCGCTCCTCGCCTTCCTTCTCGGTGCGATAGAAATCCAGCAGGCCTGAGCTTTGCAGCACCTGCTCGATGATCTCGCGCAGCGTCTGCCCCAAGGTCAGGTTGCGCATGGACTCGACCAGTTGAACGAAAGCCGCCAGATTGGACCCGGCCTTGCCCCCCACCGCGCCCACGCTCTGGTACAGGCTGCGCCCGCTGGCCCGCGCCGCATCCTGCAACTGCTCGACGGTGCGGGCACCGATGCCGCGCGCCGGGAAATTGACGACGCGCAAAAAACTGGTGTCGTCGTTGGCGTTCTCGATCAGGCGCAAATAAGCCAGCGCATGCTTGACCTCGGCGCGCTCGAAGAAACGCAAGCCGCCGTACACCCGGTACGGTACGCCGGCATTGAACAGCGCCGACTCGATCACCCGCGACTGCGCATTGCTGCGGTAGAGCACCGCGAGTTCCTGGCGCGGCATGCCCTGGCGGTGCAGGCTTTGCGCCTCCTCCAGCAGCCACTGGGCCTCGGCAAAATCGCTCGCCGACTCGTTCACGCGCACCGGCTCGCCTGCGCCCGCCTCGGTACGCAGGTTCTTGCCCAGCCTGCGGCTGTTGCGGCTGATCAATTCATTGGCCGAGTCGAGGATGTTGCCGAAGCTGCGGTAGTTCTGCTCCAGCTTGATGACCTTGCTGACGCGGTACTCGCGCTCGAAGTCGCTCATATTGCCCACGCGAGCGCCGCGGAAGGCGTAGATGCTCTGGTCGTCGTCGCCCACCGCGAACACGCCCTGCCCGCGTCCGGGCGGCGCAAACATCTTCAGCCAGGCGTATTGCAGCTTGTTGGTGTCCTGGAACTCGTCGACCAGGATGTACTGGAAGCGATGCTGGTAATGCTCGCGCAGGGCTGCGTTGTCGCGCAGCAGCTCATAGCTGCGCAGCATCAGCTCGGCAAAATCGACCACGCCCTCGCGCTGGCACTGGTCTTCGTAGTTCTGGTAGATCTCGACCATCTTGCGCGACTGCTCGTCGCGCGACTCCATGTCCTTGGGGCGCAGGCCGTCTTCCTTGGCGCCAGCAATGAACCAGCCCACCTGCTTGGGCACGAAGCGCTCCTCGTCGAGCTGCATGGCCTTGATGACGCGCTTGATGGCCGACACCGTGTCGCCCGCGTCCAGGATCTGGAAGCCTTGCGGCAGCCCTGCCTGCTTCCAGTGCGCGCGCAGGAAGCGGTTGCACAGGCCATGGAAGGTGCCTATCCACATGCCCCGCACATTGACCGGCAGCATGGCCGACAGGCGCGTCACCATCTCCTTGGCGGCCTTGTTGGTGAAGGTCACCGCCATCACGCCGGCCGGCGACACCCGGCCCTGCTGCATCAGCCAGGCGATGCGCGTGGTCAGCACCCGCGTCTTGCCCGACCCGGCACCCGCCAGAATCAAGGCGGGCTCCTGCCCCAGGGTCACGGCGGCGTACTGTTCGGGGTTCAGGTTCTTCAGCAGAAGGGAAGACGGGGAATCAAGCGAGGGGTTCATCGCGACATTTTAGAAGCTGGCATGATGCGCCCCCATGAAAGCGCGCCAACCCGAATCACCCGCTGCCCGGTTTGCTACCCTCTTGTGCCCTTGCCAGCCCCCCGGCGGCAACTTGAGCTACCTGCAATGCTGCGGCGCGCTTCACCAGCGCCACGCCGATTCCGGCGAACTCGGCGCCGCGGACGCGTCCATGCTGATGCGCTCCCGATACAGCGCTTATGTGCTGGACCGGCTCGACTACCTGCTGGCAACCTGGCATGCCAGCACACGCCCCGCCCATTTGGGGCCCAACGAGCCAGGGCTGAAATGGCTCGGGCTGGAGGTCAAGGCGCACCATGTCCAGGATGCCGATCATGCGACCGTTGAATTCGTGGCGCGCAGCAAATTCGGCGGCCGGGCCCATCGGCTGCACGAGATCAGCCGATTCGTGCGCGAGGACTCCGTCTGGTACTACCTTGCGGGCGAGATGCGCTGAATGCGCGACGCAGGCGCAATCAGGCGAATTCCTGCTGCACCGGGCGCGAATACAGGTGGTTCAGCAGGCCCAGCTTGCCGGCCCCCAAGGCCAGGCAAATCAAGGCCACCCAGACGTTGAGCACCTGAACGCGCACCAGCCACAGGCCCAGCAGCATGGCCGGCAGCAGGCTGAGCAAAGTCGCGCAGCCCAGCCAGCGGCCCCATTCCAGCCGGCGCAGCAAGGCAAAGCCAGCCGGCACGGCCAATACCGCCCACAGGGACAGCGGCAATGCAGCCAGGTTGCCCAGCCACCAGGCGCAAGCCGCGGCACTGAGGCCGACCAGCCCCAGCGTCATCAACAGATAGGCCATGGCGCTGACCCACAACGATCGATGTCCGACGGAATACACCTGAGGCATGGCAAGCTCCTGACGCGGCGTTTGATGTGCATGATGAACATGCGATATGACAAGATTTTTTCTCCTCGACCCTTTCCTCGCGAATCCCCCAGATTGAGGTATTCGCGCGCGGTTTTGCAGCATTCAAGCGACAGTTCCTGCATCAACGCGGCCGCAACCCCACCACCGCAGTCCAACCGACATCCGCGCGCACCTGGAGGCAAGAACTCCGGGGGCCATGAAAACTCAGGCTAGAATGCAAGGCTCAGTCGGGGCGTAGCGCAGCCTGGTAGCGCATCTGCTTTGGGAGCAGAGGGTCGGACGTTCGAATCGTCTCGCCCCGACCATCTTGAATACCTGATATTCCTGAAAAGAGGCTGGAAGTCCTGACTCCCAGCCTCTTTTCACATGGCGCGTGATCGATGCGATCAAGAGGACACGCAGAACACACCGACGCCTTTTGCGCAGTCCCTAACAGGGGCTTGGGCTTTGTGTCAGAATGCCCAAGCCCCGCCCGTCCAAGGATTCCTTCCATGAGCAGTGAACTGATCAAACACATTTCCGACGCATCTTTCGAAGCCGACGTCATCCAGTCCGACACGCCCGTGCTGGTCGATTACTGGGCCGAATGGTGCGGCCCCTGCAAGATGATTGCCCCGATCCTGGACGATGTCTCCAAGAGTTACGAAGGCCGCGTGCAGATCGCCAAGATGAACGTCGACGAAAACCGCGAAGTGCCCGCCAAGTTCGGCATTCGCGGCATTCCCACCCTGATGCTGTTCAAGAGCGGCCAGCTCGCCGCCACGAAAGTCGGCGCCCTGAACAAGGCCCAGTTGACGTCTTTCCTCGACGCCAACCTATAATCCCCTATACTTGCTGCGAAGCGCGGCGGAAGGACCACCCCAAGGGGACCATCCTTCCGCACGCTCCAGCAACGATTGCCAACATGCCCTTTGCCGCCCAGCGGCTCAGGCGCGTGGACTCGGCGCCCAAGCTCCCGTAGTTTCAAGACTGGCTCATCGCGAGGTTTCGCGCATCCATGAGTTCCGTGCGGCGGCGTCCGAAGTTTGTGTCCCAGGTTTTTGGCGAACCTTGGACGACCCAACCGGGTTTCCCACATGCATCTTTCTGAACTGAAAGCGCTTCACGTCTCTGCCCTGATCAAGATGGGCGAAGAACTGGAGATCGACAACGTCGCTCGCTTGCGCAAGCAGGAGCTGATGTTCGCGATCATGAAAAAGCGCGCCAAGGCGGGCGAACAGGTCTTTGGAGACGGCGTGCTCGAAGTCCTGCCCGACGGCTTCGGCTTCCTGCGCTCGCTGGACACCAGCTACATGGCGTCGACCGACGACATCTACCTGAGCCCCAGCCAGATCCGCCGCTTCAACCTGCACACCGGCGACATGATCGAAGGCGAAGTGCGCGTCCCCAAGGACGGCGAACGCTATTTCGCGCTCGTCAAGGTGGACCGCGTCAACGGCCTTACCCCCGAGGAGAGCAAGCACAAGATCATGTTCGAGAACTTGACGCCCTTGTTCCCCAAGGAGCAGTTCAAGCTCGAGCGCGACATCAAGAGCGAAGAGAACATCACCGGCCGCATCATCGACCTGATCGCGCCGATCGGCAAAGGCCAGCGCGCCCTGATCGTCGCCCAGCCCAAGACCGGCAAGACGATGATGATGCAGCAGTTGGCCCACGCCATCGTGGCCAACCATCCGGATGCCCACCTGATCGTGCTGCTGGTCGATGAGCGCCCCGAAGAAGTGACCGAAATGGTGCGCACCGTGCGCGGCGAGGTCATCAGCTCGACCTTCGACGAACCCGCGGCCCGCCACGTGCAGGTCGCCGAAATGGTGATCGAACGCGCCAAGCGCCTGGTCGAGCTGAAGAAGGACGTCGTCATCCTGCTCGACTCCATCACCCGCCTGGCACGCGCCTACAACAACGTGCTGCCTTCCAGCGGCAAGGTGCTGACCGGCGGCGTGGACGCCAACGCCCTGCAGCGCCCCAAGCGCTTCTTCGGCGCGGCCCGCAACGTCGAGGAAGGCGGCTCGCTGACCATCATCGGCACCGCGCTGATCGACACCGGCAGCCGCATGGACGAAGTGATCTACGAAGAGTTCAAGGGCACCGGCAATTGCGAAATCCACCTGGATCGCCGCATGGCCGAGAAGCGCGTCTATCCCTCGATCCAGATCAACAAGTCCGGCACGCGCCGCGAAGAGCTGCTTCTCAAGCCCGAGATCCTGCAAAAGAGCTGGATTCTGCGCAAGCTGCTCTACAACATGGACGAAATCGAGGCGATGGAATTCATCCTCGACAAGATGAAATCGTCCAAGAACAACCACGATTTCTTCGACATGATGCGCAGAGGCGGGTGATAAACGGCTGATTCTGGTATAGAATCACTGGTTTTCCGCCGTCGGAAAGTGCGCCCTGCATTTAAAAAGCGTTTCAAGATTTCAAGAACGTTTCAAGAACGTTTCGAGAACGTTTCAAGGGCGTGGCTCCCGGCACTGTCAACAGATACGGCAAGAGGTTTCCCATGAAAGAAGGCATTCACCCCAATTACCGCGAAGTGTGCTTCGTGGACCAGTCCAACGGCTTCAAGTTTGTCACGCGCTCGACCGTGCAATCGAAGGAAACCGTGAAGATGGACGACGGCCGCGAATTGCCTCTCGTCAAGCTGGAAACCACCAGCGAATCGCACCCCTTCTACACCGGCACCCAAAAGAGCATCGACTCGCTGGGCGGCCGTGTCGAAAAGTTCCGCAACAAGTTTGCACGCCTGGGCGCCAAGAAGTAAGACTTCCCGCTTCATGCAAAAAAAGGCAGCTCAGGCTGCCTTTTTCATTTGTCGCGTCCGTTCGTCATCAACGGCTTCACAAATCCTTGTGTGCCGCCCGCCAGCCCACAGCGTGTTTTGGGGCATCATGCGCGCTGCACAAAAAATCGAATTCATGTGAATCTCCCCTCACCCGCCATCGTTCCGGAACGCGGCGCGCAACGCCTGCCCCGACTCGCCCTGCTGCTGTTTTGCGCCGCCTACGTCCTGCCCGGCCTGTTCGGACGCGACCCCTGGCGCAATGCCGATCTGACAGCCTACGGCTTCATGGCCCAGATCGCCAGCGGCCACAGCCCCTGGCTGCACCCGATGATGGGCGGCTTGAGCGCTGACGGCGGTGCCCTGCCGTATTGGCTGGGTGCCATCGCCATCAAGGCGTTGCCTTTTCTCGATCCGGCCCTGGCCGCGCGCATGCCCTTCGGGCTGATGCTGATCGGCGTGCTGACGCTGGTCTGGTACAGCACCTTTCATCTGGCCCGCACCGACGCGGCCCAGCCGGTGGCATTCGCCTTCGGCGGCGAAGCCCATGCGGCCGACTACGCGCGTGCGCTGGCCGATGGCGCCGTGCTGGCCCTGGTGGCCTCGCTGGGACTGCTGCGCCTGGGCCATGAGACCACGCCCGAACTCGTGCAGTTGCTGGCGATGTCGCTGTTCGTGTATGGCATGGCGGCACTGCCCTTCAAGCCGCTCAAGGGCCGGCTCAGCCTGATGCTGGCCCTGCCAATGCTGGCGGCATCGGCAGCGCCGGCGCTTGCCGTGGGCCTGGGCACGCTGGGATGCTGGATTCTTTGGCGCTCGAGCTACGACCCGGCTCGCGAAAGCCGGCCCTGGCTGGCCCTGGCCACGCTGATTTCGGTCGCCTGCGGATGGGCCCTGCACACCTGGGCCTGGCGCGTCACGGCGCATCTGGATACCGGCCTGCCGGTGCGTGTCGCATCGCTGCTGGTCTGGTTCGGCTGGCCGGCCTGGCCGCTGGGCCTGTGGACCTTGTGGCGCTGGCGGCGTTACTGGACGCGCCGCCATGTGAGCGTGCCGCTGCTGGCTTTTGGCATCACGCTGGTCAGCTGCATTGCGCTCGACGGCTCGGATCGCGCTTTGATGCTGGGCCTGCCGGCCCTGGCCGTGCTGGCAAGTTTTGCCCTGCCCACGTTCAGCCGCAGCGGCTCGGCCATGGTCGACTGGTTCTCGGTGTTCTTCTTCACCTCCGCCGCGCTGTTCATCTGGCTCTACTACGTGGCCATCCAGACGGGCTGGCCGCCGCAATTGCTGGTCAACGTCAAGGATCTGCTGATCGGCTACCAACCCGGCTTCAATCTCTTCGAGTTGGTGCTCGCGCTGGTGGGCACCAGCGCGTGGATGGCCCTGGTGCGCTGGCGAACCGCCAGGCACCAGCATGCGCTCTGGAAAAGCCTGGTGCTGCCCGCGGGCGGCGTGGCCCTTTGCTGGCTGCTCGCCGTCACGCTGATGCTGCCCGAGGTTGATTTCGCGCTCAGCAATCGCTCGCTGGTGCAAAAGCTGCGCCAGCACATCCCGTCCGAGGCCCGCTGCATTGCCGCGCCCGGTCAGGCCCTGTCGACCATCGCCTCGCTGGAGGTGGACGGGCACTGGCGCGTGGACGCCGTCACGCCGCTGCAGCAGTCCAGTTGCGACTTTGCCCTGCAACTGAGCCCGGACGGGGTCCGGCCCCAGGTGCCTGAGTTCTGGCAATGGGTGGCGGCGGTCAAGGGTCCGCGCGACCGTTTGCAAGCCAACCAGCTGTACCGCCGCATTCCCTGAAGTGCCCTGAATGAATCCGTCGCCCATGTCAACATTGCGCTCTTTCATCGCTGCCGTTCTGCTGACCGCTCTCCTGAGCGCCTGCGCCCATCTGGTGGGGCCGCAGTCCGTGCAGGTCTCTGCGCACGAATTGCAAGCCAAGTTGGATCAGGTGCTGCCGCTGGAGCGCCCCGTACTCGAGGTCTTCACGCTCAAGGTGGAATCGCCCCGGCTGCGCCTGCTGCCTGAGACCCAGCAACTGGCCCTGTCGGTGCACCTGAACCTGCACGACAGGTTGCTGGGCCACGACAAGGGCGGTGATTTCGCCTTCCGGGCCGGACTTCAATTCGATGCGCCAACGCTGAGCCTGAAGCTGGTCCACGTGCAGGTGGACCAATTCCAGATCGACGGCGTGGCCCCGCAGATGCAGGCCCACATCAATCGCCTCGCGGCCCCTCAGCTGGAGCAGCGCTTCGAAGGCTTTGTGCTGCGCCAGTTCAAGCCGGAAGAGCTGGGGACCGCCTACAAGCTGGGATACACCGTCGGGCGCATCGAGGTCAGGTCCGACGGGCTGAAGATCGAGCTGGTGCCGCAATCCTGACGACGGCGTCAAAGATAATCCGCACCACTTCCGAGATGCGCCCTGCGCCGGAGAAAAAATCAAAGACATGCTGTTGAAAGCCAACAAGAACATGAGTGCACCCGCCTGCCCGGCATCGGCTGATTTTTCAGCGCACACGCCCATGATGGCCCAGTACTTCGGCCTCAAGGCCGAGCACCCGGACTCGCTGCTGTTCTACCGCATGGGCGACTTCTACGAGGTCTTCTACGACGACGCCCGCAAGGCCAATCAATTGCTCGACATCACCCTGACCACGCGCGGCCAGAGCGGCGGCCAGCCGGTGGTGATGGCCGGCGTGCCCGTGCATGCACTGGAGTCCTACCTGGCCAAGCTGATCAAGCTCGGCGAAGCGGTGGCCATCGCGGAGCAGGTCGGCGAGGTCGGCGCCTCCAAGGGTCCGGTCGAACGCAAGGTGGTGCGCGTGGTCACGCCGGGCACGGTGACCGACACCGAGCTGCTGTCCGACAAGCAAGACGCGGTGCTGCTGTCCGTCGTACATCAGGGCAAGACCCTGGGCCTGGCCTGGCTCTCCATCACGCAAGGGCAGTTGGGCATGGCCGAATGCGGCGAGCGCGAACTGCCGTCCTGGCTGGCGCGCCTGTCGCCGTCCGAGGTGCTGATCGATCGCGAGCGGCAGCCCGCCGCGGTGCTGGCGGCGCGCCTGCCCGTCACCAACCGGCCCAGCTGGCAGTTCGACAGCGCCTTGGGTGCGCGCAAGCTCTGCGAGCAGTTGGGTGTGGCCAGCCTGCAAGGCTTCAATGCGCAGGCCCTGCATGCGGCGCAGGCCGCTGCCGCAGCACTGTTGAGCTATGCCGAACACACCCAGGGTCGTGCGTTGGCTCACGTCAAGAGCCTGCAAGTACAACGCAGCACCGAGCTGCTGGACCTGCCTCCCGCCACGCAGCGCAACCTGGAGCTCACGCTCACGCTGCGCGGCGAGACCTCGCCCACCCTGCTCTCGCTGCTCGACACCTGCCGCAGCGGCATGGGCAGCCGGGCGCTGCGCCAGTGGCTGCTGCATCCCAAGCGCGATCGCGCCGAGGCCCTGAGCCGTCATGACGCCGTTGCCAGCCTGCTGGGTAGCGGCCCCGAAGCCCTGCGCGATGCGCTGCGCCATGTGTCCGACGTCGAGCGCATCGCCGCGCGCATCGCGCTGCGCCAGGTGCGGCCGCGCGAGCTGACGGGGCTGCGCGCCACCTTGCAGATCCTGCCTGCACTGCAGCAGACGCTGCCCGGCGGCTGCGCGCTGCTGGACCAGTTGGCGCTAGGCCTGCAGGCCTCGCCGCATATCGAGGAGCTGCTGAGGCGCGCGATCGCCGAGGAGCCGGCCGTGCTGCTGCGCGACGGCGGCGTGATCGCCAGCGGTTTCGACGCCGAGCTCGACGAGCTGCGCGGCATCAGCCAGAACTGCGATGCGTTCTTGCTCGACCTGGAGCAGCGCGAGCGCGCCCGCACCGGCATTGCAAATTTGCGCGTGCAGTTCAACCGCGTGCACGGCTTCTACATCGAGGTCACGCAGGGGCAGGTCGACAAGGTGCCGCTCGACTACCAGCGCCGCCAGACCCTGAAGAACGCCGAGCGCTACATCACCCCCGAGCTCAAGGCCTTCGAGGACAAGGCCCTGTCGGCCCAGGAGCGCTCGCTGGCACGCGAAAAACTGCTGTTCGAAAAGGTGGTCGACGAACTCGTCAACGAGCTGCCTGTGCTGACCCAGGTCGGCCGCGCCCTGGCCAGCCTGGACGCGCTGGCCGCGCTGGCCGAGCGCGCCGCGGCCTTGAACTGGTGCCGCCCCGAATTCGTCAGCCAGCCCTGCGTCGACATCTCCGGCGGGCGCCATCCGGTCGTCGAGATGCGCCTGCGCGAAACAGGCAGCGGCGAATTCATGGCCAACGACTGCCGGCTGGACGCGCGCACCCGCATGCAGATCATCACCGGCCCCAACATGGGCGGCAAGAGCACCTTCATGCGCCAGGTGGCGCTGATCAGCCTGCTCGCCGCGATGGGCTCCTTCGTGCCCGCCGCGCGGTGCCGGCTGGGCCCCATGGACGCCATCCACACCCGCATCGGCGCGGCGGACGACCTGGCCAATGCGCAGTCGACCTTCATGCTGGAGATGACCGAAGCGGCCGCCATCCTGCACAGCGCCACCGACCAGTCGCTGGTGCTGATGGACGAGATCGGGCGCGGCACCTCCACCTTCGACGGCCTGGCGCTGGCCGGCGCCATCGCCAGCCATCTGCACGACAAGAACCGCGCCTACACGCTGTTTGCCACCCACTACTTCGAGCTGACGGAGTTCCCGGTGCGCCATCCGCAGGCCGTCAACATGCACGTCTCGGCGGCGGAGAGCGGCGACGACATCGTGTTCCTGCATGAGATCCAGTCCGGCCCGGCGAGCCGCAGCTACGGCGTGCAGGTGGCGCGCCTGGCCGGCATGCCCGCCAGCCTGGTGCGCCAGGCCCGCCACACGCTGGAAGCGCTGGAGGCCAAAGCCGGTGAAAGCGAGCTGCAGATCGACCTGTTCGCCACGCCGCCGGAGCCGGCGCCCTCAACCGCAACTTCAGCCGCGCCCAGCGTCGCCCTGGAAGCGCTGCAAGACCTAGACCCCGACGCCCTGAGCCCGCGCGAAGCGCTCGAAGCGCTCTACAAGCTCAAGGCGCTGAGCCGGATGAACGTGGCATGAAGCGCAGCATGAACAAGACCCTGGTCTTTTCGCACGCCAACGGCTTTCCGGCCGGCTGCTATCGCGTGCTGTTCGACATCTGGACGCGTGCCGGCTGGACCGTGCACGCCCTGCCCCTGATCGGCCACGATCCGCGCTTCCCGGTCAACAACAACTGGACGCACCTGCGCGACGAACTGATCCACTTCATCGCCACGCAAGTCAAGCCCGAGGGGCCGGTGATGCTGGTCGGGCATTCTCTGGGCGGCCTGATCAGTCTGATGACGGCCTGCAAGAAGCCCGAGCTGACGCAGGGCCTGGTGATGCTGGATTCGCCGGTGGTCAGCGGCTGGCGCGCCCACAGCGTGCAGATGGCCAAGGCGACCGGGCTGATCAAGCGTGTGCCGCCGGGCAAGATCTCGCGCCAGCGCCGCCACGAGTGGTCCGACCGGGACGCGGTGATGGACCACTTCGCCGCCAAGCACGCCTTCGCGCGATTCGACCCGCGGGTGCTGGCCGACTACGTGGCCAGCGGCTTTGTCGAGGAAAAGGGGCGCACCGTGCTGCGCTTCAGGCGCGAGGTCGAGACCCGCATCTACAACACCCTGCCCCATCACCTCGACGGCGTGCTGCGCCGCCATCCGCCGCGCTGCCCGGTGGCCTTCATCGGCGGCACGCAATCCACGGAACTGCGCCAGGCCAACGCCAGCGCGCCCAAGGCCCTGGCGCGCGATCACTTCCACTGGTTCGAGGGCAGCCACCTCTACCCCTTCGAGCGCCCGGACGACACCGCCGCCCTGGTGCTGCAATTGCTGGAAGCTTTTCAGCGCCCCCAGCTCACCTCGCTATAATCGCGCTTTACCACCACAGCGTTTTGAAAAAGGCGCTGCAAGACATGACCAAGTACGTCTTCGTCACGGGCGGTGTGGTGTCCTCACTCGGCAAGGGCATCGCATCGGCCTCGCTGGCTGCCATCCTCGAATCCCGCGGCCTCAAAGTCACCCTCATCAAGCTCGATCCATACATCAACGTGGATCCGGGCACGATGTCGCCGTTCCAGCACGGTGAAGTCTTCGTGACCGAAGACGGCGCCGAGACTGACCTCGACCTGGGCCACTACGAGCGCTTCATCACGACGCGCATGAAGCGCGCCAACAACTTCACCACCGGGCAGATCTACATGTCGGTGCTGGAAAAGGAGCGCCGGGGCGACTACCTGGGCAAGACGGTGCAGGTGATCCCGCACATCACCAACGAGATTCAAGACTTCGTACGCCGCGGCGCAGGCGCCGGCACGCCCGACGCGGTCGACGTGGCCATCGTCGAGATCGGCGGCACCGTGGGCGACATCGAGTCGCTGCCCTTCCTTGAAGCGGCACGCCAGATGAGCCTGAAGACCGGCCCGACCAACATTGCCTTCGTGCACCTGAGCTACGTGCCCTGGATCGCCGCCGCCGGCGAGCTCAAGACCAAGCCGACCCAGCATACCGTGCAGAAGCTGCGCGAGATCGGCATCCAGCCCGACGCGCTGCTGTGCCGCGCCGACCGCCGCATCCCCGACGACGAGCGCGAGAAGATCTCACTGTTCACCAACGTACCCGAG
>Ga0213872_10000063_pt1 | contig 97755 bp, 91 predicted proteins | sample VelepicomBERX_R2_FD_160071 | JGI IMG/M metagenome (GOLD analysis project Ga0213872, IMG submission 160071) | Rhizosphere microbial communities from Vellozia epidendroides in rupestrian grasslands, the National Park of Serra do Cipo, Brazil - RX_R2 | ecosystem: Host-associated > Plants > Roots >... | reverse complement strand
CGGTGCGGCCCAACTTGATTGTCAATCCCGCTGCCTATACGGCGGTGGATCTGGCCGAACGCGAGACCGATCTGGCCATGCGTATCAACGGCGAGGCACCGGGTGTGATGGCGGAAGAGGCGCGCCGACTGGGAGCGGCGCTGATTCATTACTCGACCGACTACGTATTCGACGGCAGCAAGGAGCAAGCCTACACGGAGAGCGACCTCCCCAATCCGCTCAACGTGTATGGACGCAGCAAGCTTGCAGGGGAGCAGGCGATTCAAGCCGCCGGTATACCGCATCTTATTTTGCGTACCAGTTGGGTGTACGGCATGCTCGGCAAGAATTTCCTGTTGACAGTGATGCGGCTGGCCGCAGAACGTGATGAGTTGCGCATCGTCGACGATCAGTATGGAGCGCCGACCTGGAGCCGCACGATCGCCGACACCACCGCACATATCGTTGCCAGGTTGCAAGCAGGAACCGGCGCCGCGCAGGGTTTGGCGGGCGAAGCGTGGGAAAAGCATGCCGGCATCTATCACTTGACGGCGCAGGGAAGCACGACCTGGTGCGGCTTCACCAAGGCTATCCTGGCCCATGCGTCGATCACGAAGAAGCCGATCGTGACGCCGATCAAAACCGAGGATTATCCCGTGCCGGCACGCCGACCGAAAAATTCCCGACTTTCCTGCCAACGCTTGATGGATACGTTTTGCCGTTTGCCGGAGTGGGATAAGGCGCTGGAACTTTGTCAAGGATGATGTTTCCTGCGTGCATGTGGGATCTTGCAGGCAAAGGATATAGAGAGCACACAAGAGAGCGTATATTGCGTTCTAACCTAAATAAATTGTAATAATTACCGATGCTCATTCCAATCATTCTTTCAGGTGGCGCGGGCACCCGCTTGTGGCCGGTGTCGCGCCAGGCGCACCCCAAACCCTTCATGCGCGTCGGCGGCGCCAAGAGTTTGCTGGTGCAAACGTTTGAACGCGCACTCGCCGTGTCGGAAGGCACGGCCCCGTTGATCGTCACCAATCGCGACTATTACTTCCTGTCGCACGACGAATTGTTCGAGCAACAAGCGCAACCGCGCTACATGCTGGAGCCGAGCGGCCGCAATACGGCGCCTGCCATCGCGTTGGCAGCGTTGTGGGCAGTGGAGCAAGGCGACCCCTGCATGCTGGTGATGCCGGCCGATCATTTGATCACTGATATCAAGCAGTTCAACACCTCGGTGCAGCAGGCCAAGATGCTGGCAAACGATGGCTCGGTAGTCTTGTTCGGAATCCGGCCCACCGCTCCGGAAACTGGGTTCGGCTACATTGAAATGGGCTCGCGCATGGGAGAACATGCCCACGCGGTGCGGCGCTTCGTCGAGAAGCCCGACGTTCTCCGGGCCGCCCAATACGTGGAGCAAGGCAATTACGTATGGAACAGCGGCATGTTCTGTTTCAAGGCCAGCGTCATGCTGGAGATCATGGCCAAGCATTGCCCAGTCCTGCTGGACGCCGCTCGCGAGGCCTGGAAGAAATCCAGGATAGAAGGCGACAAGGTAGAGTTGGCGCCCGAATTCTCGCATCTCGAAAGCATATCGATCGACTATGCGGTCATGGAAAAGGCCGACAATATCGTCGTCGTGCCGGGCGAATTCGATTGGAGCGACATCGGAACCTGGGATGCCGTGGCCGATGCCATGCCCAGCGATGCCAGCGGCAATACCGTCAACGGTCATTCTGTACGCGGTCAGACTATCGTCATCGATAGCCGCAACACACACATCGAAAGCCAGGACCGGCTGGTTGCGGCCATCGGCCTGGACGATCTGCTTATCATCGACACGCCGGACGCGGTGCTGGTGGCGGACAAATCGAAGAGCCAGGAAGTGCGCGAAGTAGTCAGCCGCCTCAAGGCCAGCGATCACGACGCGCACAAGGTGCATCGTACCGTGGTCAGGCCTTGGGGAGCATACACGGTGCTTGAAGAAGGGCCCGGTTTCAAGATCAAGCGCATCGTCGTCAAACCGGGCGCGGCGTTGTCGTTGCAGATGCACAAGCACAGGAGTGAACACTGGGTGGTAGTGTCGGGCATGGCAGGCGTTATCAACGGCGAGCATAGCGTGACGCTGCAAGCGAACCAATCGACCTATATTCCTGCCGGACACAAACATCGGCTGGCCAATGCCGGAGAGGCCGAGCTGTCCGTCATCGAGGTCCAATGCGGGCTTTACCTTGGTGAAGACGACATCGTTCGATTCGAGGATGTCTACGGGCGTGCTCCGTAATTAAGCAGGCGCACGCGTTGCGCCTATCGAATTCCAGTGACTTGCAATCCATATCAAAAATGATGAAATCCCCCGTAGCCGTCGTAACCGGCATCACCGGCCAGGACGGCGCGTATCTTGCGGAACTGTTGTTAAACAAGGGCTACCGCGTGTGTGGCACCTATCGCCGCACCAGTTCGGTCAATTTCTGGCGCATTGAGGAGCTGGGGATCGCCCGGCATCCGAACCTGAAACTGGTCGAATACGATTTGACCGACCTCGGCGCCAGCATCCGCCTGCTGCAAACGACAGGGGCAACCGAGGTGTACAACCTCGCGGCCCAGAGTTTTGTCGGCGTCTCCTTCGATCAACCCGCCACGACTGCGGAAATCACCGGTATCGGCGCGGTGCATTTGCTGGAAGCGATACGCATCGTCAATCCTGCCATCCGCTTCTATCAGGCGTCCACATCCGAAATGTTCGGCAAGGTGCAGGCCATACCGCAAACCGAGAGCACGCCGTTTTACCCGCGCAGCCCCTATGGAGTCGCGAAGCTGTATGCGCACTGGATGACGATCAATTATCGCGAGTCCTACAATATTTTCGGCTGCAGCGGCATCCTGTTCAACCACGAGTCGCCGTTGCGCGGGCGCGAGTTCGTGACCCGCAAGATCACCGACGCGGTCGCGAAAATCCATCTCGGCAAACTTGATGTGCTCGAGCTGGGCAATATGGATGCCAAGCGCGACTGGGGATTTGCGCGCGAGTATGTGGAAGGCATGTGGCGCATGTTGCAGGCCGACCAGCCCGACACCTATGTGCTGGCGACCAATCGCACTGAAACGGTACGCGATTTCGTCACGATGGCTTTCAAGGCAGTAGGCCGCCATGTGGAGTGGCGCGGCAGCGCCGAAAGCGAAATCGGCGTTGACAGCGCCAGCGGCAAGACGCTGGTGCGCGTCAATCCGCAATTCTATCGCCCGGCCGAGGTGGAGCTGTTGATCGGCGATTTCAGCAAGGCGCGGGAAAAGCTCGGATGGAAGCCGGAAACCACGCTGGAGTCGTTGTGCGAAATGATGGTGCAGGCTGATTTGCGGAGAAACGAGATTGGCTTCTCTTTCTGATAACGGTACCACAGCGTTCGCAGCGGCCGCGCGCGGCCGCGTGCTGCTGACGGGCGTGCGTGGCTTTACCGGCCGCTACCTGAAAGCCGAGTTGGAGGCTGCCGGCTATCACGTGATCGGCACCGTGATCGGCGACGCTGCGGACGCGGAAATCGGCCTGGACATAACGTCTTTGGACGCATGCCGGCAAGCGCTGGAACAAGTGCGCCCGGACTATGTGGTGCATCTGGCCGCCATCAGCTTCGTGCAACACGAAAGTGCCGAGGCGTTCTACCGCGTCAACGTGGTGGGCACCACCAATTTGCTGCAGGCGCTGATCGACACCAAGCTGGCGCCGCGCTGCGTGGCGATTGCCAGCAGTGCCAATATTTACGGAAATACGGCCGGCGTGCTGAGCGAATCCCAGGCGCCCCAGCCGGTCAACCACTATGCCGCCAGCAAGTTGGCCATGGAGCATATGGCGCGTACCTATGCGGATCGCCTTCCCATTGTGCTGACGCGGCCGTTCAACTATACCGGCGTGAACCAGGACGAGCGCTTCCTGGTGCCGAAAATCGTTTCGCATTTTGCCGCCGGCAAGAAGGTGATCGAGTTGGGCAACCTGGATGTCGAGCGTGATTTTTCAGATGTGCGGGTGGTGGCGCGTACCTACCGCGCGTTGCTGGAAAACGCCTGCGCCGGCGAAACCGTCAACATCTGCAGCGGCCAACCCCATTCTTTGCGCGCCATCATCGCCATGGTGCAGGAGATTGCAGGATACGAGATCGACGTGCGGGTGAATCCGAACTTTGTGCGGGCGTCGGAGGTCAAAACTTTGGTTGGTTCCGCCGGGAAGCTACGGTCCTTGATCGGCGAGTACGCCCCGATCCCGTTGTCGCACACGCTGGACTGGATGTATCGCGCCGGCCTGCCTCAACTCAATGCTTGAAAGTGGAATGTGACTGTCGACCTGAGCTATCGCGATACGATCCTGCATAAAGACACGGCAGAGACCCTGCCTTTGGGCAAGGAGGCGACACCGCATGCCGTCGCGGCCATGCGCGTCGCCATCAACGGCATGGCCCTGATGTCTCCGCTGACCGGCATTGGACAGTATACGTTCAACCTGGTACGTGAAATGCAGGCCATGCGGCTCGCGCCTTGGCTGTTTTACGCCACCGATTGGCGCCAGGACCTGCGTCCGCCAGTGCTGCCTGGAATAGACATCGCCAAGAACACGATCAAACGTTTGATTCCGCGCGCCTATGTCGTACAGCGCCTCTTCCTCCAGCAGTTTTTCTTGCGCGGCGCCCGGCGGCACGACATCCAGTTGTATCACGAGCCGAATTTCATGTCCTACCGCTTTGGCGGCCCGACCGTGGTGACCGTACACGATCTCGCGTGGTTGCGGTTCCCGGAAACCCAGCCGGCCGATCGCGTGCGGGAAATGAACCGCATCATGCCCGAGACCGTAAAGAGGGCGGCGCACATCATGGTTCCCTCGGAATTTGTTCGCGGCGAAGTGATAGACCATTACGGCTTGCGTCCCGACCAAGTAACGGCAAGCCTGCTCGGTGTCGCGCCCGCATTCCGGCCGATGAGCGCCGAACAATGCGCGCAGACGCTCATGCGTTACGATTTGCAGCACGGTCAATATATGCTGGCGGTCGCGACACTCGAACCGAGAAAAAATCTGAACACCGTGCTGGCGGCATTTTCGCGGTTGCCGCAGGCGATTCGACAGCGCTATCCCTTGGTCATCGTTGGCATGCGCGGTTGGGGTCAGGGACTGTCGTCCGCAGGTTTGCCGCAAATGATCGCGAAGGGGGAAGTGCGCCTGACCGGCTACGTGCCGCAGGCGGATTTGCCCGGCCTCTATGCTGGCGCGCGTTTGTTTGCCTATCCTTCGCTGTATGAAGGGTTTGGCTTGCCGCCGCTCGAGGCAATGGCTTGCGGCGTTCCGGTCATTGTGTCGGATCGGGCTTCGCTGCCCGAGGTGGTCGGTGACGCCGGTGTGCTGACCGAAGCGCTCGACGATCAATCCATGACCCAGCATATGCTGGCGCTGGTCGAGAATGACGTGCTGCATAGACGGCTATCGATTGCCGGGGTGGAGCGGGCGCAGACCTTCACGTGGCGCCGCTGTGCCGAACGCACGCTGGAGGTGTATGCAAAAGTGCTGGCTGCAGTTTGATTTTCCGCGACGGCGCAATGTGGCAGATTGCTGCGGAGTTTGCGGCATCATATCCGGACTTTAGACGAGAGCGGTGAGATTCGTCACCGAGGGTAAATTATAAAAATGCGGATATTGCACGTCTTTAAGACTTACTATCCCGATTCGGTAGGCGGCGTTGAGCAGGTTATTCGGCAACTGAGTGCCGGCACCACCAAGCTGGGCCTGAGCAACTGGATTTTCACGCTCAGCCGGCAGGCCAGTGTGATGCCTCTGCTGCACGACGGCGCCACGACTATCGTGCGCGCGCAGACCGACGTGGAAATCGCCTCGACGCCGATGTCGTTTCGTGCAGGCTCGGTTTTTCGCGAACAGGTCAGACAGGCGGATCTGATCCACTATCATTTCCCTTGGCCGTTCGGCGATTTGCTGCATCTGTGTGCCGGGCGTTCAAAGCCGGCGATGCTGACCTATCACTCCGACATCGTGCGGCAGCGCACCTTGATGCATGTCTACAAGCCGATGCTGCATCGCTTCTTTTCCAATGTGCGTGCCATTGTGCCGACCTCGCCGAATTATTTACAGAGCAGCCCGATATTGCAGGAGTATCGTGACAAGACCACGATCATTCCCATCGGGCTGGATGAGGCCAGCTATCCGCAGCCGACTGCCGAGCGAACCGCGTACTGGCGACAAGAGGTGGGCGAGGATTTCTTTTTGTTTGTCGGGGTTTTACGCTACTACAAGGGTCTGCATATCTTGTTGGACGCGTGCGTCAACAACAACAGCCGGGTGGTGATTGTCGGCGCCGGCCCCGTGGAAGAGGATCTCAAGCTGCAAGCCATGCAATTGGGGTTGACCAATGTCCACTTCCTGGGTGCGGTTTCGGACGAGGACAAGGTCACGCTGCTGAAGCTTTGCCGCGCCGTGGTGTTCCCTTCGCATCTGCGTGCCGAAGCCTTTGGCGTCACTCTGCTGGAGGGGGCGATGTACGGGAAGCCGCTGATTTCTTCGGAGATCGGCACCGGCAGCAGCTATATCAATATCGACGGCGTAACCGGGATCGTGGTGCCGCCGCACGACCACTGCGCCTTGCGCGACGCCATGTTGCGTATCGGCTCCGACGCCGCCATGGCCGCCGAAATGGGACGGCAGGCGCGCGAGCGTTTCGATGAAATGTTTACGGCAGAACAAATGGCGCGCTCCTACGTGGACTTGTACGGGCAGATACTAGGCGGAGAGGGATGATGCGCAGGAAAATACACGACACCTGGATGACTGAACTGACGAGCCCGGATGGCGCTACTGCTACCGTGGCCGATCACGGAGCGCATGTGTTGTCCTGGACGCCTGCACTGGGCGGTCCGGCGATGTTCCTGAGCGGACGTTCGCAATATGGGGACGGAGGCGCAATACGCGGTGGGGTGCCTATCATTTTCCCGCAGTTTGCCGAGCGCGGTCCGGGGCGCCACCATGGTTTTGCGCGCCGAGCAGGCTGGCGGCAGGATTTTGCCGGTGTTGAAAACGGGCGCGCGGTGGCGCGTTATCGCCTGCATGGCGACGACGTGGCTGTCCAGGACTGGCAACATGGCTTCGAGCTTGGCTTCGAATTGGCGTTTGCGGGACAGGACTTGCACATGACTTTCACGGTGCAAAATTGTGCTGACCATGCCTGGGAGTTTGGTGCGGCTCTGCACACCTATTTGCAGGTGGAGGACGTCGGACAAATCAGGCTGGGCGGCTTGCGCGGCAACGCCTATATCGACAAGACCAAAGCCATGGCGATGGCGACCCAGGAGGACGAGTTGTTGGCCATACGCGGCGAGGTTGATCGCATTTATCTTGCGGTGCAGCAGCCGATTGTCGTCAGCGATGGCGGGCGGATTGTCACGGTGGAAAAGCACGGATTCGAAGATGTCGTGATCTGGAATCCCGGACCTGCTGCACAAATGGCCGATATGGATGAGGGAGGCTTTCGTTCTTTTGTCTGTGTCGAAGCCGGCGCGGTCGGGAAAAAGATCATGTTGCAGCCCGGCGAGCGGTGGAGCGGCAGTCAAAGTATTCGCGTCGGCCAATCATGAGACGCGGGCTTGGCAACCGGCTGGCGATGTAGCGGATCCCGATGAGCTTCCTGAGATTTTTCGTCTTCAACCTGCTCGGCCACGCCTTGCCGATTCTGATCGCGCTGGCGGCGGTACCGACCATTGCGCATCATGCGGGCGTGGATCGGCTGGGAGCGCTGGGTGTCGTGCTCGGCTTGATCGGCTATTTCGGGTTCCTCGATTTCGGGTTGAGCCGCGTCGTTACCCGACGGGTAGCGATCGCCCTGGAACAGGGCCGGATTGCGGAAGAATTGACGGAATTGCGCGGTTTCCTGTGGTGGTGGGCGGTGCCGATCCTGACTGCAATGACGCTCTTGCTGATAGGCTTGCGCTTCGTGTTGGGAAGCTTTCTCCCCGCAGGGCCGCTCGGCGAGGAGATGGCGCGCAGCTGGATCTGGATTGCGCTTTGCATCCCGGTGGCGCTGCTGACCAATTGGCTGCGCGGCGCACTGGAAGGTGAGCAGCGCTTTGCGCGGGTCAACCTGCTGCGCACGGTTTTTGGCGCATTGAATTTCGCCATACCTGCCCTGGTGTCGCTGGTCTGGCCGACCTTGGACGCCATGGTTGGCTTCATTGTGCTGGGGCGTTTCGTCGGCTTGCTCGCGCATGCCTGGGCCTGCGTGCAGGTGGAGCCCGGCGTGTTGTGGGGGCATGCGCCGCGTCAGGCGGGAAGCGGCAAGAAATTCTTCCAGGAGGGCGGCTGGATCACCGTATCGAATCTGGTTGCGCCGATGATGATGTTTGCCGACCGCTTCGTGCTTGCGGCGATGCTGCCGGCCACCGCAGTGGCTTGGTACGTCACTTCGCTCGACGTGATGATGCGGACCCAGATGGTGCCGGTGGCATTGGCCGGCGTCCTGTTCCCCAAATTCTCGGAGGCAACGCTATCGGTTTCCGCAGCCTCGATTTTCCATCTCTATCAACGCAGCATCCGTGTTATTTCTGCAATGATGCTGCCGCTCTGTACGGCAGCCGCCGTGCTTGGCTATGACGGCTTGCGGATTTGGATGGGCGATACGTTTGCCTTCCACAGCTATCGGGTTGTGGAAATTATTGCAATCGGCATTTTCGTTTCGTCGATTGCGCAAATGCCGTTTTCCTGGCTGCAGGGAGTGGGCCGCTCCTATCTGACTGCCCGTATCCATTTGTTTGAACTGCCGGTTTATGCGGCGGGCTTGTATTTTTCGATAAAACAAGATGGAATAGAAGGCGCGGCCTGGATGTGGACCCTGCGTGTGTCGCTTGATTGTCTCTTGATGCTGGCGTTGTCGGCCAAGAGCGGGCGGCGCACGGCCTTGGCCATGGCGGGATCGGGCGCCTGCTTTATCTTGTGTGCGGGGTATCTGATCGGGCCGGAGCGGGACTGGCAGTGGCGTGTCGCCTGTGTGGCCATATTGTGTGCCGCTTCGCTGCTGTTGGCCTGGTATGCCCTGTTGAACCGGGAAGACCGAGGGGAGATTGGAAGATTGCGTCATGCGTATTAGCTGCTCGATCGTCTGCTATCGCAATTCGCCGGCACAGGTGGAAAGGGCCCTGGCCAGCGTTACCTCGTCTTCTGCTGAGTTTGCCTTGTTCCTGGTCGACAATTCGGGGGACGACACGCTGGCCCCGGTGGCGCGGAAATTCGGCGCCACGTATATCCATTTGGCGCACAATCCCGGTTTTGGCGCGGCTCACAATGTCGCCATGCGCGAGGCGCTCGCACTTGGATGCGATTACCACCTGGTCATGAACCCGGACATCAGTTTTGGTGACAACGTCGTGCCTGCCCTGCTCGATTACATGGAACAGCATCGCGAGATCGGACTGGTCATGCCGAACGTGTTTTACCCGGATGGTCAGCAGCAATACCTGTGCAAGCTGCTGCCGAACCCCTTTGACTTGATGATGCGGCGCTTTTTCCCCGCTTTGTATCGCTTCAGCGGCAGGCTTGCCAACTATGAAATGCACCATAGCGGCTATGACAAGATCATGGACGTACCTGCGCTCTCGGGCTGTTTCATGCTGATACGCAGCGGAACCCTGCGCGAAGTCGGTAATTTCGATGAGCGGTTCTTCATGTACCTCGAAGACGTGGATTTGTCGCGCCGCATTGGGCGCCTTGCAAGAACCGTGTATTTCCCTCATGTGTCGGTTGTACATGACTACGGCAAGGGGTCCTACAAGAGCCTCAAGCTCTTGTATTATCATTTGCGCTCGGCGGTTCAGTACTTCAATAAGTGGGGCTGGTTCTCCGATGTCGAGAAAAAAAGGGTCAATCGCATCGCGATCCAAAAACTACGTTCCATCAACAGCACAAAAAAATGATGCCGGCGCACACCCGGCGCGCGGCGCGCGCTTGAAGCGCATGCCTTCCAGACAGCATGAATTCCTTCTTCGTCAGCTTCCTGATCTCCCTGTTATTGACTCTGGTCGCTATCCGGATCGCCAAACTGCACGAAGCGGCGCTGGATTCGCACGACGGTGTGCAGAAAGTTCATGCACACGTGGTGCCCCGGGTGGGTGGAATCGGCATCTTTCTGGCGGTGGTCGCGACCGGGGTGTTCACCATGTGGCGCGCGCCGGCGATCGGCGATGGCATCGTGCTGCTGCTGGCCTGTTCCACGGTCGCTTTTCTGGGCGGGATCGTCGAAGATTTCACCAAAAGCGTGAGTCCCGTCCGGCGTCTGACGCTGACCATGTGCGCGGCCGTGCTCGGCTACTGGCTGCTCGATGCGCGCATCGAGCATATCGACGGCATTTCCTCGCAAATCCTGGTGTTGGGCAGTATATGGCTGACGCTGCCGCTGACGGTGCTGGCGGTGGCCGGCATAGCCAATGCGGTCAACATTATTGACGGCTTCAACGGCCTCGCCAGCGTCGTGACGATCTGCATGCTGCTGTCCCTGGGCTACGTCGCGCTGCAGGTGGGCGATATGTTCGTCATGGTGGCGGCCTTGATGGTGGCGGGCGCGACGACCGGGTTTTTGGCCTGGAATTATCCGGCCGGCCTGATCTTTCTCGGCGATGGCGGCGCCTATTTCCTCGGCTTCATGCTGGGTGAATTGTCGATCCTGCTGGTGATGCGCAACCCCCAGGTTTCGACCTGGTACGCGATGCTGCTGCTGATTTACCCTGTGTTCGAAACTCTGTTTTCCATCTATCGGCGTATTTTTCTGCGCGGACGCTCCCCCGGCATGCCGGACGGCATCCACCTGCATAGCCTGATTTTCCGGCGCTTGGTATTATGGGCGGCCGGACGGCATGACGCGCGCGCGCTGACGCGCAGCAATTCCATGACTTCGCCCTATCTATGGCTGCTTTCGCTGATGGCGGTCATTCCGGCAACCTTGTTGTGGAAGCACAGCTTCGTCCTGATTTTGTTTTGCCTGTTGTTCGTGATTTCTTACGTTTGGCTGTACGCACGCATCGTCCGCTTCAAGTCTCCGCGCTGGATGATGCTGCCGCGAAAAAAATGATCCAATTTTGCGGTCGATCTGCAACCGATAGCGACCTTACCACTATGTTGACACTCTCCCCCAGCATTTTCAAAGCCTATGACATTCGCGGCGTGATCGGCAAAACGCTCGATGCCTCCGTCGCTCGCAAGATCGGGCATGCGTTCGGAACGGCAGCGCGCCGCAAAGGCGAACGCGTCGTGATCATCGGCCGCGATGGGCGCTTGTCCGGCCCCGATTTGAGCGCGGCCCTGGCGCTCGGCTTGCGCGACGCCGGTGTCGATGTCATCGATCTCGGAGTGGTCGCTACGCCGCTCGTGTATTACGCGACGCATGTGCTGGAATCGAAATCCGGCATCATGGTGACCGGCAGCCACAATCCGCCCGATTACAACGGTTTCAAGATGGTGCTGGCCGGTGAGGCCATCCATGGCGACGCGATTCAGTCCCTCTATCGCATGATCGTCGACGGCGACCTGGATAACGGTGCGGGTAGTTATCGCACCCACGACGCGCGCAATGCTTACCTGGAACGCATCGTCGGCGACGTCAAGCTGGCCCGTCCCATGAAAATCGCCGTCGATTGCGGCAATGGCGTGGCCGGCGCGTTTGCCGGCGACCTGTATCGCTCCATGGGTTGCGAAGTGATCGAACTGTTTTGCGAAGTCGACGGCAATTTCCCGAATCATCATCCAGACCCGGCGCATCCGGAAAACCTGCAAGACCTGATCCGCTGCCTGCAGACCAGCGACGCCGAAATCGGCCTGGCCTTTGATGGCGACGGCGACCGGCTTGGCTTGGTCACCAAGGATGGGCAAATCATCTACCCCGATCGTCAACTGATGCTGTTCGCGGAGGACGTGTTGACACGCCATGGGGGCGCCGAGATTCTGTACGATGTCAAATGCACGCGTCATCTCGACCCCTGGATCGTGGCGCGCGGCGGCCGGCCCCTGATGTGGAAGACCGGCCATTCCCTGGTCAAGGCCAAGATGCGCGAGACCGGCGCGCCGCTCGGCGGCGAAATGAGCGGGCATGTATTTTTCAAGGACCGCTGGTATGGTTTCGACGACGGCTTGTATGCCGGCGCCCGCATGCTGGAATTGTTGAGCCGCATGAACGATCCCTCTGCCGTATTGAATGCCTTGCCGCAATCGAGCAGTACGCCTGAATTGCATCTGACGCTCAAGGAGGGCGAGAACTTTGCCCTGATCGCCAAGCTCCAGCAACAGGCCAAATTCCCCGGGGCCGATCGCGTTGTCACCATCGACGGTTTGCGCGTCGAATATGCCGATGGTTTCGGCCTGGCGCGTTCTTCCAATACCACGCCGGTGGTGGTCATGCGCTTCGAGGGCGAGTCGCCGCAGGCGCTGGCGCGCATACAAGCGGAGTTCAAACGCGAAATCCAAGCCGTCAAGGCGGATGCAGAGTTGCCTTTCTGAGCGCGGTGTCGGTGAATATATTGATCGTTCGCGTCTCGTCGCTGGGCGACGTGGTGCACAACATGCCCATGGTGGCCGACATCCGGCGTGCTTTTCCCGATGCCCATATCGATTGGGTTGTGGAAGAAGCCTACGTCAGCCTGGTGGCATTGAACCGCGGCGTGCGTCACGTGATTCCCATGGCGCTGCGCCGCTGGCGCAAGAGCCTGCACAAGGCCGCGACGCGTGCCGAGATGCGCGCTTTTCGCCAGCGCTTGCGGGCCGAGGCCTACGATTTCGTCTTCGATACGCAGGGACTGTTCAAAACCGCAGCCACCATGCGGCTCGCGCGCCTGCGCGAAGGCGGCAAGCGGGTCGGCCTTGCCAATGCCACCGAAGGATCGGGCTATGAGCCTGTTTCGCGCATTTTCCACGACTTGAGCGTTCCGGTTGGCTTGCACACACATGCCGTGCTGCGTGCACGCACGGTGGCAGCCAAGGCGCTCGGTTATACCGTCGATACTGCGCCAGACTTCGATCTGCGGCCGCCGGCGCAGACTGACCCGGCCTGGATGCCGGCCACTCCCTACGCTGTTTTCTTTCACGCGACCGCGCGCGCAGCCAAGCAATGGCCGGTCGGGCATTGGCTGCAAATCGCGCGCAGTTTGCGTGAGCGCGGCTGGCCTATTCTGCTGCCCTGGGGCAGCGAATCCGAAAGGCAGGCCGCGCAACAATTGGCAAGTGGCATGGAACAGGCGGTCGTCCTGCCCAAGTTGCCGCTGATGGAAGCGGTAATGCTGGCGCAACGGGCGGCCTTGGTCATTGGAGTCGACACCGGACTGACACATATCGCTGCCGCCTACTGTCGGCCCACCATAGAGCTGTACGGCGATTCCCCACGTTGGAAAACCGAGGGCAACTGGTCGCCCAATATCATCAACCTGGGCGATACCGGCGCACAGCCCGATGTGGCCGCCGTGGAAGCAGCGGTGCATCAGTTGCTCGATTGATATTGCTATACCCACGCTGATCGCTTGGGCGCTGGCGAACCGGGGATATCAGAGATAATAGCGGCTATGGAACAGCAAATCCTCGAAATCGATGGCTCCGACTGGCGGCCGGCTGCGGCCAATGCCGAGTGGATCGCTGCACTCGAAGCGGGCAAGGTGCTCTACTTTCCGCGCCTGGCATTCACACTGAGCGATCACGAGCGTCGCTTCCTGACGCCGGCAGTGCGCGACCCCAGGGTGCGCAACATCAGTCTCGACGCCCAAGGCGGACTCAAGGGCGCCGTCGGCAACGCCGACGATCAGGCGGCATTGGGCTCCATGATAGGGCGCTTCCGCCAGCAGGCGCAGTCCCTGATCGACGCCATTCTGCCGCGCTACAGCGGCGCCTTGAGGCTTGCGCCGACCAGTTATCGCCCCAGCCAGGTGGAAGGCCGCAGCCAGTCCTGGCGCGCGGACGACCGGCGCCTGCATGTCGACGCCTTTCCATCGCGACCCAATTATGGCGAGCGCATTTTGCGCGTCTTCACCAACTTGAATCCGGACGGCGCGCCGCGCGTATGGCGAGTCGGTGAACCGTTCGAACAAGTGGCCAAGCGTTTCCTGCCGCGTGCAAAATCCTACGTGCGCTGGCAAGCCCAGGCGTTGAATGCTTTGCACGTCACCAAGGCCTTGCGCAGCGAGTACGATCACTTGATGCTGCAACTGCATGACGGGATGAAGTCCGATCTTGCCTATCAGAAGGAAGCGCCGCAGGTGACGATGCCGTTTCCGCCGGGCTCGGTCTGGATCTGTTTTTCGGATCAGACTTCGCATGCGGTCATGTCCGGCCAGTACATGATGGAACAGACGCTGCATTTGCCGGTGGCGCGGCAATATGATCCCGATGCCAGCCCGCTCGCCATCCTGTCGCGCCTGACCGGGCGCCCTCTAATCTGATGCGTACACTGTATTCCCTGCTGTGGTGGTTGGCGCTGCCGATCGTGCTGATGCGGCTGTGGTGGCGCGGACTGCGCGAGCCTGGCTATCGCCGGCATTGGGGCGAGCGCCTGGGTTTCTATGGCGCTTCGCCCACGTCCGGACGGCAACCCGTCATCTGGGTGCATGCCGTCTCGGTGGGCGAGACGCGTGCCGCTGAACCGCTGATCGATGCGCTGCTGCAGGCCTATCCGGAACACGTGATTTTGCTGACGCATATGACGCCGACCGGGCGCGCCACCGGGCAGGCGCTGTTCACCACCTACGCGCCGCGTGTGCAGCAGTGCTACCTGCCTTATGACATCGGCGTCATGGTGCGCCGTTTCCTCGATCATTTCCATCCTTCCCTGTGCGTGTTGATCGAGACCGAGGTTTGGCCGAACGTCATGGCCCAATGCGCGCGCCATCGCGTGCCCGTGGTGCTGGTCAATGCGCGGTTGTCCGAACGTTCTCTGGCCAAGGGCAAACGCATGGCTGCCTTGATGACCGAGGCGGCCCAGGCGCTGGATTGCGTGGCGGCGCAGACCGGTGCCGACGCCGACCGTCTGGCGCAACTCGGGGCACGCAATGTGCAAGTCACCGGCAGCATCAAGTTTGATGTCACTCCGCCGACCGAAGCGCTGGTTGCGGGCGCAGAATTGCGCCGCCAATTCGGCCGCCGCCGGGTGCTGCTGTGCGCCAGCACGCGCGATGGCGAGGAAGCGCTGATATTGGACGCGCTCGCGCGCACCCATGCCGGCGACATATTATTGATTCTCGTGCCGCGCCATCCGCAGCGTTTTGACGAAGTGGCGCGCATGCTGGCGGGCCGCGGCGTCAGCATGGCGCGCAGGTCTGCATTGAACGGGACGCAGCTTGCCGATAACGTGCAAGTGCTGCTCGGTGATTCGATGGGAGAAATGTTTGCCTATTATGCCGCTTGCGACGTCGCCTTTATCGGCGGCAGCCTGTTGCCGCTCGGCGGGCAAAACCTGATCGAAGCCTGCGCGCTGGGCAAACCGGTGCTGCTGGGACCGCACACGTTCAATTTTGCCGCGGCCAGCGAAGATGCGATCGCGGCCGGAGCGGCTTTGCGCGTCACCGATGCGGATGCCATGCTGCATGCGGCGCTACGGCTGCTGCATGCTGACGGCGAACGTGTCGCGATGGGAAATAGTGCGCTCGATTTTGCCGAACAACACCGCGGAGCCGCACAGCGGACCATGGCGCTGCTGCATCCCTACCTGAGCTCGGAAGAATTGGCCGGCGTGTCAAATTGATTGCCTGGGGCGTCTGTGCGCGTCCCAGGCAATTATCTTATGCCTTAGTGGGCCAACAGGCCGTTCACTGCCACCAGGTCGTCTTCCTTCAGCGAGCCGGCTGCCGACTTCAGGCGCAAACCGTTGACGATGGTGTCGTAGCGCGCCTTCGCCAGGGTCTGGCGCGTGTTATAGAGTTGCTGTTGGGCGTTCAGCACGTCGATGTTGATGCGGATGCCGACCTGGTAACCAAGCTGATTGGATGCCAGCGAAGTCTGGCTCGACACTTCCGCCGCCTCGTAAGCCGCAACTTGCGCCAAGCCGCTGCTGACCCCAAGGTAGGATTGACGCGCGGACTGCGCAGCCGTGCGGCGCGCACTTTCCAGGTCTTGCCTGGCCTTGTCTTCGAGCGCCACCGATTCCTTGACTTTGCTGTCGGTCATGAAGCCGGCAAAGATCGGTACGTTCCACTGCACGCCGACGGCAGTCTGGTTGGCGATGCCGGGCGGGTAAAGGATATTGTCGCCACCTTGGTTGGTGTGCTGGCGCTGCGCGACGAAATCGGCAGTCGGGTAATGGCCGGCGCGATTCATTTTGACGGTACGGTGCGCGATTTCGACATTGATCTGCTGGCCGACCACGGTGAAATTTTCATGCTCTGCGCCATCGACCCACTTGTCCATTTGCGCCGGCTCCGGCAGTGCAAGCTTGACGCCGGCGCGCAGCGGCGCCAAATCGGCCGGGGCCTTGCCGATGATCTGCTCGAGCGCGGTGCGCTTGATCTCCAGGTCGTTTTGCGCGGCCAATTCCTGCGCGACGGCCAGGTCGTAGCGCGACTGCGCTTCGTTGGAGTCCGTGATCGTGGTGGTGCCGACTTCGAAGTTGCGTTTGGCCGATGCCAGTTGCTCGGTAATGGCAACCTTGTTTGCCTGAATCGAAGTCAGCGTATCTTGCGCAGTCAGCACGTCGAAATAGGCTTGCGCGACGCGCAGCATCAAGTCTTCGCGCGCCTGCGCGAATTGCGCTTCGGTCGAGGCGGCAGACAGGATGCCGATCTGATATTGCTGCCAATTGGCCATGCGGAACAGCGGCTGGGTCAACTGCACCGTATAGGTCGACTGGGGATAATGGGCGCTGAACGAGGTGTAACCCACATTCGGTTCCGGCATCGACGGCGTTTCCGACAGGCCGTTTTCAAAGTAGCTGCCCGACACGGCCACTTGCGGCAACAAGCCCGAACGGCCCTGCGCGACCTTTTCCTCGCCGGCCACCATGGCGGCGCGCGCACTGGCGTAAACCGGGTCGTTGGAGAGGGCCTCCTTGTAGATCTGTAAGAGATCTGCTGCCTGTGCCTGCAACGGCAGGCTCAACGACACGAACGCACTGCTGACCAAGGCCGCGATGACGGGGTTGCGCATTCAGTTTCTCCGCTAGTTTCGATGGTGTTCGTTAGTGTTGGTGGGGCGAGGCCGTCAATACGTCGGCATGTCGGGGTCGACCTGCTGCGCCCATGCATGAACGCCGCCGGTCAGATTGGTGATTTTGCCAAAGCCGTTTTGCTCAAGGAAGCTTGCGACTTTCATGCTGCGCCCGCCGTGGTGGCAAATGCAGACTATTTCCGCATCGGCATCCAGTTCAGCAAGACGGGTCGGCACCATGTGCATGGGCATGAAGAGCGCATTGTCGATATGGCAGGTTTGAAATTCCGAGCGCTCGCGCACGTCGAGCAGAATCGGGTTCGGGCGTTCGGGGTCGGCCAGCCATTGTGCCAATTCGGGGGCGGTGACGTGTTGCATGCTCGATCAGAATTTGAAATGGGATGGGGTCTGCGCGTGGCGCAAGGGCTTGATGCAGGTTTCGAACAGCTTCACCGTTTCATAGGTCGATTCGGATACGCGCGTGACCAGCTGGGTGCTCATCACCGGTTCTTCGCCCAAAGTGGCTAGGATACGGCCGCCAACCTTGATTTGCTGCAGGAAAGCGTCGGGCAACACCGGCAGTGACCCGGAAATCACGATCACATCGAAAGGAGAATGGCCATTGCCGCTCCAGCCCTTGGCGCCATCGGCCAGGATGACCTCGACGTTGGTGACGCCGTTGGCGCTCAAGTTGCGCTGGGCGAGATCCTTCAGTTCGGGTTCGATCTCCAGAGTGGTGACGTGGCGTGCCCGGTACGCCAGCAATGCGGCCATATAGCCCGAGCCCGCGCCGATTTCCAGGACGTTCTCGTGCTTCTTGATATTCGCTTCCTGCAAGATGCGCGCTTCGCACTTCGGCGCGAGCATGTTCTCTCCGCAGGGCAGGGGAATCTCGGTATCGAAAAAAGCGAGATCCTTATAGGCGGAGGGCACGAACTCCTCTCTTTTCACGATGAACAAGAGATCGAGGACATCCTGGTCGAGCACGTCCCACGGGCGGATTTGCTGCTCGATCATGTTGAAGCGGGCTTTTTCGATGTTCATTTGGCTACTCGGTGTAGAAAAGACAAAGACCGCATTTTATCGCCGTTTTACGAGTGGGGGCAGGTATCAGCCGTCAAGAGTCGGTCGTCAAGCGGCTATTGCCGCCATGGGCCGTTCGAATGGCACAATCTTAGTCAAATGCGTATCGCGATGCGCGCGAAATGCGACAGGTCGCCGAATTTGAGGGACAGAAGCGCGAAAAACGCGGTGAAACGACGATCGGATGATTCACGCAGGGCGGACGACAAGCCCCTGGAACAGAAGATTGAGGAAGGTTTCTAGGTAGGTGTCAGGGGAAATAGGCTCCGAGCCGCAGGTATCGAAGGAGTGCTTTCTTAGAATCAACATGATGATAGGAGCGGCGATCACCTGCGTGGCTTGGACGGCGTCAATCTGATGGAACTCGCCGCTTTCCACCCCGCGCTGTATGGCCTTGGTGATCAGGGCATTTCCGCGCAAAATCACTTCGTCATGATAAAACTTGGCAATTTCGGGGAAATTGCCCGATTCTGCGACGATCAGCTTCATTATGCCCGACAACTTCGTGTTGCCGACCTGCTCCCACCGGCCCAACAGGATTTCCTGCAGCAAATTGCGGCTGGAGCCTTGGTATTGTTCGATGGTTTGTTCTGCGCGGCCGATCGCCGGTACGATATGCTCGCGCACCACGGCCTTGAACAGCTCTTCCTTGTTGGCAAAGTACAGGTACAGCGTACCCTTGGAGACGCCGGCCTTGGCCGCAACATCGTCCAGGCGGGTCGTTGCATAGCCGCGTTCCACGAGCAGATCGAGCGCTGCCGCCAGCAATTCCTGCGGACGCGCTTCCTTGCGCCTTTCCCAGCGCCCTTTGATCTTGTTGATAGAACAGTCCATACAGTCAGTATAACTTACTTGCCAGTCATTAAATGTAATTGCCATACCTCGAGGCGCAAAGGGTGATCGGGCGCAATCCGGCGGGGCTTCAGCCGGTATCTGCGTGGAATGAGCCGGGACTCCGTTTGCTCGTGGTAATCTTGCGTCCTTGTCATATCGCCGCCATGCATGCGCTGGCCGTGTCCAGCCGAAAGCGGTAAACGAAAACCACCAGGAGAACATTTTGCCCAGCGCCTGCACCAACGGACTCGATATCGGTTTTGCCTCCTTGAGCTATTTGCAGATCGGCATACTGGGTGTCGTGCAGGGCATCACCGAATTGCTGCCGATCTCGTCGACGGCACACATGCGCGTGGTGCCGGCGGTATTGGGGTGGCGCGATCCCGGTTCGGCATTTTCGGCGGCAATGCAGCTGGCGGCCCTGGCTGCGGTGGTCAGCTATTTTTGGCGCGATGTGCGCGAAGTCGCTTTCGGCAGCGTGGCGGCATTGCGCCGGCGCGACTACCAGCATCAATCCTTCCGTCTGGCGGTGGCTATCGTGCTGGCCACGATACCGATCGGCATTGCCGGCCTGCTGCTGGCGCCTGTGCTGAACGCATGCGATTCACCCTTGCGCGGCTTGAACGTGATCGGCGTCTCCTGCCTGGTGATGGCTATGCTGCTGGCCATTTCGGAGCTGAGCTGCAAGCATTTGCGCACGGTGGGCGACATGCGCCTGCGCGATGCGCTGATTGTCGGCCTGGCCCAGGTCGGCGCCCTGATTCCCGGCGTGTCGCGTTCGGGCTCGACGCTGACGGCTGCCCTGTTCATCAATTTCAAACGCGAGGAAGCCGCGCGCTTCTCCTTCCTGCTGGGATTGCCGGCGATTGCCTTGGCGGGACTGAAGGAATTGGTGGCCTTGCTGCATGCGCATATTCCTGCGGAAGCGTGGACTATCCTGCTGTTCGGCATTGCTGTCGCCAGCGTATCGGCCTTCGTCGCGATCTGGGGTTTGATGCGCTTCCTGGAAAGATTTTCCGCCTGGCCCTTCGTTGTTTATCGTGCCGCGCTCGGCATTTTCCTGTTGGTTGGCGTATACGTCGGGATGCTGCACTGATTCCCGCGAAGGTCGGCAGGAAAGCAATAGGAAGGCAATAGGAAGGCAAGAGAACAGAGCATGGTTGAGAAACAGCATCAAGAGCAGGCGCTACACTTGCTGCAATCCGTGTTCGGCTATCCCTCTTTTCGCGGGCAGCAGGCAGAGATCGTCGCGCATGTCGCGAGTGGGGGCGACGCCCTGGTCCTGATGCCGACCGGCGGTGGCAAGTCCCTGTGTTACCAGATTCCCGCGTTGATACGTGACGGCGTGGGCGTAGTCGTTTCGCCGCTGATCGCGCTGATGCAGGACCAGGTCGACGCCTTGGCCGAAGTCGGTGTGCGCGCAGCCTTTCTCAATTCCACCCAGAGCTTCGAAGAGGTTGTGCGCATTGAACGCCAGGTGCGCAATGGCGAACTGGACTTGGTGTACGTTGCTCCCGAACGCCTGCTGACTTCGCGCTGCCTCGATTTGCTGGAAGCATCCAAGATCGCCCTGTTTGCCATCGACGAAGCGCATTGCGTATCGCAGTGGGGACACGACTTCCGCCCCGAATACATCAAACTCTCGGTGCTGCACGAGCGTTTCCCCAGCGTGCCGCGGATAGCGCTGACGGCGACGGCCGACGGCCAGACGCGCGCTGAAATTGCGCATCGCCTGCAGCTGGACGAGGCCTTGCAATTCGTGTCTTCGTTCGACCGGCCGAATATCCGCTACCAGATCGTCGAAAAGGGCAATGGCCGCAAGCAGTTGCTCGAGTTTATCGAGAACGAGCATGCGGGCGATGCCGGTATCGTCTACTGTCTGTCGCGCAAGAAGGTTGAGGAAACCGCGGAATTTCTGAACGAAAGCGGCATCGCGGCGCTGGCGTATCACGCCGGCATGGATAACGAGCTGCGCAGCCGCAACCAGGCGCGCTTTCTGCGCGAAGACGGCATCGTGATGGTGGCGACCATTGCCTTCGGCATGGGTATAGACAAGCCCGACGTGCGCTTCGTGGCTCACCTCGATCTGCCCAAGAGCATAGAGTCGTATTATCAGGAGACCGGCCGTGCGGGCCGCGACGGCGGACCGGCCAACGCCTGGATGGCGTATGGCTTGCAGGACGTGGTGCAGCAGCGGCGCATGATAGACGAATCGGAGGCCGGCGAAGCCTACAAGCGCATCCAGGGCAGCAAGCTCGACGCCATGCTGGGCTTGTGCGAGACCCTGTCCTGCCGCCGCGTGCGCCTGCTCGACTACTTCGGCCAGGCCTCCGAACCCTGCGGAAATTGCGATGCCTGCCTCAACCCTGCGGTGTCGTTCGACGCCACGGTACCGGTGCAAAAGCTGTTGTCGGCCATTTATCGCGTCGAGCAGCGTTTCGGCGCCGGGCACGTGATCGATGTCTTGCGCGGTACCGAGTCGGACAAGGTCAAGCAATGGCGTCACGATCAGCTCTCGACCTTCGGTATCGGCGCCGAACGCAGCGAAGCCGAATGGCGAGCGATTTTGCGGCAGGCGATTGCGCTGGGCCTGGTCACGGTCGATTACGACGCCTACAGTGCGTTGAAATTGACCGAGGAGGCGCGCCCGGTGCTGCGCGGCGAGCAGTCAGTGCAGTTGCGCCAATATCAAAAGCCAGTCAAGCAAAAGCGCGCGAGCGCCAAACCCAAGGGTTATGCCGAGGGAGACTTGTCGGCGGCCGAACAGGCGCTGTTCGACAAGCTGCGCTGGTGGCGCGTCGAGACGGCTCGCAAGCACAACGTGCCGGCCTACGTGATTTTCCACGATTCGACCATGCGCGAAATTGCCAAGGCAAAACCAGCTTCGCTGGACGCCCTGCGCGGCGTGACCGGCGTGGGCGAGAAAAAGCTGGAAACCTACGGCGAGGAAATCGTCGCGCTGATCGAGGCCATGGATTAGTCGGCGTCGATCAGGAATGCCCGCCTAGATTTTCTTGAACACCAAGTCCCAAACGCCGTGTCCCAGTTTGAGGCCGCGGTTTTCGAACTTGGTCACCGGGCGGTAATCTGGGCGCGGCGAATAGGTCTCGCTGGTATTGCGCAATTCCGGTTCCGCACCCAGTACGGCCAGCATCTGTTCCGCATAATCCTGCCAATCGGTGGCGCAATGCAGGTAGGCGCCCGGCGCCAGCCGCGAGCATAGCAACTTGACCAGCGGCGGCTGGATCAAACGGCGCTTGTTGTGGCGCGCCTTGTGCCATGGGTCTGGGAAAAAGATGTGCACGCCGGCCAGCGAATCGGGTGCGATCATATGCGTCAGCACTTCGACCGCATCGTGCTGGATCAGGCGCAGGTTTTCCAGGTTTTGCTCGCCGATCAATTTCAGCAGGCTGCCCACGCCGGGCGTATGCACCTCTACGCCGAGAAAATTCATTCCCGGCAAGCCGGCCGCGATCTTGGCGGTGGAGTCCCCCATGCCAAAACCGATTTCCAGCACCACCGGGGCTTGCCGGCCGAAAGCCGCATTGAAATCGAGCGTGGCTTTCCCATATGGGAGGAGGAAGCGCGGCCCCAAGGTCTCGATAGCGCGCGCCTGGGCCGGCGACAAGCGCCCGGCGCGCGTGACGAAACTGCGTATGCGGCGCTCTGCCGGGTCGTAAAACATCGGCTTGCCCTGTGAATTATTTGCTTTCGGATCATCCATGGGGGAGATTATAAGTGGCAACGGAGCCGGTTTCCCGTTCCTGTCCCTCGAAGTACTATATGGGTGTGTAAGTTCGGGTGTGTAAGATCTGGTGTGTAAGACCGTGACCGCCGCGATGGCGCATAGGCGCCGGAATTGGGATAGTGAAGCGCGGAAATGGAGCGGGTGAAGGGAATCGAACCCTCGTATGAAGCTTGGGAAGCTGCCGTTCTACCATTGAACTACACCCGCGCTTGGCGCATTTTACGCGGGTTTTTGGCGGCCTGACAAATTCCGGTGGCGCTTCTCGTACCGGAGCCGGGTCGAGTAGCCTGGGTGGGAATGCTATGCGTTTGGCAATTGTTTCGGATATCCATGGGAATTTGGCTGCGCTCGAGGCGGTAGTGGCCGACATCAAACGGCGCGGGGTAGATCGTGTCGTCAACTTGGGCGACAGCCTGTCCGGTCCACTGCTGCCGCTGGAAACGGCGCAATACCTGATGGCGCAAGATTGGATTCAATTGGCCGGCAACCACGACCGCCAGATCCTGGAAATCAACGAACAATCGGGCGAGGACGACAAGTACGCACGCGCTCAGCTCACAGGCAGGGAATTGGCATGGCTGGCGACGCTGCCGCCGACGCATTACCTGTCGTCCGAAGTGTTGCTGTGCCACGGCACACCCGATAGCGACATGACGCCCTTCCTGCGTACGGCCGAGCGGGCCGCGACAAGGCAGGAAATCGAAGCGCGCCTCGGCGACACGCGGGCACAGCTGATTCTCTGTGGCCACACCCACCTGCCGCAAAGCGTGCGTCTCGCAGGCGGGCCATGGGTAGTCAATCCCGGCAGCGTAGGCCGCCCGGCGTATGACGACGATACGCCATACCCGCACGTGGTCGAAACCGGCTCGCCGGACGCGCGTTATGCCATCATCGAAAAGGCCGGCGATCGCTGGCTGTCCAGCTTGCTCACCGTTCCCTACGATCACCGCGCCATGGCGGCCTTGGCCAGTTCGCGTGGAATGCCGAACTGGGAAATTGCATTGTTGACCGGTTATATGTCTTGATGCCTGCCAAGGCGCGCGGCGAAGAGGCTAGCGTTCGGCCACCAGAAAAAGTTCTCCTGTCCGGTCGCCGTCTTCGTGCGCAGGATCGAAGCGGATTTTCATCATGTGGTCCTTGGCGACGAAGGTATCGGGCGACGCCGCCACGATGCTGTGGCGTGCCTGGCCGCCAATCTTGGCGAACATCACCCGGCCGCGGTTGAACAGGGACAGGGTCTGTCCATTGGCCAAATCGTAGGAACCCTTGAATTTGTAGAATTCGTCAGGACCCATGGGGTAGGGATGGCGCGGAACACCTATGCCTGAAACCGTCACGGTATTGACGTCCGGCGCAACGTTCGACGCTGTTTGGGCGAGCGATGTCAAAGGCATCAAGGACAAGGCACTGCATGCAAGGATCAAGCGTAGGGGCTTCATGGTAAATCTCCTGTAGCTTGTTAAATAAGATGGATATCTCGTTCGAACTGCCGACCCGACTTTTTGTCACGTCTGCGTGTGACCACCTTTTACTCCCTGGATTCCCGGCAGGCGTCGGCTATTGCCTCTTAAGCCTCGATAAACGCAGCCTTCGCTGGCCTATTCCGGTTTTGCAGCGATTTTTTTGCGCCTACAATGACATGAATTCTTGCCTTCGTCCGACCTGGCGATGCCAGTGCCGCAAGCTGTCGGAGTGGCGAGCCAACGCCAAGGCCGCCGTACCGGTCTGCGGCGGATGATAGAAGGTACAGACTTAGAGTATGCGATTCAAGCTCAGTTCCCTCCGGTTTCGTTGCGTTTTGAACATGGCGACATGGTCCGCCTGCCTGCTTGCGCTATCGGCCTGCGGAGGCGGTGGCGGCGGCAGCAGTGCCCGCTCGTCGTCCGGTTCCACATCGACCCCACCGCCCAATGTCGTCATTACCGGCGTAGCGGCCATAGGCGCGCCTATGGTCGATGCGCGCATCAAGCTGGTCGACGGCAGCGGAGCGGCAGTCAAACTGACCGATGTCAACGGCAATGCGATTCCCTATGCCGTGACCAACGTGGCCGACGGCTCCTTTACGCTGTATCTCACCACCGGCACACCGACTTTGCCCTTATTCATCGAAGCAGCCGGCACCGACGGCACCGGCACGCCGGTGGTGTTGCATTCGCTGCTGCAGAGCACGACGGCTCCGGTCGTGGCAAACATCACGCCGTTGACGGATGCCGTTGTTGCCGAGCTGCTCGGCGCGAATCCCCTGACCATATTCCAAAGTGCTGCGAGCAATGCCAAATTGCTGGCCAATCTCGGCAACAGCAGCATGGTATCGGCGGCGGCGGCCCAGATCATCGGCATCGTCGGCGCCAATCTGAACAATGCCAAGATTTCGTCGCCGAGTACGCTCAATTTGTTCCAGGACGCGACCTTTACCACCAACAAGCTTGGAGTCGATGCGACCCTGGAGGGCTTGCGCATCCAGATCGTCAAGGATGTCACGGGCGCCGACCAGCTGCAATTGAGTAACCGCTTTGTGCCGATTCAAAGCCCGGAGGTGACGGTCAACCTGGCGACGGCCGAAACGCAACTCGGCAAGGGCTCTTCCGGCAATCTGGCGAGCGCGATCACCTCAAGCACCGCCAAGACTACGGTGGCAACTTCCACCTTGTCGAACATCAGTTCGCTCGATACCTTGACGGTGGCGATCAACAACTTGATCGGACAGCGGGCCGGGGCCTCGATTTCCCAGACTACGTTTGCTCCGCTGATGTCGGCTTCGCCGACCCAGCCGTCCCCTCCCTTGACTACCGGCACCGGCCCTTATTTTTACAATGGCCGCAACGCAACCCAACTGGAGCAGTTGCTGAGCAACTATTCGGCCAATAACTATCAATTGAGCTCGATGCAGATCACGGGTTGCATCGACGACCCCATCCCGAGCAAGGGCTGCATCAATTTCGCGGTGTCCTCGGTGGTCACGGACACGACCGGAAAGCTGGTCGACGTATTCAGCGACGGCGTGACCTTCAACAAGAGCACGACTCCGAACTGGACCATCTCCGGCAACGGCCGGTATACCACGCTAGGCGTGTATCCGGTTGCGTATGCCGTGTTCGGCTTGAATGGCAGTCTGACCAATTTGCCGACCGTCAATCCGGCTGTCGGCGTGCAGGTCAACATACAGTCCCAGGACAGCAACGGGGCGCAAATTGCCGGCAATTCAGAGGTGCAGATTCCCAGCGGCCAAAGCGTGCCGTTCGCTTATTGCAGCATGAGCGTGCTGTGCATATGGCCCACTCCTTCGATATTGCCTACCGCGACGGGAGATTTGTCCGATACCTTGCTGCAGCAGCCGACCTTGGGCTGGCTGGGCAGTGTCGATGCGCAGCAGGGCGCCAAGTACATTATCACCTACCAGGGATGGCTGGGATTTACGGTCCAGGGACCGAACACCAACTCGACGGCCAACGCGTACTTGCCGGCGGCGCCGCCGGCCAGCCCCGCACAGAGCGTGTTCCCGGCCATCGATGGTGTAACGTCCGGCGCGCCGTTGACAGGAACGTCGATCGCTTCAGGCTTTACCATATCCTGGCTCAATTGGGCCAATGCCAATCCGAACATGCGGGTGATTTCGGTGCGCACGGTCATTGTGTCCACCGGTTCGCCGTCGGTGATAACCGATACGCCCATCCCCTTGGGCAACGTTACCAGCATACGCGTCAACCCGGCGACACTGCCGGCCGGCTTCACGCCGACTTCTTACGAAGTGTGGATCGGTGCGGTCGACAACCTGGGGCGCCGCTTCTATACACAGATGGTCGGATCTTCCTAGATAGGCCTTCGCGCCCGACACGGTTCGTGTCGGGCTTGGTGCCGCCTCTTAAATACCGCCCATACACAGGTACTTCATTTCCAGATACTCGTCGATGCCGTAGACCGAGCCCTCGCGCCCGAGCCCCGATTGTTTGACGCCGCCGAAAGGCGCCACTTCGTTGGAAATGAGACCGGTGTTGATCCCCACCATGCCGTATTCGAGCTTTTCGGCAACGCGCCATACGCGGCCGATATCCCGCGAATAGAAGTAACTCGCCAAACCGAAGTCGGAAGCGTTGGCTGCGGCGACGGCCTCTTCCTCGGTTTTGAATTTGACCACAGCGGCCACCGGACCGAAGGTCTCTTCGCTCATGATCTTCATGCGCGCATCCACGCCGGCCAGCACGGTCGGTTCGTAGAACAATCCGCCCAGCGCGCTGCGTTTGCCGCCCGCCACCACCTTGGCGCCTTTCGATTGCGCATCGGCGACGTGCTCCTCGACCTTGGCGATCGCCTGGTCGTCGATCATCGGCCCCTGCTGGACGCCGTCATCGAAGCCGCTGCCGACCTTGATCTTGCCGGCGCGCGCGGCCAGCTTTTCGACGAAGGCGTCGTATTTCGATTCGTGTACGTAGAAGCGGTTGGTGCAGACGCAGGTCTGTCCGGCGTTGCGATACTTGGATTGCACGGCGCCTTCGACAGCGGCGTCGAGATCGGCGTCGTCGAATACGATGAAGGGAGCATGGCCACCCAGTTCCAGCGCCAGCTTCTTGACGGTAGGCGCGCACTGCTGCATCAGAATGCGGCCAACCGGCGTGGAACCGGTGAACGACAAATGACGCACGGTCGGGCTGGCGCACAATACCTTGCCGACTTCGATCGAATGGTCGGAATCGGCCGTGACGACGTTCACAACGCCACGCGGCAAGCCGGCGCGATGCGCGAGTTCGGCCAGCGCCAATGCCGATAGCGGCGTCTGCTCGGCCGGCTTGATGACGATGGTGCAGCCTGCCGCCAATGCGGGCGCGACCTTGCGCGTGATCATGGCAATCGGAAAGTTCCAGGGCGTGATCGACGCACACACGCCGATCGGCTGTTTCAGCACCACCATACGCTTATCCGACCAGGTGGATGACATGACGTCGCCGCTGACGCGCTTGGCTTCCTCGGCAAACCATTCGATGAAGCTGGCGCCGTACACGACTTCGCCCTTCGCTTCGGCCAGAGGCTTGCCTTGTTCCGCGGTCATCAAGGTCGCCAGGTCGTCGCTGTGCGCGATCATCAGGTCGAACCAGGCGCGCATGAGGGCCGCGCGTTCCTTTCCGGTCTTGGCCGACCAGGCGGGGAAGGCGGCTGCGGCGGCCGAAATCGCGGTTTCGGCTTCGCGCGCGCCGAGATTGGCCACGCTGGCGATAATGGCGCCGTTGGCCGGGTTGTTCACATTGAAGGTGGAATTGCTGTTCACCCAACCGCCATCGATGTAGGCCTGGCTGCGCAGCAGCGTGGCATCGTTCAGGGCAGGAAGGGCTTGTTGCGTTTGCGACATGAAGTTGCTCCAACGTTTGGTGTAGAGAAACAGCATAGCGCAAACGCTGAGAATCTGCCCGCGTCGGGAGCCACTGACGCAGGCAAGGAGGAGTGCGGGTGCGGGGAATATCGGAGGTTGAGCGCGCCCGCACGTGCTTTTTCGCCGTGCCTCCGATGAGGATGTTTATATTACGGTACGTTGCTCACCACTGCGACACCTTGCTCCGTCGTGACGTAGAGCTTGGAGCCATTGAGCGCAAGACCGGACGGAAATGCCAGGCCGCCCTGAGCGCCTGCCACGAAGCCGACGTTTCCGTATGTTCCGGCGACAGACGTTACGGCGCCGGCAGGCGTAATCATCGCTATTCGGTGATTCAGGGTGTCGGCCACGAAAAGATTACCTGCGGTGTCGATTGTGATACCGCTCGGGAAATTCAAATTGACATACGTGTTGTAGCCGTTCGCTGCCGTTGGCGTTGTGGTCAGATTTGGCGTAGTGACTACTCCGGCCGGTGTCACTTTACGTATCCGGTTGTTAGTGGAATCGGCTACATACAAATTGCCCAAACTATCCACGACCAGTCCCGACGGCCCATAGAAACTTGCTGCCGCGCCGGTGCCGTCTTTATTGTTAAATATGCCCGCTGTTCCTGCCAAGGTACTGACCAAGCCCGCTGGCGTGATTTTGCGTATGGTGGAATTTTGGCTGTCCGCGACATAGATATTGCCCGCCCTATCCACGGCCAGGCCCTGTGGATAATTGAACCGGGCCGCCGCTCCCTGTCCGTCCCATGACCCCTGATAGCCAGGAAAGCCGGCCAGTGTAGTGACCTGTCCGGCAGGCGTAATCATACGAATGGTATTGTTGCCGGTATCGGCAACGTAGAGGTTATCCGCACTGTCGATCGCAAGGCCGGTCGGCGCATTGAACAGAGTGTTGGTGCCCAAACCGTCGAGGGTGCCCGTGTAGCCGGTCACTCCGGCAAACGTGCTCACGGCGCCCGCCGGTGTAATCTTGCGGATGGTGTTGTTGTTGGTGTCCGCCACGAAGAGATTGCCGGCACTATCCTTGACGATGCCGACGATAAAAGCCCACGAAGGTCCCCGCCACTGTTCGTAAGTCGGGAAATTGAAACTTGCCTCTGACCCCGTAGCGTCCGTGCCGCCTTCGATCTCGGCGGTGCCGGCCATGGTGGAGGTTGTGCCGCCGGGCGTGATCTTGCGGATGGTGTTGTTGTAACTGTCCGACACGTATACGTAGCCGGCGCTGTCCGTCGTAATGCCGTATGGATAGTTGAAGCTGGCCGCGGTTCCGCTACCATCGGCGCTGCCGGCATGCGGCGCATTTCCCGCCAATGTCCCGACGACGCCGAGCGAGGTGATCAGGCGTATGCAGTTATTGCCTGTGTCGGCGACGTAGACGGTGCCGTAACTGTCTACCGTCAAACTGCGTGGGAAGGAGAAACGCGCGGCGGGCGCGGCCCCATCCGCATACCCGGTGTCGCCCGAATTGGGCATGCCGGCCAAGGTCGTTACCAGGCCAGTGGGCGTAATCTTGCGGATGTTCTGGCCACCCCAGTCGGCGACATAGACGTTGCCGGCACCATCGGTGGCGACACCCCATGGAACGACAAAGCCCGCAGCCGCTCCTTGCCCATCTACTCCCAACGTCAAGCCTGGCGTACCTGCCAGAGTGCTCACTGTGCCGGTCGGGGTAATTTTGCGTATCGTGTTGTTGTTCGTATCGGCTACATACACGTTTCCGGCGCTATCGGTGGCGATGCCCTGCGGGTAGTTGAAGCGTGCGGCAGCTCCGACACCGTCCGCGCTCCCCATAGCATAGGCAGTGCCGGCGAAGGTTGATACCACGCCGGTACTGGAAATCTTGCGGATCACGGAAGTGTCTGGGTCGACGACAAAAACATTGCCGGTGCTATCGACAGCAATACCCGAGAGATACGAAAATTCTGCGGCAGCAACCGGGCCGTCTCGGTACCCACAGCCGGCGAAGCCGGCAAACATAGTGGTCGCACCGGCCGGCGTGATCTTGCGTATATGGCAGGTTTCGGTCACGTAGAGGTTGCCCGCATTGTCGGCGGCTACGCCCGTAGGTGTGACAAAATGCGCCGCAGCACCGGTACCGTTGGCATAACCGGCGCTTCCCATATTGCCGACAAAGGCTTCAACGGCCGGCACGCCGATCATGCCGCCAAGCGCGAGGTTGGCTGTAGCCTGATAGGCCGTGATGTCGGTTGATGCCGTTACGCCATCCAGCATGGTGCGGATGGAAGCATTGGCGGCATTGCCGCTATAGGTGCTTGCTGCGTTCTGTGCAGTCAATTGACTGGAAAAATAGTTCGCCACGCTCAGGCGGTTGCTGACCAATTGTTCATCGCTGCTGCTGCTCGGCTCGGCTGCGGCAGCCGCCAGGATAGCCATGGCGACCTGGGCCTGCGTCACTTGGCCTGCACTGAGTAAGCCCGCCCAATAATTCAAGCCTGCTTGATCCGGTGCGCGCCCCAGCACGTTGTTGTAGATCGCCGTTACGAATGCCGTCGAATTGCCTGTTCCATACAAGGCGACGGATTCCGCACTGTTTCCAAATGAATTGATTACGGTTTTGACTGCTGTATTGGTCGCGTAGGCGGAGGCGAGGTCTTGTAAATCCGTCGGCGCGCCACTCGCCAATAACACGCCCTCCCAGTAGGCCATGCCGCCGGGATCGCCGGGTCGGCCGTAATAGGCGATATACAGTTGCTGCAATATGGTCGCGTAATCGGACGCCTGAGCCTTGTCGGAGCGATGCAATTGTTTGCTTTGCGCATCCACGCCCGAGCTATTCGGTGTGGAGCTGCCGCAAGCGGTGAGGAGTGAGACGCAAATGGCGGAAAGGGCGAATGTGCGAAAGGGGATACGCATGTAATGGCTTTAAATTGTTTGTGGAATAGGATGAGGGAAATGAAGTAAATTGTATGTATCGATTTACGGGATATTGCAAAGCACGGCTACGCCCTGTTCGGTCGTGATGTAAAGCTTCGAACCATTCAGCGCAAGACCGGATGGGAACGCCAGCCCACCCTGTGCACCTTGCGTGAAACCGACGGCCCCCATAGTTCCCGCGATAGTAGATGCGGCGCCGGTCGGTGTAATCATTACGATTCGGTGTTCCAAGGTGTCTGCTACAAAAAGATTGCCCGCGGCATCGATGGTGATGCCGCTTGGGAATCTGAGGTATACATACGGTATGTAGCCATTGGCTGCTGTTGGGAGCATGGTCGTGTTCGGGGTGGTGACTACCCCGCTCGGCGTTACTTTACGTAACCTCCCGTACATGGAATCGGTGACGTACACATTTCCGGCACTATCTACGACCAGTCCAGTCGGCGCAGTGAAACTCGCTGCCGCGCCGGTGCCGTCCTTATTGCCGAAGACACCGGCTGTTCCCGCCAAGGTGCTTACCAAGCCTGCGGGCGTGATTTTGCGTATGGTGGAGTTTTGGCTGTCCGCGACGTAAATGTTGCCCACGCTATCTATGGCGAGGCCCTGAGGGTTATTGAAAAGGGCCGCAAACCCCGGTCCGTCCCGTGCTCCATAACCAGTTGGGAAGCCAGCCAGTGTAGTGACCTGCCCAGCAGGCGTAATCATACGAATGGTGTGATTGCCGGAGTCAGCAACGTAGATATTGTCCGCGCTGTCGATTGCCAGACCGGCGGGAGCATTGAACTGAGCGTTGGTGCCCAGGCCGTCGAGTGCCCCCGCGTAGCCGGTCACGCCGGCAAATGTGCTCACGGCGCCTGCCGGTGTAATCTTGCGGATGGTGTGGTTGTTGGTGTCGGCCACGAAAAGGTTGCCGGCGCTGTCTTTGGCGATGCCGTTGATAAAGGGCCACGAAGGCTGTTGCCATTGTTCATAAGTCGCGAAATTGAAACTGGCTTTGGACCCTGAGGCGTCGGTGCCACCCTCGATCTCGGCGGTACCGGCCATGGTCGCGGTTATGCCGCTGGGTGTGATCTTGCGAATGGTGTTGTTATAGCTGTCCGACACATACAGATTGCCGGTGTTGTCGATTGTGATGCCGTATGGATAGTTGAAACTGGCCGCCGTTCCGGTTCCCTCGGCGCTGCCGGTATGCTGCGCATTTCCTGCAAACGTCGAGACGACGCCGGAGGGTGTGATCATGCGTATACAGTTGTTGCCTGTGTCGGCTACATAGACGTTGCCGAAACTGTCAACCGTCAAACTGCGCGGGAAGGCAAAACGCGCGGCTGAAGCAGTCCCGTCGGCATACCCTGGTCTACCCACAGCAGGTATTCCGGCAAAGGTCGTCACCATGCCGGCGGGCGTAATCTTGCGGATGTTCGAACTAATGTAATCTGCGACGTATACATTGCCGGCGCTGTCTACAGCAACGCCCCACGGCTGGGCAAAACTTGCCGCGGACCCTTGCCCGTCGAGGCTGCTTAATGTGCCTGGTGTACCAGCCAAGGTTGTCACGGTGCCGGACGGCGTGATTTTGCGTATGTTGTTGTTGCTCGGATCAGCCACATACAGGTTTCCGGCGCCATCGACAGCGATGCCTTGCGGGTAGCTGAAACGTGCTGCCGCACCCACGCCATCGGCGCTCCCCGCGCCATCGACGTTTCCCACGCCGTTGGCAGTACCGGCAATCGTGGACACGACACCGGCGGTTGTAATCTTGCGGATCACGCAATAGTCGGACTCAGTGACATACACATTGCCCACACTATCGACGGCGATGCCGTTAAGACGCCCAAACATTGCAGCCGCAATCGGCCCGTCACTGTACCCGCAGTCTGTGGATGAGCCGGCAAATATCGTGGTCACACCGGCCGGGGTGATCTTGCGTATGTGGCAAGCCTCGGTCACATAGAGATTGCCTGCGTTGTCGGCGGCTACACCCATGGGCGTGACGAAATGCGCCGCAGCACCGGTACCGTTGGCAGAGCCGGCGCTACCCATATTGCCAACAAACGCTTCCAGAGCCGGCACACCGAGCATGCCGCCGAGCGCGAGGTTGGCTGTGGACTCATATGCCGTGATATCGGTCGAAGCCGTTACGCCGTCCAACATGGTGCGGATCGCGGCATTGGCGGCATTGCCACTATAGGCGCTGCTAGCGTTCTGTGCGGTCAATTGACCGGAAAAGTAGTTTGCCACGCTCAGGCGATTGTTGACCAACTGCTCATCGCTGCTACTGCTCGGCTCGGCTGCGGCGGCCGCCAGAATTGCCATGGCAACCTGGGCCTGCGTCATTTGGCCTGTGCCGATCAGACCTGCCCAGTAGCTCAATCCAGCCTGATCCGGAGCGCGCCCCAGTACGTTGTTATAGATCGCCGTTACGAAAGCGGTAGCATTGCCGGTGCCATACAAGGAGATGGACTCTGCGCTGTTCCCAAATGAATCGATCACGGACTTGACCGTAGCGTTGTTGCCGTAGGCGGAGGCAAGACTTTGTAAATCCGTCGGAGCGCCGCTCGCCAATAACACGCCTTCCCAATAGGCCATACCGGCCGGATCGCCGGGGCGGCCGTAATAGGCGACGTACAGTTCCTGTAATACGGTTGCGTAATCGGACGCCTGCGCCTTGTCTGAACGATGTAGCTGCTTGCTCGGCGCATCCGCGCTTTGGCTGTTTGACGCGGAGCTGCCGCAAGCAGCGAGAACGGAGGCACAAATAGCGGCGAGGGTGAATGTGCGAAAGAGAAGGGACATGTAAGTGTTTTAGTCGCTTGTGGAATGGTATGGGCTACCGCGTTCGCGATCCTTATTTCAGCTACGACAATCGTGGGGATCGCAACATATTAAGTCACGAGAGGGTTGGGGAAATGGTGATGGCAATTTACGGAACATTGCTAAGCACTGCCACACCTTGCTCGGTGGTGATGTAAAGCTTGGAGCCATTCAGCGTAAGACCGGATGGAAATGCCAGACCACCCTGAGCGCCTGGCGCGAAGCCGACGTTTCCAAATGTTCCAGCGATAGATGTGACCGCGCCGGCAGGAGTAATCATCGCAATCCGTTGGTTTAGCGTATCGGCCACGAAAAGATTGCCAGCATTATCGATGGCGATTCCGCTTGCGAAGCGGAAACTGACCGTGGTGGAGTAGCCGTTTGCCGAAGAGGACGTTGTGGTCAGCGAAAGTGTAGTGACCACGCCGTCTGGCGTGATTTTGCGTATGACACTATAAAAAGAATCGGTCGCATATAAATTTCCCGTGCTGTCCGCGACCAAACCAGCTAGAGAACCGAAACTTGCTGCTGCGCCAGTACCGTCTTTATGACCACCCACGAAGGCCGTACCAGCCAATGTGCTGACCAAGCCTGCGGATGTGATTTTGCGTATGATGAAGTTACCGCTGTCTGTGACATAAATATTGCCAGCGCTATCCAGAGCGACTCCTTGCGGATCGTAGAACAGTGCGGCTGGCCCCATTCCGTCCCGCGATCCGACGCTGCCCGGAGTGCCCGCTAGTGTGGCAACTTGCCCTGCCGGAGTGATTGTGCGAATGGTATTGTTACCCGAGTCGGCGACGTAAATATTGTCTGCACTGTCGATGGCCAGGCCGGCCGGTGTATGGAACATCGCGTTGATGCCTAGGCCGTCTGCTGTACCCGCGTAGCCCGTCATTCCGGCGAAGGTACTGACGACGCCCGTCGGTGTAATCTTGCGGATGGTATGGTTGTTGGTGTCGGCCACGAAGAGGTTGCCGGCGCTGTCTTGGACGATGCCGACGACAAAAGCCCAAGAAGGCAGGCGCCATTGTTCGTAAGAATTGAAATTGAAACTGGCTTCCGGCCCCGTGGCGTCAGTGCTGCCTTCTATCTCGGCTGCGCCAACAACGGCGGTGGTGGAGCCAGCGGGCGTGACCTTGCGGATACTGTTGTTATAACTGTCTGTTACATATAGGTTGCCAGTGCCATCGGCCACAACGCCGTAGGGATAATTGAAACCAGCAGCCGCACCGGTTCCGTCGGTACTGCCGGGGTACGGTGCATTTCCTGCCAAGGTCGTCACCATACCGGATGGCGTGATTTTGCGTATGCAATTGTTGCCTGAGTCAGCTACGTAAACGTAGCCGTCGCTGTCGACGGCCAAGCCATGTGGGGTGGAGAAATCTGCGATCGGGCCGGCACCGTCGACATATCCTGCTTTAATGGGGATGCCAGCCAGCGTCGTTACCATGCCAGAGGGTGAAATCTTGCGAATATTCATACTCAAAGCGTCGGCAACATAGACATTACCGGCATTGTCGATGGCGAGGCCCCATGGCCAGGAAAAGCCTGCAGAGGCGCCTTGGCCGTCCAATGGTGCTCCCGAGCCTGGCGTACCCGCCAAGGTTGTCACCGCACCGGTCGCCGTGATTTTTCGTACGGTATTGTTGTTCATGTCGGCAACGTACAGGTTTCCGTCGCCGTCGATGGCGATGCCTTGGGGAGTGTTGAAACGCGCAGCGGCTCCAATGCCATCCGCGCTTCCTACGGCATAGGCGGTGCCGGCGAACGTCGATACGACGCCGGCAGTGGAAATTTTGCGGATCACAGAAAGTTGCGGCTCGGCCACATATACATTACCGGCGCTATCGACCGCAATACCCGAGAGATAAGAAAAGGTTGCGACTGCAATCGCCGGACCATCTCCATATCCGCAACTCGTGTTGCCGGCAAACGTCGTGGTCACGCCCGCGGGTGTGATCTTGCGTATGTGGCAGGCTTCCGTCACGTAGAGGTTGCCGAGGCTGTCGGCGGCGATGCCCGTGGGGGTGACAAAATGTGCTGCAGTACCGGTGCCGTCGATGTAACCGGCGCTGCCCATATGGCCGACAAACGCTTCCAGGGCGGGTACGCCCAGCATGCTGCCGAGTGCAAGGTCGGCGGTCGACTGATATGCCGCGATATCGGTCGATGCCGTTACGCCGTCCAGCATGGTGCGGATGGCGGCGTTTGCCGCGTTACCGTTATAGGCGTTGGTTAAATTCTGAGCAGTCAGCTGACTGGAAAAATAGTTCGCCACACTCAGGCGATTGCTGACCAACTGTTCATCGCTGCTGCTGCTCGGCTCGGCTGCGGCCGCTGCGAGAATAGCCATGGCAACTTGGGCCTGCGTCATTTGCTTGGCGCTTAGCAGGCCCGCCCAATAATCCAGGCCGGCCTGGTCGGGAGCGCGTCCCAGTACGTTGTTGTAGATCGCTGTAACGAATTTCGTGGGATTGCCAGTGCCATACAGGGCGATGGATTCCGCACTGCTTCCGAAGGAATCGATCACCGACTTGACCGTGGCATTGGTACCGTAGGCGGAGGAAAGGCTTTGTAAGTCCGTCGGGGCGCCGCTCGCCAATAAAACGCCTTCCCAATAGGTCATACCGGCCGGATCGCCGGGGCGGCCGTAGTAGGCGATATACAGTTGCTGCAATGCCGTGGCGTAATCGGAAGCTTGTACCTTGTCTGAACGATGTAATTGTTTGCTTTGCGCATCTGCGCTTTGGCTGTCCGATGCAGGGCCGCCGCAAGCGGCGAGGATGACGGCACAAATGGCGGCTGGGACAATCAGGTGAAAGGGAATGCGCATGTCATGGCTTTAATTTGTTTGAGAAATGGCGTGGCGCATCGCGCCCACACACATCCTCTTGTACCGGCGCGACTATTGGTGCAACTGTTGATTATTTAGCCACGGACTTTGCGAAAATACTACCTGTTATTTCTGACAGGTACGGCGGAAATTTCTATCCGAAGGCGGGATTTCGCGCAGGAATGTGAGATAAGGCCGGCTCGATAATATCCATCATGCCGATGTGATATTGCTACGCACAAGGATCAAGCGACCGGCTTCGGTTTCGCCTCTTCACGCCGGTTGTAGCCCGCCACCATGTCGAAGCGGAACAGGCGGCATTCGAGCGCACCATTGAAGAAAGGCGTCTTGCGCGCTTCTTTGAGCCGGATGAGTTTAGGCAGACCGAGGTCGGCGGAAAACAGGAATACCGACCAGCCGGCAAAGCGTTGCTTGAGCGTAGTGCCGAAGGCGCTGAAGAAGGCCTTGGCCAATTCGTCGGTTTCCAGCGTGGAATCACCGCGCACACCTATCCGCTCGCCGTACGGTGGATTGGTGAGCAAAATGCCGGTTTCGGCAGGCGCTTTCACTTCCTGCGCCTCGATTTGTTTGAGCGGCACCTCGAAGGAAATACCTGCCTTGTTCAGATTGTTGCGCGCCATGACGACCATGTCGCCGGAAATGTCGCTGCCAAAGATGGTAGGAGTCTCGGGGATGGGGTTCGGCTTGACGCTGGCTTTCAAGCCGTTCCATTGCGCCGCATCGAAATCGTGAAATTTCTCGAATGCGAATTCGCGCCGTGCACCGGGCGGGATGCCTGCCACGATTTGCGCCGCTTCGGCCAGGATGGTGCCGGAACCGCACATGGGGTCGAACAGCGTCACGCCCGGCTTCCAGCCCGATACGCGCAACAGGCCGGCGGCGAGGTTCTCGCGCAAGGGCGCGTCGCCGGTTTCCAGGCGCCAGCCGCGCTTGAACAAGGCTTCGCCCGACGTGTCCAGATACAGTGTGAACGTGCGCGCATCGAGGAAGCCGACGATGCGCATGTCCGGCGTTCTCGTATCGACCGATGGCCGTTGCGAAAACTGCTCGCGGAAGCGGTCGCATACCGCGTCCTTGATCTTGAGTGTGGTGAATTCCAGGCTACGCAGCGGCGACTTGATCGCGGTGACGTCGATGCGGATCGTGTGGTGCACGGCGAACCAGTCTTCCCATGGCTGGGCCAGCGTCAGATCGTAGATATCGTTCTCGTTGACGTAGCCGCTATGCGCCATGCGCAGCAATACGCGCGAGGCGATACGCGAGTGGAGGTTGAGGCGGTAGGCATCGAGCAGCTCGCCCGAGCAATGCACGCCGCCTGGCACCTGGTTGTGAACTTTCAGTGTCGCGCTCTGTTGTGCAATCTCGCCGATTTCTTCGGCCAAGGCTGCTTCCAGGCCGCGCGGGCAGGGGCAAAAATAGGAATATCGCATGGGGTACCTTTTATCCATTAGTGAAATCCCCTCTCCCGCTTGTGGGAGAGGGGAGTAACCCGGTTATTTTACCGGGCTAACGCGCGTGCGACGAAATCCAGCCTGTCCTGCCCCCAGTAGCCTTCGCCGTCGATCAGGTACCAGGGCGAGCCGAATACATTGGCGGCGATGGCATCGTCGGTGAATTGTTCATAGGCGGCGCCGACGCTGGCGGTTTCCGCGGATTTCAACAAGGCCTTGCCGTCGAGTTCGAGCGAGCCGGCCAGGGCGGCCAAGGTCTCTTCGTCGGCGATGTTCCTGTCCTCTACCCACAAAGCCGTCATAACGGCACCGGACAGCTCGAGCGCCTTGTTCGTGCCGTGCGCCAGTTGGGTGGCGACGATCAATTTGGCGGCCAGATCCGGCGGCACCGGGAAGTATTTGGGTTGCAGGTTGAGCGGCATCTGCAGGTGCTCGCTCCAGCGCTGCAATTCCACCAGCCTATAGGCCTGACGCTGCGGTGAGCGCTTGGCGAGCGGCAAGCCGCCCGATACGCTGAGCACTTTACCCAAATCGAAAGGTTTCAATTCGATCTGTGCGCCGCACTGCTGGGCCAGCGCTACGAAACGCGCATGTCCGAGGTAGGCCCAGGGAGAGTGCGGGGCAAAATAGTATGCGCATACCTTAGGCATGTCGGGCATCTCCAGCGAATCGATTCGAATTAAAACGGCTTGGTGACCACCAGGATGACAATTGCCAGCAAAATAATCACCGGCACTTCATTGAACCAGCGGTACCAGGTGTGGCTGCGCGTATTGCGGCCGGCCTCGAATTTCTTCAACAAGACGCCGCAGCCGTGGTGATAGCCAATCAGTACCACCACCAGGCCCAGCTTGGCGTGCAGCCAGGCGTTGCCGGGACCGCTGCCGATACCGTAGCCGAGCCACAGCCACAGACCGAATGCCAAGGCCGGCACCATCAGCATGGTCATGAAGCGATACAGCTTGCGCGCCATCAGCAGCAGGCGCGCGGTCGCAGCCTGATCGGTTTCCATGGCCAGGTTGACGAAGATGCGCGGCAGGTAGAACAGGCCGGCGAACCAGGAAGTGATGAAGACGATGTGCAGCGATTTGACCCACAACATAAATAAACTTCCCCCGGATGCTCTTTTGTTTGCCGCGTGGTTTCGGCTCGTTTTCTGCTTCTTTGCTACTTATTTTCTAACCTCGCCTTGCCCCAGCACGATGTACTTGAGCGAGGTCAATCCTTCCAGTCCCACCGGCCCGCGGGCATGCAGCTTGTCGTTCGAAATACCGATCTCGGCGCCGAGACCGTATTCAAAGCCATCTGCAAAACGCGTCGAGGCATTGACCATCACCGAAGCTGAATCGACTTCGCGCAGGAAGCGCATGGCGTCGGTATGATTTTCCGTGACGATGCTGTCGGTGTGATGCGAAGACCAGTGGTTGATGTGGTCGATCGCCTGATCGATGCCGTCGATCAGCTTGACCGACAGGATGGGCGCCAGGTATTCGGTGGCCCAGTCCTCGTCGGTGGCCGGCGCAAGGTGCGGGTAGCCTGCTGTCTGTAGCAGCGCCAACGCCTCGGCGTCGCAGCGCAATTCCACTTTCTCGGCGGCGTAGGCTTGCGCCAGCATTGGCAGCACGCGCGGCGCGATGGCGCGTGCGACCAGCAAGGTTTCCATGGTGTTGCACGTCCCGTAGCGATGGCACTTGGCGTTGAATGCGACCTTGACGGCCTTGTCGAGATCGGCGCTGCTGTCGATATAGACGTGGCAGATGCCGTCCAGATGCTTGATCATGGGTACCTTCGATTCGCGCATCAGGCGTTCGATCAAACCTTTGCCACCGCGCGGCACGATCACGTCCACATATTGCGGCATGGCTATCAGTTCGCCGACGGCCGCACGGTCAGTGGTCTCCACCACTTGCACGGCATCGGTCGGCAGACCGGCACCGGCCAGGCCTTCTTGCACCAGTTTCGCGAGCGCCTGGTTGCAATGGATGGCTTCCGAGCCGCCGCGCAGAATGGTGGAATTGCCGCTCTTGATGCACAGCCCGGCAGCGTCAACCGTGACGTTGGGGCGCGCTTCGTAAATGATGCCGATTACGCCGAGCGGCACGCGCATCTGGCCGACCTGGATGCCGGTCGGACGGCGCTTCATGTTGGAAATTTCACCGATTGGATCGGCCAGCGAAACGATTTGTTCCAGGCCTTCGGCCATGGTGGCGATGGCCTTGTCGGACAAGGTTAGGCGGTCAAGCATGGCCGGCGCCAAGCCGTTGTCGCGGGCGGCAGCGAGGTCGCGTTGGTTGGCTTCGCGCAATAGCGCGGCGTCGCGCCGGATGGCGGCAGCGATCAAGGCCAGCGCCTGATTCTTGGCGGCGCTGTCGGCCTTGGCCATGGCGCGCGAAGCTTTGCGGGCGCGCCGGCCTATGTCTTCCATGTACTGTTTAATATCCATTTTCCAGACTCAGTAACGCTAACGCGCGCCTTGCGCGACAGCTAGTCCTAATTGTAGCAATGCGTCCCAGGCGTCGCCGACAAAGCTCTTGGCGCGCAGGCCCTTGATCATTTTGTCGATCTGAGCGGCATTGCGCATCGCGGCCTCGAGCGCCGGCAGGCGCAAGCGGCGCAGAGCCGGTTCCATCAAACGTTCACGCGGTCCCCAGATGCGGTATTCCTTCAACAAGCCGCCCAGCGGGCGCCCCTGATCGACACCGGCACGCAGCTTCAGCAGCGTGCGGATTTCCTCGGTCATGGCCCACAGCACCAGCGGCAAGGCTTCGCCTTCGCCCTTGAGGCCGTCCAGCATACGCGTCAGGCGCACGGCGTCACCGGCCAACATGGCTTCGTTGAGCTTGAACACGTCGTAACGTGCCACGTTCAATACCGCGTCGTGGATTTGCTCGAAACTGAGCTTGCCGGCCGGATGGAGCAGGGCCAGCTTTTGGATTTCCTGATGCGCCGCCAGCAAGTTGCCTTCGACGCGGTCGGCGATGAAGTCGAGGCTCGCCCGGTCGGCACTGTGTCCCTGCGCCGCCAATCGCGTGCCGATCCAGGCCGGCAGATGGTTGCGTTCGACCAAGGGAATGTCGATGTAGACAGCTGCCTGCTGCAGCGCATTGACCCAAGCCGCTTTTTGCGTGGCCCAGTCGAGCTTGGGTAGCGTGATCAACGTGACGTTGTCGGGATTGAGCGCGGCGGCGTAAGCTTGCAGCGCCTGGCCGCCGTCCTTGCCCGGTTTGCCGGTGGGAATGCGCAATTCGATCAGCTTCCTGTCGCCGAACAGCGACTGCGACTGATTGGCAGCCAGCAGTTCACCCCACTTGAAACTGCGTTCCACGGTCAGCACTTCGCGCTCGGAAAAGCCTTGCGCGCGTGCCGCCTTGCGAATCTTGTCGGCGGCTTCGAGCGCCAGCAGGTGCTCGTCGCTGGTGATCACATATAGCTGCGCCAGTGGCTTGTTCACATGCGCGTCCAGCATATCAACCCGCAATTGCATGAACGGAGTCTCGTCGGTGAAGATTCAGTGAAAGATCAGGGCAGCGGCTTGATCGCCGCCAGGCGGCGCAGCACCTGCTGTGCCAGATCGCTTTGCATGTCGCGGTAAAGCGCTTCCGCTTCCGCTTCCTTGGCCAGCGCAATGGCGGCATTGAAGGTGAGGTCGCGCTTGAGCGCTATGGCCGTGGTCGGCAGCAATTCGCGGTTCTTGCTGTCGTGTACGCGGAACGAGAACTTGTACCACAGCGTGTACTCGATCGGCTGTCCGGCGGCGTTGAGCGACAAGACCACGCGGTCACGCCGTTCCGGCTGCACGATCTCGACGATCGCTTCGGCCTGCTTGGGGTCGTCCACGACCTCGGCATTGCCGGTGCTGCGGATATAGCGGCGCAAATCGCTGCCCAGCGCGGAGTTTTCCGGCAGGCCGAGATAAATCGTCTTGAACGACAGATTGGTATCGACCTCGCCGCGCAAGCGGAAGCCACAGGCCGACAGCAGGCTTAGCAACAATATTGCGGCGGCGAACAGCGCATGACGGCGATGGAGCATTGGCATTCCCTCGTAATATGCTTCAGGCGACGATATTGACCAGCTTGCCCGGCACCACGATGATTTTCTTCGGTGCGCCCTCGATGTACTTGCGTACATTTTCCTGGGCCAGCGCGGCAGCTTCAATCGCGGTCTTGTCGGCATCCTTGGGTACCATCACGCTGCCGCGCAGCTTGCCGTTGACCTGGACCATGAGTTCGATTTCGGCCTGTTCGAGCGCGGCCGGGTCGACTTGCGGCCAGGGGGCGTCGAGCAGGTCGCCGTGTACCTTGGCAAAGCCGAGTTCCTGCCACAGCACGTGCGTGATGTGCGGTGCCACCGGGTTGAGGAGACGCAGGAAGATCGACAGTCCTTCTGCCTGGAGCGCTTGAGACGCGGCCGTATCGTCGAACTTCGCCGCTTCCAGCGTGTTGAGCATCTTCATGCAGGCCGACACCACGGTGTTGTACTGGATGCGCTTGAAGTCATGGTCGGCTTGCTGCAGGATCTTGTGCAGTTCGCGGCGCAGCGACTTCAGGGCTTCCGGCAATGCCGCATCTTGCTTGGCGGCCAGGCCGGCAGAGATGGCAGCGGCGTGATTGTAGCCGTAGTTCCACACGCGGCGCAGGAAGCGGTTCGCGCCTTCGACACCGGTGCCTGACCATTCGAGTGTTTGTTCCGGCGGCGAGGCGAACATCGTGAACAGGCGTGCCGTGTCGGCGCCGTACTGGTCGATCTGAGCACGCGGGTCGATGCCGTTGTTCTTCGATTTCGACATCTTCTCGGTGCCGCCGATGATGACCGGCGCGCCGTCGGCGCTGAGTTTGGCGGAAGCCGGACGGCCGCGCTCGTCCAGCGTCAATTCGACGTCTTCCGGGTTGTACCAGGTCTTCTTGCCATCCTTGTCTTCGCGGTAATAGGTTTCGTTCAAGACCATGCCTTGCGTAAGCAGGTTGACGAAGGGTTCATCGAACTTGACCAGGCCGAAGTCGCGCATGACCTTGGTCCAGAAGCGTGCATACAGCAAGTGCAGCACGGCGTGCTCGATGCCGCCGATGTACTGGTCCATCGGCATCCAGTAGTCGTTGCGCGCATCGACCATGGCGTTGTCGTTGCCAGGCGAGCAATAGCGCATGTAGTACCAACATGAATCGACAAAGGTGTCCATGGTGTCGGTCTCGCGCCGCGCCGGCTTGCCGCAGGACGGGCAATCGACGTGCAGGAATTTCTCATGCTTGTTGAGCGGATTGCCGGTGCCGTCCGGCACGCAATCTTCCGGCAGCACGACCGGCAAGTCCTTCTCGGGCACCGGCACCGTGCCGCAGTCCGCGCAGTGGATCATGGGAATCGGCGTGCCCCAATAGCGTTGGCGCGAAATGCCCCAGTCGCGCAGGCGATAGGTGATTTTCTTTTCGCCGAGATTCATCGCGCCCAGGTCGGCGGCGATGGCGTCGACCGCGGCCTGGTAACCCAAGCCGTCATACTTGCCTGATGCCATGCAGACGCCGGTTTCCTTGTCGGCATACCATTCCTGCCAGGCGTCGGTCGAATATTGCTTGCCTTCCAGGGCGACCACCTGCTTGATCGGCAATGCGTATTTCCTGGCGAACGCGAAGTCGCGCTCGTCGTGCGCCGGCACGCCCATCACCGCGCCGTCGCCATAAGTCATCAGCACGTAGTTGCCGACCCATACCTCAATCTTGGCGCCGGTGAGCGGGTGAGTGACGAACAAGCCGGTCGGCATGCCTTTCTTTTCCATGGTCGCCATGTCGGCTTCGATCACGCTGCCGAGTTTGCATTCGGCGATGAAGGAAGCCAGCGCGGGGTTGGTCTTGGCGGCATGCGCCGCCAACGGATGTTCGGCTGCGACAGCGCAGAAGGTGACGCCCATGATGGTGTCGGCGCGCGTGGTGAACACCCACAGCTTGCCTTCGTTGATCGGTTTTCCGTCTTCAGCGATGTCGTGGTTAAAGGCAAAACGCACGCCGGTCGATTTGCCGATCCAGTTCGACTGCATCAAGCGCACGCGTTCGGGCCAGCCCGGCAGCTTGTGGTCGACGTGGTCGAGCAGCTCTTCGGCGTATGCGGTGATTTTCACGTAGTACATCGGGATTTCGCGCTTTTCGATCAGCGCGCCCGAACGCCAGCCGCGGCCGTCCACCACTTGCTCGTTGGCCAGCACGGTCTGGTCGATCGGGTCCCAGTTGACGGTGCCGGTCTTTTTGTAAATGATGCCTTTCTCAAGCATCTTGAGGAACATCCACTGGTTCCACTTGTAGTACTCGGGCTTGCAAGCGGCCATTTCGCGCGACCAGTCGATCGCCAGGCCCATGGACTGCATCTGCTCCTTCATGTGGGCGATGTTTGAGTAGGTCCACTGTGCCGGCGGCAGGCCATTGGCCATGGCGGCGTTTTCAGCCGGCATGCCGAAGGCGTCCCAGCCCATGGGCATGAGCACGTTGTAGCCGCTCATGCGCAGGTAGCGGTACATCACGTCGTTGATGGTGTAGTTGCGCACGTGGCCCATGTGCAGCTTGCCGGACGGGTAGGGCAGCATCGAGCAGGCATAGAACTTTTTCTTGTCCTTGCCGTTCTTGTCTTTCGCGTGTTCGACGGTCTTGAACGCGTCGATCTTTTGCCAGTGGTCTTGGGCCGCTTTTTCGACGTCGGCCGGGCTGTATTTGTCTTGCATGACGGATGCTGCTGAAAGTGGATACGAACCGGACATTATAAAGGGGTTTCGGGGGTTCTTGACCCCCGATTGGCCTATAACGCAGAGCTGGGAGAATTGGCGGTAAAAGACGAGTCAGTGCGCCATTCTTTGGGCTAAGTCTTGGGGTGAGCGCCCTGATGACGGTCGCGCCGCCTATCTATAGGGGGACAGGATGGGAAGCGGAGGTAGCGCGGGCGATCCTTTGCGCCGTCTACGGAGAGGTTAATCACCTTCGGCCGCAAATGTGGCTACGAAAGACGCGTCCGCTTTCCAGCGTGTTCCCCTGTAGGTAGGCGAGATTGCATACAGTTGCGCAGAGTGTTGTTGGCTTGGCGCCGTTCCCTCGTCCCCACATGGGGGTATGCGCTTCCGGTCGGACGCGTCTTTCGTAGTCGCTCTTATTACCTCAGTGGATTACCTGCAGCCCGTTTTCCATAGATACGGTGGAGAGTCGCTCGCGCTACCTCCTCCCTCCGTTGCCGCGAATGTTCGCTTGCAAGCGGACATCGTTACGCAGGCGTGGGGCAATGCCCCACGAATTCCCTGCTTCACCCCCCATATGCGAACGAGTGAACTACGTTGGAGATGTGTTACGGAAAGTGCGATGTGATGCGTCGCCTCTTGTAGGGTGTTTAGATTAAAACCAGCTCTAGGGCAGGTTTCTCGCCATAATCCTCATAGCGCTCGTTGATGGCGGAAATACAAAATTCCATGTCTTCGAGGATGTCAGGCGCCCGTATGCGCAGGGATTCGGTGTGGATCACTTCGATTTGCAAGACTTCATCCGGTTCCAGTCGGAATTTCGACATGCCGTCTTCATCACGCAAATAACTCAGGCAATCCACCCAGGCGTTCATATTGCGCCCGTAGAACTCGGGGAAGCCGAACGCGTGCTGGCATTCGTCGTGAAAAGACTCCCAGCCGCGTATTTTTTCGCCGTCCAGGGTGACTTTGGCCATGATCTTATTTGGTGGTGGAGGCTGCCGGCTTGGGTTCGGTGACGAAACCCATCTTGGTCATGCCGTTGGTCTGTGCTGCCGACATCACCTGGGCAATCACTTCGTACCGCGTCGATTTGTCGGCCCGCAATTGCAGTTCGGGCTGCGGCTGTTTGCGTGCGGCGGCAGCCAGGCGCGTATTCAATTCTGTCTGGGAAATCTGGTCCTTGTCCCAGAAAATGCGACCGGCGGCATCGATCGACAGCGAAATGGTTTCCGGCTTTTCCTGGGTCTGCGCGGATTGGGCGCTTGGCAGGTCGAGCTTGATCGAATGGGTGAACAAAGGCGCGGTGATGATGAATATCACCAGCAACACCAGCATCACGTCTACCATGGGCGTGACGTTGATTTCCGACATCGGTGCCGGCGTCTTGCTTTCACTGAATCCACCAAACGCCATCGTGCCTCCTAGGCTGATTTACTTGGCCACCCGTGCGCCGGTCGTCAGGTGCGCGTGCAAATCGTGGGCGAACGCGTCGAGCTCTGCCAGCGTAATGCGATTGACGCGCGTGAAGGCGTTGTAGGCCAGCACCGCGGGAATTGCCACCGTCAGGCCGAGCGCCGTCATGATCAGCGATTCACCGACCGGGCCAGCAACCTTGTCGATCTGTACCGTGCCAGCCAGTGTGACGGCTCCGAGTGCATGGTAGATACCCCAGACCGTGCCAAGCAGGCCTACGAAAGGCGCAGTGGCGCCAACCGAGGCGAGCAGGGTCAAGCCGGCTTCCAGGCGCGAGGAGACGCGGTTGATTTCGCGGCGCAAGGTGCGGGTGATCAATTCGCTGGGGTCGGCCGAGGCGTTGAGCGAGCCGGCTTGGGCGCTGACGTTGGCCGCCTGTTCGCTTTGCACCGCCAGGGGTGAGTAGACGTTTTCGCGGTCGACATTCTTGAGCAGGGCAATGGCGTCGGCCAGCGTCGGCGCTTTCCAGAACGCTTCCAGCACACCGGCGCTTTGGCGGATATGCAGGGAGCTCCAGGCCTTGGAGATGATGAAATACCAGCTGACCAGCGACATCAACAACAACAGGTAGGCGACGATGTGAGTGATGGCGTCGCTATTGGACCAGTAATGCGCGAATCCTATGGTTTCGTTCATGTAGGAGCCCCGGAGGATTTATTTTTTCAGACCTAGCACGTCCTGCATATCGTACAGCCCGGTCTGCTTGTCGCGCAAATAGCGGGCGGCGCGCAGGCTGCCCAGCGCGTAGCTGACACGGCTGGACGATTTATGGCTGATTTCGATGCGTTCGCCGATGCCGGCAAACAGCACGGTATGGTCGCCGATGATGTCGCCGCCGCGTACCGTGGCAAAACCGATCGACGAGGGATCGCGTTCGCCGGTCACGCCTTCGCGCGCATAGACGGCGACGTCGTCCAGCTTGCGGCCGAGCGCGTCGGCGATGACTTCGCCCATCTTCAGCGCGGTGCCGGACGGCGCATCGATCTTGTGACGATGGTGGGCTTCGACGATTTCGATGTCGTAACCCTCCGAAAAACTCTTTGCTGCCAATTCCAATAGCTTCATCGTCACATTGACGCCCACGCTCATGTTGGGGGCGAAAACGATGGCCGTACGCTTGGCGGCTTCGGCGATGGCGGTCTTGCCGGCCGCATCGAAGCCTGTGGTGCCGATGATCACCTTGATGCCATGTTCGGCACAGTAAGCAAGGTGCTTGAGCGTGCCTTCCGGGCGGGTGAAGTCGATCAGGTATTCGGCGCCGGCTAGGCCGGTTGCCAGGTCGGATTCGATTTTGATGCCGGTAGTACGGCCGGCAAACAAGCCGGCGTCGACGCCGATGGCCGGCGCTTGCGCGACGTCGAGCGCGCCGGCCAGAGTGGCATCGTCGGCAGCCAGAACCTGTTCGACCAGCATGCGGCCCATGCGGCCGGATGCGCCGGCAATGGCAATTTTCATCGGATTCATGCCTGGCCCCGGTTATTTACTTCTTGGCGGCCGCATTGCCGGCGATCAAGGTGATGTATTCCTTTTCGGTCGGCAAAATGGTGCCGTCTACGCGGTCGAGCTGATTGCCCTTGAAAAACACAGTGACGTGGCTGGTCAGCACTTCGCCGTTGTTGCGTTGCAGGCGGAACACGTAATCCCAGCGGTCGGCGTGGAAGACGTCGGTGATCAAGGGGGTGCCGAGCAGGAAGCGCACCTGGTCGCGCGTCATACCTTCCTTGCGCTTCATGCCGTCTTTCAGTTGCGACATGATTTCCGAGGAGGTGAAATTCCCCTGTTGGCAATCGATTCGGTAAGGAGACAACACGCCCAGGAAGCGGCCCTCTTCGATTTTCTGCACGCCCTCGGTCGATGCGGGCGCTTCGGCCGGTGCCGGAGCCTTGGTTGACGCGCAGCCGCTCAGGCCGGCGGCCAGCACGATAGCAAAAAGACCGGACAGGGTGGGGCGGCGAACAAAAAGGGAAATCATGCGCATGAGAAAGTTAACTGATTGAGCAGGGACGCCAAAACGCTATATGATAAAGCAGATAACCTTATTTCAGTAACATCATGCCGAACAAGCCCACAGATTTAAAGGCCAGCGGGCTGAAAGTCACGCTGCCGCGCGTCAAAATCCTCGAAATTTTCCAGAACAGCGCAGTGCGCCACCTGAGTGCCGAAGATGTCTACAAGGTCTTGTTGGCCGAAAATTTGGATGTCGGTTTGGCAACGGTTTACCGCGTGCTGACCCAATTCGAGCAGGCTGGTCTGTTGCATCGCAACCATTTCGAAACCGGCAAAGCCGTGTTCGAACTCAATGCCGGCTCGCACCACGACCATCTGGTTTGTTTGGACTGCGGCCGGGTCGAAGAGTTTTACGACGAGCAGATCGAACAGCGCCAGCACAAGATCGCCGAGGAACGCGGATTCGGCATTGCCGACCATTCGCTGGCTCTATATGGTCATTGCACCAAGACTAATTGCCCCCACAAGGGGGAGCGTTAAGCCTAATCTTTATACTTGGCTCAGGGCGTTCGACAACAATTTGGCAGTAATGTCGACAATCGGGATGACGCGCTCGTAAGCCATGCGCGTCGGGCCGATCACACCCAGCGTGCCGACGATCTGGCCGTTGACTTCGTAGGGCGCGGTGACCACGCTCATTTCATCGACCGGCACCAGTTCCGATTCGCCGCCGATGAAGATTTGGACGCCGGTGGCCTTACTCGACACGTCGAGCAGCTGGATCAGTTCTGTTTTTTGCTCGAACAAGTCGAAAAGCTTGCGCAGCGAAGACATGTTGGAAGATAAGTCGGCAACGTTCAGCAAGTTGCGCTCGCCGGAAATCACCATGCCTTCGCTGTGATCGGCCATGGCATCGCTGCCGGCTTCGACGGCGGTTTGCATCAAACGTGTCATGTCGTCGCGTAACTGACGCAATTCGGCTTGCAGATGCAGGCGCACGTCATCGAAACTGTGGCCGCCGAAATGCTGGTTGATGTAATTGGCCGCCTGTACCAGTTGCGAGGGGGTGTAATCGACATCGGTCAGCAGCAGGCGGTTTTGCACGTCGCCGTTGGGTGCGACGATCACCAGCAAAATGCGCTTTTCCGACAGGCGCAGGAAGTCGATCTGCTGGAACACCGATTCGTGGCGCGGCGTCAGGATGACGCCGGCAAATTGCGAGAGCGACGACAGCACCTGGGCGGCATTGGCAATGATCTTGTTCGGCAGATTCGCCTGCAGGCGCGAATGCAATTGCGATTCGAGCGCGGTTTCGTCGACCGGTTTGGCGGTCAGCAGCGTATCGACGAAGATGCGGTAGCCGCGCGGCGTCGGGATGCGGCCGGCGGAAGTGTGCGGACTGCACACGAAGCCCATTTCCTCCAGGTCCGACATGATGTTGCGGATAGTGGCCGGCGACAGTTCCAGTCCTGAAATCTTTGACAGCGAACGGGAGCCGACCGGCTGGCCGTCGGCGATGTAACGCTCGACGAGGGCCTTGAGCAAGGTCTGTGCGCGGATATCGAGTTGCATGTCCCATTGTAGCCCGGATATTTCGTTGAAGTGGCTGGTCAATGCCGGAAAATTGCGCGCTGCCGGTTTTTTTTGAGCAGGGCTAAAATTGATTTCGGCGAATAGCCGAATTTATGGTCTAATTTGCGCCATGTCCGCCGCAAAATCTCATCAGACTCCCTCTGTCAAAACCGTCGCGGTCGTCGGCAAGTATCTGGCGGCCGGTATTGCGCAATCGCTGGCGGAACTGGCTGATTTCCTGCACAAGCGCGGTTACGCAGTGGTGTTTGAGACCGAGACCGCACGCAACATGGAACGCGGTTCGCAACATGGTCCGATCGCCGCCATGACGCCTGCTGAAATCGGCGAACATGCCGACGTCGCAATCGTGCTCGGCGGTGACGGCACCATGCTGGGCATTGCCCGCCAGTTGGCGCCTTACGAGGTGCCGCTGATCGGAATCAATCAAGGCAGGCTGGGTTTCATGACCGACATTCCCTCGGATCGCATGATGCCGGCCTTGGCCGACATGTTGGACGGCAAGGTCGAGTCCGAGCAGCGCAGCCTGCTGGAAGGCTCGGTGGAGCGCGACGGTGAAACGATTTTCCGGGCGCGGGCCTTCAACGACGTGGTCGTGGCGCGCGGTACCGGTTCGGGCATGGTCGAATTGCGCGTCGAGGTTGACGGCCATTTCATGTACAACCAGCGTTCCGACGGACTGATCGTGGCGACGCCGACCGGATCGACGGCCTATGCCTTGTCCTCCGGCGGCCCTTTGCTGCATCCCAGCTTGCGCGGCATCGGCCTGGTGCCGATTGCGCCACATGCCTTGTCGAACCGGCCCATCGTGGTGCCCGACTCGAGCGAAATCGTGATTGAGGTCGTGGCGGGGCGCGACATCAGCGTCAATTTCGACATGCAGTCGTTGGCCAGCCTGCTGCACCACGACCGCATTTTCGTGCAACGATCGAAACATGCGATCACCTTCCTGCATCCGCAGGGATGGAGCTACTACGACACCTTGCGGCGCAAGCTGCATTGGAACGAATATCCGTCGGCCGAAGGGCAGCTCAAATAACGGTAAAATTTTGCGCGACACCACCTGCTCGCCTCTTAGAAAAACCATCTCCCCCATGCTGCGTACCCTGTCCATCCGCGATTTCGTCATTGTCGACGCGATCGAGCTCGATTTCTCTTCCGGTTTTACCGTATTTACCGGTGAAACCGGCGCCGGCAAATCCATCCTGCTCGATGCCCTGGCTCTGGCGCTCGGCGAGCGCGGCGATGCCAGCGTGGTGCGCGAAGGCGCCGCCAAGGCCGACATTAGCGCCGAGTTTGCCGTTGCCAATGGCGTAGGCGAGTGGCTTGATGTCAACGAATTCGGAACCGAGGAAGGCAGTGTCATGCTGCGCCGCGTGGTCGACAACGCTGGGCGATCGAAAGCCTTTATCAATGGCGTTGCCGCTACCGCGACCCAATTGCGCGAGCTGGGCGACCTGCTGGTCGATATTCACGGACAACACGCCCACCAGTCGCTGCTCAAAAGCGATGCGCAGCGCGCCCTGCTCGACAATCAGGCGGGTTTGCAGGATGGCGTCAGGGAAGTGCAGGGACTGCATAAAGCCTGGCGTGCGCTGGGCAAGCAACGCGAGGAATTCGAACACAATGCCAGGAACGTGCTGCTTGAGCGCGAGCGTCTCGAGTGGCAAGTCGGCGAACTGGAGAAGCTGGCGGCGAAACCGGGCGAATGGGCAGAAATTTCCAACGAACACAGCCGCTTATCGCATGCGGCCAGCCTGATCGAAGGCGCGCAGGAGGCGCTCGATGCGCTCTCGGAGACTGATGACAGGCCCATGCTGTCACAGTTGTCGATCCTGATACAAAAGATAGGCAAGCTGGCCGATATCGACGAAGGCTTGAAGCCGGTGCAAGAGACCTTGGAGCCGGCCAGGATACAGTTACAGGAAGCCGTCTATGCGCTCAATGATTACCTGGGCCGCATCGAACTCGATCCCGAACGTTTGCGCGTAGTGGAAGCGCGGCTGGAAGCCCTGCATGCCACGGCGCGCAAGTTTCATGTAGCCCCCGACGATTTGCCGCAGGAATTTGAAAGGCTGGCTGCCCAGCTCAAGCAATTGGCCGACGCCAGCGATCTCGATGGCTTGCGCAAACAAGAGGCAGCGGCCGAAGCTGGCTATCGGACGGCTGCAGCAAAGCTTACCAAAGCCCGGACCAAGGCGGCACAAGAGTTGGGTGCTGCCGTGACGGCGGCCATGCAGGACTTGAGCATGGCCGGCGGCCGTTTCGAGATTGCGCTCAACCCCTGCGAACCGCAGGCTTTTGGCCTGGAGCAGGTCGAGTTCCTTGTGGCGGCGCATCCCGGCACCACGCCCAAGCCCCTGTCCAAGGTGGCCTCTGGCGGTGAGTTGGCGCGCATTGCCCTGGCGATCTCGGTGATTGCCTCCTGCGCTACGGCGACCCCGACCCTGATTTTCGACGAAGTCGACAGCGGCATCGGTGGCGGCGTCGCCGAAGTGGTCGGTCGCCTGCTGAAACGGTTGGGGCAGGATAGACAGGTCCTGTGCGTGACGCATCTGCCGCAAGTGGCCAGCCAAGGCAACCAGCATTTCCAGGTCAGCAAGCAGACGGCGGAAGGCCGTACCGCTTCGCGCATCGAAGTGCTCGACGCCAAGGCGCGGGTGGAGGAGGTGGCGCGTATGCTGGGTGGATTGGAAATTACCGCAACGACCCGCAAGCACGCCCGCGAATTGTTGGCCCTTTAAAAAAGAAGAGGCAGCCATGTCCGCAATATCTGCAGAAACGCAACCCGAACGTCAGCCTGCGCGTCAGCAACAGCGCGGTCCGCGCTCGCGCACGGCCGTCGTATTGGTCAATCTGGGTACGCCCGAGGCGCCGACCGCGGCAGCGGTTCGCTCCTATCTCAAGGAATTCCTGTCGGATCGTCGCGTGGTCGAAATTCCGCGCTGGCTCTGGCAGATTATTTTGCGGGTCGTCATCCTGCCCTTCCGCTCCAAGCAGTCGGCGAGCAAATATGAGGCTATCTGGACTGCGGAGGGTTCGCCGCTGAAAGTGCACACGGCCAGGCAAGCCTTGCTGTTGCGCGGCCTGCTCGGCGAGCGTGGCCACGACCTGGCGGTTGAATACGCCATGCGTTACGGCAGCCCCAGTTTGCCGCAAGTGCTGAAAAAGCTGAAGGCCGACGGTATCGATCGCATGCTGATTGTGCCGGCCTATCCGCAATACGCGGGTTCGACCACGGCATCGGTCTACGATGCCGTGCATGCGCATTATGCACAGGCGCGCAATGTGCCGGAGCTGCGCTTCGTCAAGCACTATCATGATCATGCCGGCTATATTCGCGCGCTGGCCGAGTCGGTCAACGCCTATTGGAGCAGTAACGGGCGGCCGGATTTACTGATGATGAGTTTCCACGGTGTGCCCAAACGTACGGTCATGCTGGGTGATCCTTATTTCGTCGAATGCCAGCGGACGGCACGCCTGCTGGCATCGCAATTGGGTCTGCAAGACCATCAATTCATGCTGACCTTCCAATCGCGTTTCGGCAAGGCCGAATGGCTGGGCCCCTATACGGCAACCAGCCTGGCCGATCTTGGACGCAACGGCGTCCAGCGCGTCGACGTTGTTTGCCCCGGCTTTACCAGCGATTGCCTGGAGACGCTGGAAGAAATCGCCATCGAGGCGCGTACGGCCTTCCTGCAGGCCGGCGGCAAGGAATTCCACTATCTTCCCTGCCTGAATGAGGCGCCGCAATGGATTGCCGCATTGGCCGATCTGACTGAGCAGCATTTGCAGGGCTGGCCTACCAAGTCCACGTCAAATCCTGCCCAATAAAGGCTCTCGCCGCTAATTCGCGCGGTGATTGCTGATAAAATATGCAGTTGTCAAGACAGGGCGGTCGGAAAGGCGTTGTGCTCCAGCCCCACGTAGCAAATCCAGATGGTCGCCAGCACGACGCAGGCGACTACCGATGCGAGGATCAGCGACAGTTTCATTTGTCTTCCTGACGGCAGGTTGGATTGGATTTGCGCGACTTCCATAATCTCATCGTAGTACAGCTCGAAGTTTTCTGCTGACAGGAATCGGTGAAAGTTGTAACAAGATTATTCCGTCCGGCTGGTGAGTCAGGACACTAGGTTGATTACGCCGCAAAATTCCACCTTGAATACCCCTTGAATTATTGTGGGATAGCTCCATATGTGGGCGATGTGACGGCAAGCTGTCTTTAAGTTATTGATTGTTGGAGATTTTTTGATGCAGGATCAGGAAAACAACCAGGCTGGCGAACAGCCGGCGGAAGCGACTGCCGAGACCAAGGCTGCTGCTCAGGCCGAGCAAACTGTTGCTCAAGCAGCAACTGAGCAGGCTGCAACAGCGCAAACGAATCTGGAAGAACAATTGGCTGTTGCCGTGGCCAAGGCCGCGGAGATGCAAGACGCTTTCCTGCGCGCCAAAGCCGACATCGAAAATGTCCGCCGCCGCGCTCAGGAAGATATTTCCAAGGCGCACAAGTTCGCCATCGAAAATTTCGCCGAAGCCATGGTGCCGGTCAAGGACAGCCTGGAAATGGCGCTGTCCATCGAGACGCCTTCTATCGAAGCGCTGAAGGAAGGCGTCGACATGACGCTGAAGCAATTGGTCTCGGCCTTTGAAAAGAACAAGCTGGTGGAGATTTTGCCGCAAGCCGGCGACAAGCTCGACCCGATGAAGCACCAGGCCATTTCCATGGTGCCGGCCGAACAGGATGCCAATACCGTCGTGACCGTATTGCAAAAAGGCTACATGATCGCGGATCGTCTGCTGCGCCCGGCGCTGGTGACGGTTGCGCAATAGGATTGGGTGGAATTTGGCGCAAAAGTGACGAAAGAGTGCCAGAAAAGTGCTTGAAACCGGGCATTTTTCCCATATATCTGGCTTATCGGAATTTTAGTTATTACCAATAATTAGTTATTAAGAGGAAACATCATGGGCAAGATCATCGGCATCGACTTGGGTACCACCAATTCCTGCGTCTCCATCATTGAGGGCGGGCAGCCCAAGGTCATCGAAAACTCCGAAGGTGCACGTACGACGCCTTCCATCATCGCTTATCAAGAAGACGGTGAAATCCTGGTTGGCGCACCTGCCAAACGTCAGGCCGTCACCAACCCGAAAAACACGCTGTACGCTGTCAAGCGTCTGATCGGCCGCAAGTTCGACGAAAAAGAAGTGCAGAAGGACATCGGCCTGATGCCTTACCAGATCATGAAGGCCGACAACGGCGATGCCTGGGTTGGGGTGCGTGACAAGAAACTGGCGCCGCCGCAGATTTCGGCCGAAGTGCTGCGCAAGATGAAGAAGACTGCCGAAGACTATCTCGGCGAAGAAGTGACCGAAGCCGTCATCACGGTGCCGGCCTACTTTAACGACTCGCAACGCCAGGCGACCAAGGATGCCGGCCGCATCGCCGGTCTCGAAGTCAAACGTATCATCAACGAGCCGACTGCGGCTGCGCTGGCTTTCGGTCTCGACAAGGGCGGCAAGGGCGACCGCAAGATCGCCGTGTATGACTTGGGCGGCGGTACCTTCGACGTCTCCATCATCGAGATCGCCGACGTCGATGGCGAGATGCAATTCGAAGTGCTGTCCACCAACGGTGACACCTTCCTGGGCGGTGAAGATTTCGACCAGCGCATCATCGATTACATCATTGAAGAATTCAAGAAGGTCAATGGCCTCGACCTCGGCAAAGACGCGATCGCATTGCAGCGTATCAAGGCCTCGGCTGAACGCGCCAAGATCGAATTGTCGTCGTCGCAGCAGACCGAAATCAACGAGCCTTACATTGCCATGGCTAATGGCGCGCCGATGCACTTGAACCTGAAGATCACGCGCGCCAAGCTGGAATCGCTGGTCGAGGACTTGATCGCCAAGACCATCGAGCCGTGCCGCGTCGCCATCAAGGATGCCGGCGTCTCGGTCGGCGATATCGACGACATCATCCTGGTCGGCGGCATGACCCGCATGCCCAAGGTGCAGGACCAGGTCAAGGGTTTCTTCGGTAAGGAGCCGCGCAAGGACGTCAACCCCGACGAAGCGGTTGCCGTCGGCGCCGCCATCCAGGGTTCGGTGCTGTCCGGCGATCGCAAGGATTTGCTGCTGCTGGACGTGACCCCGCTGTCGCTGGGCATCGAAACGCTGGGCGGCGTGATGACCAAGATGATCAAGAAGAACACCACGATCCCGACCAAGTTCAGTCAGGTGTTCTCGACCGCCGACGACAACCAGCCGGCCGTGACCATCAAGGTTTACCAGGGCGAGCGTGAAATGGCTGTTGGCAACAAGAGCCTGGGTGAATTCAATTTGGAAGGTATTCCGCCCGCTGCACGCGGTACGCCGCAGATCGAAGTGACTTTCGATATCGATGCCAACGGCATCTTGCATGTCGGCGCCAAGGACAAGGCTACCGGCAAGGAAAACAAGATCACCATCAAGGCCAACTCCGGTCTGACGGAAGATGAAATCCAGAAGATGGTGCGCGATGCCGAAGCGAATGCCGAGGAAGACAAGCGCCTCAAGGAAGTCGCCGAAGCCCACAACCAGGGCGACGCGCTGGTGCACTCGACCCGCAAGGCCTTGACCGAGTACGGCGACAAGCTTGATGCCGGCGAGAAGGAAAAGATTGAAGCCGCGATCAAGGAATTGGAGGAAGTGCTCAAGGGCAGCGACAAGGAAGCCATTGACGCCAAGGTCGCGGCATTGTCGACCGCCGCGCAAAAGCTCGGCGAGAAGATGTATGCCGACATGCAGGCGCAGCAAGCGGCTGGTGCGGCGGCAGGTGGTGCCGAGGCGCATGCCCATGCAGCTGGAGCCGGCGGTGCCGAAGCCAAGGCGGGTGACGCCGACGTGGTCGACGCTGACTTCAAGGAAGTCAAAGACAAGTAATGCAGTCCGTCATGCGGCGCTGCTTTCGTAGCAGTGTCGCAATGACTCGCCGAGGCAAAGTCACTATGGTGCTTTGCCTCGGCGTTTTCGCTTAGATAAATTGGATGCTGACACGATGGCGAAGCGTGATTTTTACGAAATACTGGGTGTAGCGAAGAATGCCTCCGACGACGAGATCAAGAAGGCATACCGCAAGCTCGCGATGAAATACCACCCGGACCGCAATCCGGATAGCAAGGGCGCGGAAGAAAAATTCAAGGAGGCCAAAGAGGCCTACGAGATGCTGTCCGAACCGAGCAAGCGCGAGGCGTACGACCGCTATGGTCACGCCGGCGTCGATCCGAATATGGGCGGCGGCGGTGGATTTGGCGGTGCGGCCGGTGCCGGCGGTTTTGCCGATGCCTTTGGTGACATTTTTGGCGATATCTTCGGCGGCGGTGGCCGTCGCGGCGGCGGTGGACCGCAAGTCTATCGCGGCGCCGATCTGCGCTACAACCTCGAAATTTCGCTGGAACAGGCAGCGCACGGATTCGACACCACGATCCGGGTGCCGTCCTGGGATTCCTGTGACACTTGCCATGGCTCGGGCGCCAAGCCCGGTACCCAGCCGGTCACCTGCACCACCTGCGGCGGTCACGGCCAGGTACGCATGCAACAGGGCTTCTTCAGCATCCAGCAGACTTGTTCCAAGTGCCACGGCACTGGAAAAATCACTCCTACGCCTTGCCCGACTTGCGGCGGCGCCGGCCGCATCAAGCGCAACAAGACGCTGGAAGTCAAGATTCCGGCCGGCATCGACGATGGCATGCGCATTCGCTCTTCGGGTAACGGTGAGCCAGGCATGAATGGCGGCCCTTCGGGCGATCTGTATGTCGAGATTCGCATCAAGCCGCATCCTGTGTTCCAGCGCGATGGCGACGATTTGCATTGCGAAATGCCAATCTCGTTCGCCAAGGCGGCCTTGGGTGGCGAGATCGAGGTGCCCACCCTGAACGGCAAGGCTTCGTTCACGATTCCTGAGGGTACGCAATCGGGCAAGACTTTTCGCTTGCGCAGCAAGGGCGTCAAGGGTGTACGTTCCGGCTATGCCGGCGACATGTTCTGCCACGTCGTGGTGGAGACGCCCGTCAAGCTGACCGAGCGCCAGAAGGATCTATTGCGCGAATTGGAGGCCTCGACCATGGAAGGCGGCGCCAAGCACAGCCCGCAAGCCAAATCCTGGAAGGAAAAGGTCAAGGAGTTCTTCGAGTAGGCAAGTCCGCCGCCGAAAAAAGCTGTCGATCCGCAAGGGTCGACGGCTTTTTTTGCGTCACGTATTCACTTGGAGCAATATTTGCATTTTTGAGTGACAATAACGAAAACAAGCCAGGAGACGAGTATGGGTATGCTGGACCGTATCAAGCTGCGGACTGCAGTTCTCGGGATGGGAATGGCGCTGCTTGTGAGTTTCGCAGAGGCGACGGAAGTGGCCGGCGTGAAGTTCGATGACACGGCCATTGTTGCCAATCAAGAGCTCAAGCTGAACGGCGCGGGCATACGCCACAAATTCATTGTCAAGGTATACGTTGCCGGCCTGTATCTGCCGGAGAGGAAAAACACGCTGACAGACATCCTTGCCTTGCCGGGTTCCAAGCGGATTACCCTGACGCTGCTGCGCGACATCGACCCCGATACCCTGGGTCAGGCTTTCATGGATGGCATCAAGAAGAACTCCGACATGAACGAACGCGCCAGGATCATTGGCCAGATGACGACCTTCGGCAATCTGTTTGCGACAGTGCCGGAATTGAAAAAAGGCGATGTGCTGACAGTAGACTGGATTCCGGGGGGAGGCACGGCATGCTCGCTCAACGGCAAGAAGGTCGGTGACTCCATCCCCGATGTGGCGTTTTACAACGCCTTGGTCAAGATCTGGCTCGGAAGCAAGCCGGCGGACGAAAGCCTCAAGGCGGCCATGCTGGGTGCAAAACCGTAAGTCCGTCCTGGCACCGACGCCCGCAATTCCGATAGAATGCGGGTAACCGAGTATTTCAAATATGCTGCCCGTTTGGGCGGCAGCATAGTCCTTACTGCACCTATCGCATGACAGAAAACAACCGCGAAGCGCGCAAGTTGCCCCATCTATTTCAGAAGAACCGCGAATGGGCGGCGGGCATTACTGCGCAGGATCCTGATTTTTTCAAGAAGCTGGCCATCCAGCAGACCCCCGACTATTTGTGGATCGGCTGTTCCGATAGCCGCGTGCCGGCCAACGAGTTGATGGGCTTGCCTCCTGGCGAGGTATTCGTCCACCGCAACATTGCCAACGTGGTGGTCCATTCCGATCTGAATTTCCTGTCGGTACTGCAATTCGCCGTCGACGTCTTGTCGGTCAAGCACGTGATCGTTTGCGGCCATTACGGCTGCTCGGGCGTACATGCGGCCATGACGGGCCGGCGCGTCGGCTTGGCCGACAACTGGCTGCGTCACGTGCAGGACGTGCATCAAAAGCACGAGCGTTACCTCGGCGAAGTCGTGAAAGACCGCGACCGTCAAGACCGCCTGTGTGAATTGAACGTGATCGAACAAGTGATCAACGTCTGTCAGACCACGATCGTGCAGGACGCGTGGGAGCGCGGCCAGGAACTCACCATCCACAGCTGGGTGTATGGCGTGCACGACGGCCTGTTGCGCGACCTCGGGCTGGCAGTAAGCGGTGCGGAAGAATTGCCGGCGCTGCTGGCAAATACGCTGCAGCAGTATCAGGGCAAGTAGGCGCTACCCTCTCCCCCGTCCCCTCTCCCGCAAGCGGGCGAGGGGAGTTGAACGGAGGCAGAACTTAGGGTCAGAAGCAGTGTTCGGGGGCCGGAAAGGAAGCGTCCTTGACCGCGGCAATATAGGCCAGCACGGCGGCATCGATGTTGGACTGACCCTCCATGAAATTCTTCACGAAGCGGGCTTTCTTGCCGGGGAACACGCCCAGCATGTCATGCATCACCAGCACCTGACCGGAGCAATCGGGGCCGGCGCCGATGCCTATGGTGGGGATGTACAGGGAATCGGTCACCTGCTTGCCTAGCGTGGAAGGGATTGCCTCGATGACGATCATCGAAGCGCCGGCATGCTGCAGAGCCAGGGCATCGGTCAATAGCTGTTCGGCGCTGGCCGTGGTCTTGCCCTGTACCTTGTAACCGCCCAACTGGTGCACCGATTGCGGCGTCAGGCCGACGTGGGCACAGACCGGTACGGCGCGTTCGACGAGAAAGTACACCGTCTCGGCCAGCCAGGCGCCGCCTTCGAGTTTAACCACGTGCGCGCCGGCCTGCATCAGCTTGACAGCGTTGGCAAAGGCCGTTTCGGGTGTGCCGTAAGTGCCGAACGGCATGTCGGCAACCAGCAAGGCCGTTTGGTTGCCGCGCGCCACGCTTGCGGTGTGATAGGCGATCTCGTCGAGCGTGACCGGTAACGTCGACAGCTGGCCTTGGCAGACCATGCCAAGCGAGTCGCCGACCAGCAGCACGTCGACGCCGCAGCGGTCCATGAGAGCGGCGAAGCTGGCGTCGTAGCAGGTCAGCATCGTGATCTTTTCGCCCGATTCGCGCATGGTTTGCAGGCCAGGTGCGGTGACTGCTCGGGTACGCAGCGTGCCCTGCTTGTTCTCCTGCACTTGTCCCGCAGCGTGCTTGTCTTGCAAATATCCAGCCATGATCAATCCCCAAGATTAAAAAAATCGCGCTTGCCGCGCATGTTTTTGATGCGCGCCGCCAGCAAGTTGAAATCGTCGTCGCGGTCGATGGGGTTCAGATTCGTCGCGTTGACGGTCAGCAGCGGCGCGGTTTCATAATGATAAAAGAAGCGGCTGTAGCTTTCGCACAGTCGGACCAGGTAGGCCTCGGAAATGTCGCTTTCCATCGGTATTGCGCGCTTCTTGATCCGTTCGATCAAAACCTCCGGCTCCGCCTGCAGATAGATTACCAGATCGGGCTTCGGCGCTTGTGGGCGCAGATGTTCGTATAGCTGGCGGTACAGGCTCAATTCATCGTCGCCCAGTGTGAGTTCGGCAAAAATCGGATCCTTGTCCAGCAGAAAATCGGAAATGACCGGGGCGCTGAATAAGTCGGTCTGGGCCAGATCGCGCAACTGGTTCATGCGCTGGAACAGGAAGAACATCTGGGCCGGCAGCGCATAGCGCGCGGCGTCCCGATAGAATTTTTCCAGAAACGGATTTTCCTGCGGAAGTTCGAGCAGGGTCTGTCCCCCCAGGCCCTGGGCCAGTTTGCGCGCCAGCGAGGTCTTGCCCACGCCGATCGGGCCTTCCACCACGATGAATTTGCAGCGATCGAGATCCATGTACGCTAGTTTCGAGAATGTGGTGTCGAGAATGCGGTATCGATGCCTGAATCGGGATTATGCCCCGATACGGGTAATGGCTTGATCGGCTACGCCGGGTGCAAATTGATGGGCCGACCCTTTTCCCGGAATGCTGATGAAGGGATCGAGCTGCAACAGCGGGATAAGGGTGAACGCGCGTTGCGTCAGGCGTGGGTGCGGCACCGTCAGCGTCTCGCTTTCGATGCGGTGGTCGCCGTACAGCAAAATATCGAGGTCTAGCGTACGCGGCGCGTTGATGTAAGGGCGTTCGCGTCCGTGCTCCGCCTCAATCGCTTGCAATGCCAGCAGCAGCTCGTGTGCATCGAGAGCGGTAGCTATGCAGACGACGGCGTTGATGTAATCGTCGCCGTGCGAATCGATGGGCGTGGTGCGGAACAGGCTCGATTGCGCACGCAGTGCCGTCGCCGGCAGTGCCGCCAGCTTTGCAATCGCCTGCTGCACGGTTGTGCTGGCATCGCCGAGATTGGCGCCGATGCCGATGTAGCTCAGAACCGACATGCTTTATGCCGCGCCTTCGGCGCCTCCAGCATCCTTACCCGGACCGCGCCGCGAGCGGCGCCGGCGAGAGCGTTTCTTGGCAGCAGCAGCCTCGCCGCCGTCTTTGGGCTTTTGCGCCAGCAGGGCCTCGCGCCCGGCGCCGTCGGCTTCCATGAAGGCGGTCCACCAATCGCCGATCTCGCGGTCGATTTCGCCCGATTCGCAGCGCAGCAGCAGGAAGTCGTAGCCGGCGCGCAGGCGCGGGTGTTCCAGCAGCTTGTAGGGCGATTTGCCGATGCGGCGCTCAAAGCGCGGCTGCATGGCCCACAGGTCGCGCATGTCGGAGGCGATCTTGCGTTGCAGGGCCAGCTTTTCCGTTTGCGCGTCCAGCACTTCGTCGGCGGCCAGGTGCAGGGCCGGAATCGGATATTCGCCGGCTGTCTGGTAAGCCGTCCACTTCTCCAGCACTTGATGCCAAAGCAGCGAAGCAAACAGGAAGCCGGGCGAAACAGGTTTGCCTTGCTTGATGCGCTGGTCGGTGTTGTTCAGCGCCAGCGTCACGAATTTCTCTCCGAGCGGCTGTTCGAGCACGACGTCGAGCAGCGGCAGCAAGCCGTGATGCAGACCCTGCTTGCGCAACTGCTGCAGGCAAGCCAGGGCTTGGCCGCTCATCAGCAGCTTCAGCATTTCGTCGAACACGCGCGCGGCCGGGACGTTGTTGATCAGCGGCGCCATCACGGCGATAGGTGCGCGTGTAGCCGGTTCGATGGTGAAGCCCAGTTTTGCGGCGAAGCGCACCACGCGCAGCAGGCGTACCGGATCTTCGCGATAGCGCGCCTCCGGCGCGCCTATCATGCGCAGCGTCTTGCTGCGGATATCGGCCACGCCGCCATGGTAGTCGAGCACGCTTTGCGTCGCCGGGTCGTAATACATGGCATTGACGGTAAAGTCGCGCCGCACCGCGTCTTCATGCTGTTCGCCGAAGGTGTTGTCGCGCAGCACGCGGCCATGCACATCCTTGGGCGCGCCGTCGGAGGAAGCGCCGCGGAAGGTGGTGACCTCGATCTGTTCCTGCCCCATCATCACATGGACAATCTGGAAGCGCTTGCCGATGATGAAGGCGCGCCGGAACAGGCGCTTTACCTGCTCCGGAGTGGCGTCGGTGGCAACGTCGAAATCCTTGGGTTTGACACCGAGCAGCAGGTCGCGCACGGCGCCGCCGACGATGAAGGCCTTGAAGCCGGCATCCTGCAGCGTTTTGGTCACCTTGACAGCATTCGGCGACAGCATGCGAGGATCGATCGCATGTTCCTTGGCGCCGAGCACCGTCGGTTCATTGGCCGCGGATGCCGGCTGTTCCTTGGTTCCGAGAATGCGGCGAATCAGTTTTTTTATCATTGAACGCTATGGTCGAATAGATTCAAAATAGGCCAGCCGTGTTCGCGCGCGTGGGCGGCCAGCTTGGCGTTGGGGTTGGTGGCAACCGGATGCGTAACGGCCGACAGCAGGGGCAGGTCGGCCGCGGAGTCGCTATAGAAATGCGTCTGCTCGAAGCTTGCCAGCGATTTGCCCATGCCGGCCAGCCAGGCGCGCGTATGCGTTACCTTGCCCTCGCCTTGCGTGGGTGTGCCGCGCAGCCTGCCAGTCACCTCGCCGTCGACCGTGTATTCGGGTTCGGCGGCAATCAGATGCGTTACGCCGAGCGCCGCGGCGATCGGTGCAGTCACGAAACGGTTGGTGGCGGTAACGATGCAGATCAGGTCGCCGGCGTCGCGGTGCTTTTGCAGCAACTCGTGCGCCTGAGGCAGGATCACGGGGGCTATCACTTCGCGCATGAAGCGGCCATGCCACTGGTCCAACTGGCTGCGTTTGAAGCGCGCCAGCGTGCCGAGCGCGAAGTCGAGATACAAGACCGGGTCGAGCGTGCCGGCCTGGTATTGCGCGAAGAATTCGGCATTGCGGCGCGCGAAGGCATCGGGCTCAACCGCACCGATCTTTACCAGGAACTGCCCCCACTCGTAATCCGAGTCGAGCGGGATCAGAGTATGGTCGAGGTCGAACAGGGCCAGATTCATGTAGGCTCGCTTTCCAGTTGCAGCAATTCGCGCAGCAGAGGCAGCGTCATCGGCCGTTTGGTTTCGAGTGAATAGGTATCGAGGGCGTCGAGCATGGAGACCAGAGAGCGCATATCGCGCCGGAAATGCGTGATGAGGTAGGGTATCACGCCGGGAGAGAGCGTCACGCCGCGTGCTGCCGCAGCCTGGGTGAGGGCGGAAATCTTTTCTTCGTCTGTCAGCGGGTGCACCTGGTAGATCAGGCCCCAGCCGAGCCGGGTACGCAAGTCTTCGCGCAGGGCCAGGCCGGCCGGAGCGACTGCACCGGCGGAAACCATGACGGCGCCATGTTCGCGCACTTGGTTGAACAGCGCGAAAGCTGCGACTTGCGAAGCTGCCGACAGCTTGTCGCAATCGTCCAGCAGGTAGAGCCGGACGCTCTCATCGAAAAGAAAAACCGATTCGCCGGCATCGGCCGCAATGTAGCGCGCCGCGGGCTGGTTTGCCAGTGCCCGCAATAAATGCGTTTTGCCGGCGCCGGGCTCGCCCCAAAGATAAATGAAGCGTTCGCCGGTATGTTCAGCAGCACGATTCGCGGCGGCAAGCCCCGTCAGCAACTGCATCAATTCATGATTGGTGCCGCTGACAAAATTGTCCAGCGTTTGCGGCTTGACGGCCTCCAGGCCTAACAACATCTGCCTCATCATCATCGCGTGTAGAAACTGCTGCTCAGGTAGGAATGACGGAGGTGCTTGATTGCGACCATGACGATGGCGGAAGCGGGCAAGGCCAGCAGCACGCCGACGAAGCCGAATAGCTGGCCGAACGCCAGCAAAGCGAAGATCACGGCCAGCGGATGCAGGCCGATGCGCTCGCCAACCAGGCGCGGCGTCAGGAAAAATCCTTCCAGGATCTGGCCGCAGCCGTAGACGACGCCAACGAAGATCAAGCCTTGCCAGCCATCGAACTGCAGGATTGCGGCGATGGTGGCCAGCGCCAGGCCGAGCCCGAAACCGAGATAGGGGATGAACACCAGCAAACCGGTCACCAATCCAACCGGCAGGGCGACGTCGAAGCCGCATAGCGTCAGGGCAATCGAATAATAGGCCGCCAATACCAGCATGACGGTCAATTGGCCGCGCAGATATTGCGCCAGCAAGCCGTCGACCTCCTGCGCGAATCCGGCGACGCGATCGACCCAGCGGCGCGGCACGCCGTTTAGCAGGCGCGCCAGCAGGGCATGCCAATCGAGCAGCAGATAGAACAGGACGACGGGAATCAGCACGAAAGTGGCAATCCAGCCCAGTACCGCAATTCCGCCGACCTTGGCGGAAGACAGGATGGCGCGCCCGATCTCTTCGCCGCTGCTGCTGAAATATTGGGTGGCGATGCTCTTGATGCCGGCACTGTCCAATTGGACATGCAGTCCATATTCCCGCAAAAGCGGCCCGAGGAAGGTATTGAGGCGGACCAGGAAGGTCGGAATCTGTTCCTGCAACAGCAGGTTCTCGGTGCGCAGCACCGGCGCCACCACCAGCACCAAGGCCAATACGGCGGCAAACAACAGGAGAACCATTACTGTGACAGCCAGCGAACGCGGCAGGTGAAAGCGGCCCAGCCGCCACGAAGCCAGCCAATCCACGCCGGGATTCAAGGCATAGGCCAGGATACCGGCCGCAATAAACGGCGTCAGCACCGGCCCCAGCGAAACCAGCAGCCAGAGCAGTGCGGCGGCAACGGCAAGCCATAAAACGGTTTGTTTTTGCTCCGGCGATATGGAAAATGGCATGAAATTAGGGGGCAAATAAGGCAATTTGCTAAAATACGGGTCTGCCTGGCTTGGAATACCCCGGGCCTTCGGGCATTCCTGGCAATAACCGCTTATTTTACCGTCTCTGCCGCCAAACTCATCATGACATCCACTTCGAACGTATCTCTTTCCTACCGTGACGCCGGCGTCGACATCGATGCGGGGGATGCCCTGGTCGAGGCGATCAAGCCCTTCGCCAAGCGCACGGCGCGCGAAGGCGTGCTGGCCGGCATTGGCGGCTTCGGCGCCTTGTTCGAGGTCAGCAAGAAATACAAGGAGCCGGTGTTGGTATCCGGTACCGACGGTGTCGGCACCAAGCTGAAACTGGCTTTTCACCTGAACAAGCACGATACGGTCGGCATCGACCTGGTGGCCATGAGCGTCAACGATATTCTCGTGCAGGGTGCCGAGCCGCTGTTTTTCCTCGATTATTTTGCCTGCGGCAAGCTCGACGTCCCCACGGCGACCGACGTGATCAAGGGTATTGCGGCCGGCTGCGAAATGGCTGGGTGTGCGCTGATCGGCGGTGAAACGGCTGAAATGCCGAGCATGTACCCCGATGGCGAGTACGACTTGGCCGGCTTTGCGGTCGGTGCCGTGGAAAAAGCCAAGATTGTCGACGGCCGCAAGATCGTCCCGGGCGACGTGGTACTCGGCCTGGCCTCTTCCGGCATCCACTCCAACGGCTATTCGCTGGTGCGCAAGATCATTGAAGTGGCGCAGCCGGATTTGAACGCCGATTTCCATGGCCGCAAGCTGGCGGACGTGTTGATCGAGCCCACACGCATCTACGTCAAACCCTTGCTGGCGCTGATGGCGTCGCTCGAAGTCAAGGGCATGGTGCACATTACCGGTGGCGGCCTGGTGGAAAACATTCCGCGCGTGCTGCAGCCGAACCTGACCGCCGTCCTGCAGCGCGATGCCTGGACCATGCCCCCGCTATTCGGTTGGCTGCAGCAGCATGGCGGCGTGGCCGACGCCGAAATGCACCGCGTATTCAATTGCGGTATCGGCATGACCGTGATCGTTGCCAAGGAAAATGCCGATGCAGCCATGGCGCAATTGCGCGCTGCCGGCGAAACCGTGTACCGTATCGGCGAAATCCGCGAACGCGTCACTGGTGAGCATCAAACCATCGTCGTCTAATCCCTGAGGGCCGAGCTGATCGGCCGCCGGGGTTTTTCGCCGATCAAAGACCTCCCTGGGACGGGCCATTGACCGGCTTGGCTTTGCCCATATCGTATTTCAGTGAATCGTAACGCGCCTTGGTGTCGCGCGTGGCGGAGTCCGCTTGCGCCGACGTTACCGTCGTCTGGTTGCTCATGTCACAGGGGATGGCCCCTTTTCGATTTTTCGCCGCACTCGCTCATTTTTTCCCAACCGTCGTCTGCCTGCGGATTGGGGCGCTTGTGGGCGCTGCCTGATTTCGCCCTGAACACAAAGCCATCGTAATTTACCTACTCGCCAAAGCGATAGTTATGGCCTTGTTCTCACGCGGGAGTCCCCTTGGCTGCCGTGTCGTCGGTAACAGCAACACCTGCCGTGGCGCAGCCAATCAGCATAGCGATCATCCAGACTGAATTCTTCATACCGTATCTCCTTCAAATTGATTTGTAAGGTGTCGAAGCGTTGATCCAATAGCTTGGGAGCGACGACATCAGGTGTCAATTGGTTTCGTCAGGCACACTCTCTCGAACAAGCCAGTGGCTTGCCCGCGCTGTAGCCGGGAAGCCGAACGGCAAATGCCGGTTGGGCAAAATCGCAGACCGGTATTAGTCAACATGGAGAATGTTTCCTGCATGTTCACGCAATGCCTCGCCTTGTGCGCATAGTGTTTCCCGGCAGAACGGGCTGGCCGAATACGGCGATGCCTGCGTGATGAACATCAAATTCCCAATGCCAGCCGGTAGGCGAAAAAGTCGGGCAAGCCGGCGGCACGGATTTTATTTGCCGTGGTAGCGTGGTCGTAAGGCACGCGAACGTAGGTCAATTCGCTGGCCTCGTCATCGTACAAAGCGTAGCAGGCGGCCGGGTTGGCGTCGCGCGGCTGGCCGACCGAGCCTATGACTGCCAGCCAGCGGCGATGGGCATGCAGCGCAATGGCGTTGCCTGCCTCAGGCATGGAAGCGGATATTTCGCCGTTTGGCGCCAGTTCGTAGAGCGCGGGTTCGTGAACATGACCGCAGAAAGTAATGCGGCTCCCGGTTCCCAGTATGCTGAGCATCGCCTCCTGGGGGCCGAGCACATAACTCCATTCCCGCGGTTGCGAGGCTTCGGCGTGCACGTAAAGGCACTCGTTGTCGCTGGCGGTGAACGGCAGATTGCGCAGGAATCCGAGCTGATCGGAATTGAGCCGGGAACGCGTCCAGGCAATGGCAGCGCGTGCCTCGGGATGCATCTGCTCTCGCGCTTCCTGCACAGTTGCCTCGTCATGGTTTCCGCACACAGCCAATGCACCACACTCAACGTAAGTGCGGACGGTATCGACGACCCAAGCCGGATCGGCGCCGTAGCCGACCAGATCGCCGAGAAAGACATAGCGTTCGGCGCCGCGTTGTTCTGCGCTGCCGAGGCAAGCGGTTACCGCCTCACGATTTGCGTGCAGATCCGTCAATATTGCAGTGAGCATGGCTGGGCCTAGGGTGTTCGCCAAAAAAAGGACTGCCGGATAAGCTTACTCTTCCACCACCGCAGGCGACCAATCTTAGACAGGCATGATGGGCTCCAGTTTGTTTGCTTTTTGACAATTCAATAAATATTTAAAAATTTTCTCCATGCTGCTTGCACAAAGCACTGTTTTTTTATACAGTACAACCTGTCATCGAAATCGCGTTGAATGGCGCCGACGCAGCAAGCCACTTGAAATCACGCCACCACTATTGAAAGAAGCTCATGGACGACAAAAAGAATCCCGCAAACTCTGAAAAAGCACGCGCATTGGCGGCAGCGCTGGCTCAAATCGAAAAGCAGTTCGGCAAGGGCTCGGTCATGCGCATGGAAGATGGCGCCGTGGCTGAAGAGGTGCAGGTGGTGTCCACCGGCTCCCTGGGTCTGGATATCGCGCTGGGTGTCGGCGGTTTGCCGCGCGGCCGCGTGGTGGAAATTTACGGTCCGGAATCTTCGGGTAAGACCACGTTGACCCTGCAAGCCATCGCTGAAATGCAAAAGCTGGGCGGGACTTGCGCGTTTATCGATGCCGAGCATGCACTCGACGTTGTGTATGCACAAAAACTCGGCGTCAATTTGGGCGACCTGCTGATTTCCCAACCCGATACCGGCGAGCAGGCCCTGGAAATTACCGATGCGCTGGTGCGTTCCGGCGGTGTCGACCTGATCGTGATTGACTCGGTTGCAGCCTTGACGCCGCGCGCTGAAATCGAAGGTGACATGGGTGATTCGCTGCCGGGTTTGCAAGCGCGCCTGATGTCGCAAGCGCTGCGGAAATTGACCGGTTCGATCAACCGCACCAATACCCTGGTGATCTTCATCAACCAGATTCGCATGAAGATCGGTGTCATGTTCGGCAATCCTGAAACCACCACGGGCGGCAATGCCTTGAAGTTTTACGCTTCGGTTCGCCTGGATATCCGCCGTACGGGATCGATCAAGGCCGGCGACGAAGTGATCGGCAGCGAAACCAAGGTCAAGGTGGTCAAGAACAAGGTGGCGCCCCCGTTCAAGGAAGCGCATTTCGACATCCTGTATGGAGAAGGCACTTCGCGCGAAGGCGAGATTCTCGATCTGGGATCCGAAGTCAAGGTGGTCGAGAAATCGGGCGCCTGGTACAGCTATAACGGCGAGCGCATCGGTCAAGGCAAGGACAACGCGCGCAATTATCTGAAGGAAAACCCGGAACTGGCGCGCGAAATCGAAAACAAGGTGCGTGTGGCGCTGGGCGTTCCCGAATTGGCTGCGCTTGCTGCCGAACCCGCAGCGAAGAAGGCCGGCAAGGAAGCCAAAGAATCGAAGGAAGCGAAAGAAGCCAAGGAAGTGGTGTAAGCCGTACAAGGCGCCACACGCCAGCACACGGCGGCACACCGTGCAGATCACGTGATGGGCCGACTCCCGCGCCTTTGGGACCATAGGACTACACCATGGCAAAGATGCAATTGAGCCTGAAGGCGCGGGCTCTTCGGTATTTGTCGGCGCGCGAACATAGTCGCCTGGAGTTGGGCCGCAAGCTGGCGGCTTATGCACAAGAGGGCGACGACGTCGAAGCCTTGCTCGACCAGTTGCAGGCGGCTGCCCTGTTGTCGCAGGAGCGTTTCTGCGAGACGCTGGTGCGGCGCCGTGCCGCGCGGTTTGGCAACAGCCGTATCTTGATGGAGTTGCAAAGTCACGGCATCACCGGGCAGGTGATTGCGGAAGTAAGGCAGGAGCTGACGGCGGACGAAGCGGCGCGCGCCAGTGCGGTGTTAGCCCGGAAATACGGCGTTCCGCCAGCCGACGCCGGGCAGCGAGCGAAATATATGCGTTTCCTGCAGCAGCGCGGTTTTTCTCATGCGGCCATACAGGCGGCAATCAAAGCGCTGGAACACCATTTAAATTAGCCCAGACTCAAAAGCATGGCCGGCCAGCTGCGGCTGCCGATGTTGAGCCGGTGGGCAAACATTGCCTAATTGTCATTGCTGATCGCCGCAGCTCATGTCGTTGCAACCCCTCACGCCCGTCATGCATCAGCCAAATGCTTTGGAGCCGACCGGATAGTCGAATTGGCCTGACCAAAATCGGCTTGCCAAGCGTAGCTGTGCTACACTTCCACAGTTTTTGCAGCGCCGCAAGAGCGGCTGCCGTCATAGAAGCTATGGCGGCGACGCGCAAATGCGGCAGTATTTTTGATCGCCTCGCCGGCATCATCCTTATGCCCTTGCCTTTACCGACATCCCGCCGCGCCCTGAAGCACACGCGGACCATCCAGGTCGAAGCGTTCGCGCGCGACGACGGTTTATGGGACCTCGAAGCACGCATCACCGACACCAAGACCAGCCCCATCGCGCTGGAAGCAGGCATGTTGCCGGCCGGCGCTGCGCTGCATGACTTGTCCATACGCGTGACCATCAACCGGAAATTCGACATTCTCGACGTCGCGGCCTCGTCAGACGCGGTGCCTTATCGCGGCCACTGCGATACCATCGGCCCGGCATATGACCAGTTGGTCGGCCTTAACCTGGTCAAGGGGTTCCGCTTTGCACTGCTGGGACGCATGGGCGGAACCGCGGGTTGCACGCACTTGAGCGAATTGGCCACCGTATTGCCGACCGCTGCCATTCAGGCCTTTGCCGGTGAAGAATTCGATCCGCATACCGACCAGGGAAAGAAGCCTTTCCAGCTCGACGGTTGCCATGCCTTGCGCACCGACGGTCCGGTGGTCGCGAAATACTATCCGCGTTGGGCGATCGAAGGGTTGCCTGCGCCCGAGCCTGTCTGATTTATCCAATAACCATTTCCACTACTTTTCGCATTAAGCGTTTGAAGGGACGTTCGCATGAAAATCCATGAGTATCAGGCTAAAGAAATCCTCCGCAAGTTTGGAGTCACGGTGCCGCGCGGCATCCCCTGCGTGTCTGTCGACGAAGCGCTGAAGGCTGCGGAAACGCTGGGCGGCCCGGTGTGGGTCGTCAAGGCGCAGATCCATGCAGGCGGCCGCGGCAAGGGCGGTGGCGTGAAAGTGGCGAAGTCGCTCGACCAGGTGAAAGAGTACGCGACCAATATCCTCGGCATGCAGTTGATCACCCACCAGACCGGTCCGGAAGGCCAGAAGGTTCGCCGTCTGCTGATAGAGGAAGGCGCCGACATCAAGAAAGAACTGTACGTCAGCATGGTGACCGACCGTGTCAGCCAGCGCGTGGTGCTGATGGCATCGAGCGAGGGCGGCATGGACATCGAGGAAGTCGCGGCCAAGCATCCCGAGCTGATTCATCAAGTCGCGATCGATCCCTCGGTCGGCTTGACCGATGCCGATGCCGACGCGATCGCCGCCAAGATCGGCGTGCCGGCCGCGTCGATCGCCGATGCGCGCGCCCAGCTGCAAGGCCTCTACAAGGCTTACTGGGAGACCGACGCTTCGCTGGCCGAAATCAATCCGCTGATCCTGACCGGCAGCGGCAAGGTGATCGCGCTCGACGCCAAGTTCAACTTCGACTCCAACGCCTTGTTCCGTCACCCAGAGATCGTTGCCTATCGCGATCTCGACGAAGAAGATCCGGCCGAAATCGAAGCCTCGAAATTCGACCTCGCCTATATTTCGCTCGACGGCAACATCGGCTGCCTGGTCAATGGCGCCGGCCTGGCCATGGCGACCATGGATACCATCAAGCTGTTCGGCGGCGAACCGGCCAACTTCCTCGACGTCGGCGGTGGCGCCACGGCCGAGAAAGTGACTGAAGCCTTCAAGATCATGCTGAAGAACCCCGGCCTGAAAGCAATTCTGGTCAATATCTTCGGCGGCATCATGAAATGCGACGTGATCGCCGAAGGCGTGATCACCGCTTCGCGCGCCGTGTCCCTGAACGTGCCGCTGGTGGTGCGCATGAAAGGCACCAACGAAGACTTGGGCAAGAAGATGCTGGCCGAATCGGGTCTGCCGATCATCGCTGCCGACACCATGGAAGAAGCCGCGCAAAAGGTTGTTGCCGCGGCCAACGGAAAATAATTGCACAAGGAATAAACATGTCGATTCTGATCAACAAAGACACCAAAGTCGTTACCCAAGGCATTACCGGCAAGACCGGCCAGTTCCACACGCGCATGTGCCGCGATTACGCCAACGGCAAGAATTGCTTCGTGGCCGGCGTCAATCCGAAGAAGGCCGGTGAAGACTTCGAAGGCATCCCGATTTTCGCCAACGTTGCCGAAGCCAAGGCCAAGACCGGCGCAAATGTCTCGGTAATCTACGTGCCGCCGGCCGGCGCCGCTGCCGCCATCTGGGAAGCAGTGGAAGCCGAGCTTGATCTGGCCATCTGCATTACCGAAGGCATCCCGGTACGCGACATGATGGAAGTCAAGGACCGCATGGCCAAGGCCGGCAGCAAGACCTTGCTGCTCGGACCGAACTGCCCCGGTTTGATCACGCCGGACGAAATCAAGATCGGCATCATGCCGGGCCACATCCACAAGAAAGGCCGCATCGGCGTGGTGTCGCGTTCCGGCACGCTGACCTATGAGGCAGTGGGGCAGTTGACGGCGCTGGGCCTGGGCCAATCGTCGGCAGTCGGCATCGGCGGCGACCCGATCAACGGCTTGAAGCACATCGACATCATGAAGGCCTTCAACGACGATCCCGACACCGATGCCGTCATCATGATCGGTGAAATCGGCGGCCCGGACGAAGCCAATGCCGCCTACTGGATCAAGGACAACATGAAGAAGCCGGTGGTCGGCTTCATCGCCGGCGTCACCGCGCCTCCGGGCAAGCGCATGGGCCATGCCGGCGCGTTGATCTCGGGCGGCGCCGACACGGCGCAGGCCAAACTCGAAATCATGGAAGCCTGCGGCATCAAAGTGACGAAGAACCCGTCTGAGATGGGCCGTTTGCTGAAGTCGATTCTGTAAGTTCTGCAAGTCTGGTGCGGTTTGCACGGTGGCGTCCGCCACCGTGCGGCCGCCACCCCGTTATCCCCCTTTTTTATCCCCTCCCCCAAGCCGGGCAGCACGTTGCGGTTGCAACCGGTAGCAGGTGTCCTCCGCGACGTCTCGCAAAATTTCACTTTCTGCAGGCCTGTTACCGCCGCAATTCCGGCAATTTGGGTTACATTGCTCTATCGATTGTCGCCATCAGAACTCCTGCGAGCCGTCAACCCATGGCCCATCTCGTCGAGCTGCAAGTCGCCGCAAAGACCGACACGGGCTTGGTGCGTCCGCACAACGAAGATTCCTTTGCCTATAGCAAGGAGGCCGGTCTGGTGGTATTGGCCGATGGGATGGGGGGATACAGTGCGGGCGAAGTTGCCAGTGCCATAGCGACATCGACTCTGCACGAGAGTCTGACGGAACAGTTGCGCAATCACGACTGGAACGGCCATGTCAATCACGTCAAATTCGTGCAACAGCTGCTGACGCGTTCGGTCTCGCGCGCCAATACGGCGATCCTGGATTCGGCACGCAGCGAGCCGCGCTATCGCGGCATGGGCACGACGCTGGTCGCAGCGATTTTTCATGCGGATAGGGTGACGGTCGCCCATGTCGGCGATTCGCGCGCCTATCGTCTGCGCCGCGGCACGCTCACGCAAATCACACGCGACCATTCCGTCTTGCAGGAACAGATTGATGCCGGTTTGATCGAGGCCGAACAGGCGCGCTTTTCGCCGCACCGCAACCTGGTTACCAAGGCCATGGGCATCGATTACGAAGTGCAGGCGGAAATCCACGATCATCAGACCGAGCCGGACGACCTGTATCTGCTGTGCACCGATGGCTTGTCGGACATGCTGTCGACCAAGGAGATCGCCCAAATCCTGCATGGAACGTCTTCAAATCTCGACGCCGCCTGCGATGCCTTGATCGCGCGGGCAAACGAGAACGGCGGCAAGGACAATACTTCGGTGATCCTGGTCGGTGTACGGACGCACAGCATCGCCAAACAGGGAGTGTGGACAAAAGCTCTGCGCCGGCTGAAGTTGTGGTTCAAAAAGCGGCGCAAGAGCCGCCGCTCGGCGCAACGGAAAAGATAGATGCAAAGAGGCATTGCTTGCAGTACGATGACACAAGCCCGTCGATCGGCCATGTGGTTCGTCGAGGGCATTTCGTTCCCGTTGAGTGTGCTTCCAAACATGTGAATGGGCGGAGAAGTAATGAGTTTTGAAAAGAAAATCTACGTCACGCAACCGGACTTGCCGCCCCTTGACGATTTCCTGCCTTATCTTGAAAAGATCTGGGACAGCAGGATATTGACCAATGCCGGCCCCTTCCATGGCGAGCTGGAGGAAGCCATGTGCAAGTATCTCGGCGTGAAGCACCTGGCCCTGTTCAGTAACGGTACGCTGGCCCTGATTACCGCATTGCAGGCACTACGCGTCACCGGTGAGGTAATCACCACGCCGTATTCGTTCGTGGCGACGGCGCACTCGCTGCTATGGAACGGCATCAAGCCCGTGTTCGTCGATATCGATCCGCGCACTTTCAACCTCGACCCGGGGCAGATAGAGGCCGCCATCACGCCGCAAACGACCGCCATCATGCCGGTCCACTGCTACGGACAGCCGTGCGACGTCGATGCCATCCAGAATATTGCCGACATCTACAATCTCAAGGTGATCTATGACGCCGCCCACGCTTTCGGCGTGAAAGACAAGGGTGGAAGCATAGTGCGGCACGGTGATTTGTCGGTGCTGAGCTTTCATGCCACCAAGGTGTTCAATACCTTTGAGGGCGGTGCCATCGTCTGTCCGGATGCGAAAACCAAACATCGCATCGATCAATTGAAAAACTTCGGCTATGTCGATGAGGTCACGGTCGCCGCACCGGGCATCAATGGAAAGATGAGCGAATTCAACGCGGCGCTGGGCTTGCTGCAGTTGCAGCGTGTCGATCTTGCGCTGGCTCGGCGCAGGGAAATCGGTGCGCTCTACGTCGATTTACTGAATGCGGTCCCTGGCATCCGCTGCGTCCTGCCGCGGGATGAGCAGAGCCTGAACTATTCCTATTTCCCCATTCTGGTAGAGGAGCAATATCCTCTATCTCGCGACGCCCTCTACGAGTGGCTGCGGGAGCAAGGCGTTTGGGTGCGTCGCTATTTTTATCCCCTGATCTCCGATTTCCCGATGTATCGCGGATTGGCGTCCGCGCGCCGCGACAATCTGCCCGTTGCGGCGGCAATAGCCATCAAGGTCCTGTGCCTTCCGATTTATCCGAATCTGGAGGATGACCTGGTTCGCGATATCGTCACCCTTATTGCCTCCCCGGCCTGAACACCGCGGGCGCCCCGTACCGGTCTAAGCGGTCAATTTCAGCGACAGGGTCAGGAATGGCGGGTCGTTCGAGGTGGAGTGAAAGCCTTTCTTTGCATAGAGCGCGATGGCCGATTCATTCTCCGATCCCACTTCCAGATCGATGCGCTGCATGCCAGAGTTTCGTGCGAGTGCGATGCATGTGTCCAGCAGTTGCGTGGCGACGCCCTTGCCGGACCAGGACGCCAGCACGCTGACACTGGTGATGTAGGCAACGGCATTGATGCGGTCATTGCAGTATGCAGCGACCAGTCCGATCAACTCGCCATCGACATAAGCTTCGAAACGCTCCGCTGCTTGCGCGATCTTGCTCGCATACTGCGAAATGTCGACCCTGCTGCTCAGTGGGGGAACGAAGCTGGAATCGCAGCACGACAGATGCCGGGCGATTTCATCGGCGCTGGCGGTATTTTGCCGGAATTGGATTGTCGCTTCCATTACCGCTCCAACAGCGCCAGTCCGAAACCCTGTCTGCCAAAGGCATTGCCGTTATATAGCAGGTAATATTTCCGTCGCATTCGGTCACATGAGGGTAGCACTGCATGTCCGAATCCCAATCGCCTGCGGTAGTTTCCAGAGAAAGGCCGGCGTCGTCGCGCGTCCAATTCTTCAAGTCGTCGGACCAGGCATGCCCGATGCGGTAGCCCCGTTGTGCGTTGGTGCGGAAGTCGAAAGACTGGCGGTAGCAGAAGAACATATGATAGCGGCCGCTTATTTCGATGACCGACGGCAGTGCTTGGCTTTCGTCTTCGCCGAGGCGGTCAGCAATGATTTGTCTTGCCTCTTCCTTGGTCCAGTTCATCCCGTCCGCCGATTCCGCGTGGCCGATCTTGTAGGTGCGGTCCGGGGTCGTATTGTCCGCATAGCGTTTCCACCCGGTGCCGAATATGTACCACATGTGAAACCGGTCGCCGATGCGTTTGACGAAGGCGTCCCCAACCAGGCAGGGTTCATGCAAAGTGGCGCCCATCACCGGACCGGGGCCGGTTCGCTGGAAAGTCAAGCCGCCATCGCGACTGATCGCCAAGCCGATTGCCGTATCGACCGAAACGGAAACGCGGCGATTCCAACCGCAGGTATAGCCCAGCACCAGGTTGTCGTGGCGCAGGACGTTCATGGGAAAAATCCCGTGCTCGTCGAAACAGCCGAGTTCACCCAATGGGATGACGGGGCGATCGGAAACGCGGATGACATTGCGGAAATCCTTGCTCATGTCGACAAAAGCGATGTGGCTGAGGTATTTCCCGTTTTTGCTGTCTATCGAACGCGTGGAGAAATAGATGCGCACAAAATCATCGAACACCAGGCACTGCGGAGACTGCGCGAATTCCTTGCATCCGTTCGGCAAAACATGCTCGGTCGGGTCGAAGATCTTGCCAAGTTTTTTCCATTTCATAGCCGGCGCCCCTATTCGAGCCTTCCATCCAGAACGGCCAGGCCGAAACCTTCCCTGCCGACCTGATTGCCGAGATAGGCAAGGTAGATTTTTCCGTCCAGTTCGAAGACATGCGGGTAGCTGATCATTTCCGCATCCCATCCATGTTCGGATACGTCGATGCCGGCCTTGGCATCGTCGCGCGTCCAATCGACCAGATTTTCGCTGGAGGCATAGCCGATCCGGTAGCCGCGCGCTTTGCCGCGGAAATCGCTGCTGTACCGATAGCAGAAAAACATATGGTAGCGGCCATTGGCGAAAAACACGTCAGGGCTGGCCTGGGCTTCATCGTCCTCGATACGGCTGGGGATCAGATCGCGATTCATCTTTTCCCAAGTAATGCCATCGCTTGAGGCGGCCATGCGAATCTTGTAAACGGGTTCCGCCCGTCCATCGACCATTTTCCACTTGCGCCCGGCGATATACCAGAGATACCAGGTGCCGTTGAAGCGCCGTATCTTGGGGCCGCTCAATACAAACGGCTCGTCCGGCGAATAAGGCAGGACCGGACCATTGCCCAGTTTCGTGAAAGTGATGCCGCCGTCACGGCTGATCGCCAGGCCTATCGCGACATTGAAAGGCACGGATTCGCAGCGTGTCCATCCGGCGTAATAGGCGCGGACCTCGTCGCCATGGCGTATCACAGAGACCGGGTAGGTGCCGAATTCGTCAAATTCCCCGAGACCGCCAAGCGCAAGTATCGGCTTTTCGCTGACGCGCAGGATCTTCATCGGATTGGCGCGGTCGAGATCGACAAAAGCAGAGTAGCTGACGTACTGACCATTTGCGTCTGCCGGCGGCCGGCAGGAAAAGTAAACCCGCATGAAATCGTCGAAGAGCAGCGTGGCAGGCGCCTGCGCAAACTCCTGCAGCCAATCGCGGTCACGAACGTCTTGGGGCGTGAATGCTTTTCCTAGTTTCTTCCACTTAAACATGGTTCAAATCAAGTCGTAGTTGTTCAGCAGGTTCTGACGGATTGTCTCGCGCGAATTGAACATCAAGACGTCGATAATGGACAACATCGGGATGAATTCTCCGCCAAACTGCGCATATTCGAAAGGGCGCGTGCGAATGAACTGCAGTGCGATGCCCTTATTGGAAAAGTCCTGTTTCGAATACAATTCCACGCCGCCGATGGCGTTGACATAGCTGTCTGCGCCGACCGCCTCGCACAGGGCCAGCACCTTGTTCTGACTGGTCAAAGTGTGGTCGATGTCGATCTGCGAAGAAATCCGAATTTCGGTTTCTATCCCTAGAAACGCGCAGGTATTCGTCAACGCATGGCAAAGGTAGTCGAACAGATTCGACCCTTCGAAGCCGATGCAGCGCTCGATCAGGGGAAATGCTTGGGAAAAATACGGCGCCCGGGCGTAGGCTGCACGCAATGTAGCCAAGAGTTTGCCACGATCGAAATCGGCGGCCAGAAAGCGATCGCGGACATCGAGAAAATCAGATCCTTTCCTGAGCGGGAGAGAAAACAACTTGTCTTTCCCATCTTGCAACATTCTGTTGCGATTGATCCAGCCCTTCTTCGTGTACTTGATGTTGTCGTACACAATGAACAGATCGGCGGCCGCAATAAGCTGGAAATAACCGATATACGGGAAAAAATAAGGCTGCATGATAGCCGCCTTCATCGCACGTACCTCGCTATGCGGCGGGAGCAAAGGCTACCGCTATGTTCGATAGCCGGAGGATGGCATATACTTGTCGCCAGAGTGAGCATCTGATGGGGAATGTCTGTTTCGACCCTTTCGATTCGTTCCGATTATGCTGCTTTCCTGCCCCGTTACGCAAGTCAGTTCCACGGACCGGCTTGCCATCGCCCGCAGGGAGATGCCGCTCTTTGAGGATGGCAGGAGAACCCCGTGAGAGACCACAACCGCGAATACCAGGATAACGAAGAGAGGCGCTACGCCTACGACTTCGACTATGTGGTTCGGCGCTACATGATGCAAACCTTCGAACCTTTTTTCTCGAGGCAGGGCGCCGCGCTGGAATTGGGGTGTTTTGAGGGAGAAACGACCAGGCTGTATGCCGAATATTTCGATGATTTGACGGTACTCGAAGCTGCCGACAGCCTGATCGCGATCGCCAGGACAAAAGTTCCCGGCACGGTCCGCTTCATTCATTCCACGATAGAGGAAGCCGATCTCGAACCGGCCTACGATGCGATTTTCCTGGTTCACACGCTGGAACACCTGGATGATCCTGTCGCTGCGCTTGCCCGCATACGAGGCTGGCTGCGTCCCGGGGGGCGCCTGTTCGTGGTGGTTCCGAATGCCGATGCGGCTTCGCGCCAGATTGCCGTCAACATGGGACTGATCGAGTCCAATAGTGCGGTCACCGAAGGCGAACGCGCGCATGGGCACCGCCGAACCTATGGCATGGATACGCTCGAGCGCGATGTGCGGCAGGCCGGTTTGCATGTCGAGGCAAGGGGTGGGATATTCTTCAAGCCTTTTGCCAACTTCCAATTTGACAAGCTGATTGCACACGAAATAATTGACAATGCCTATCTCGACGGCTGTTATGCTCTTGGCATGCGTTATCCCGAACTCACGGCAAGCATTTATGTGGTCTGCACCGACTAGCGAGCACGAGCGCCCACACATAGCTTCCTACAATATCTAGTGATGAGTTTCGAAACTAACCGACCATTGGACGTAACGAGAAACACTGATCGCGGAATCGGAAGAAGGTTGAAGATATCGGTTTGTATCGTTGCTTATAACCACGCACGCTATATTGAAGACTGCTTGGCGAGCGTGGTAGGCCAGCAGGTTGATGTCGATCTCGAAATTCTGGTTGGGGACGACTGCTCCTCCGACGATACGAGAAAAATTATTTCCAGCTACGCCGAGCGCTATCCGAAAGTCGTTCACCCGGTCTTTCACGAGAAAAATGTCGGTGGATCGCAGAACTATCGCACGCTGATTGGTTTGTCTTCGGGCGACTACATTGCCCATCTCGACGGAGACGACTATTGGCTTCCGGGAAAGTTGGCCGCGCAGCTTGCCTTTGCGCGGCAGCATCCGGATAGTGTGGCGATTTACAGCAACGCGATCGTGATCAATGACAGCGGCCAGCTCATCGCGCGTTTCAATTCTTGCATTCCAGATGAATTCGATCTGAGCTTCTTGGTCGCAAAAGGCAACTTCTTGAATGCCAGCTCAATGCTCTATCGGGCCGAATATAAGCAGCTGTTGCTCGGTTTGAGCGGCGAGACGGTCGATTACCTATTTCATATTCTGTTTGCGTCTAGGGGACGTTTGGGATACGTCAATCGCGATCTGGTCGCCTACCGGCGACACTCGGCGACGTCGATATCGAGTGCCATGCCGCAGGCATTGTTGTCCCAATATTGGGAGGCAATGATGCAAGCGTCAGCTTTCGGTGTGGACGTCCCGGCCTTGCGCCAGTGTATGCAGCTGTATTGCCACAGCTTGATTGTTTTCTCGCTCAAGCAGGGGCGGTTGGGAGAATTGGCGCATAAGTTTGCGAAGATGAGGCGTGAATGTAGAGCTTTTTCCTATGGATTGGTATTGCGAGTTCTCATCAAAATGCCGCTGCGGGTATTCCGAACAATTTGGCGCAGCGCAAATTTGCGTCTGTTGGGTGATACATTGGTCGTGCTGTATCGCCGCTAGGAGCTTCCCATGAATCGTGTCATGGGAGTGCTCGCGCCGGAGAGGGAGAGTTGGTGAGCAGACCGTCGTTGAAGTGGAATATCGTTGCCACGTACATCAGTCAGGCTTACGGTGCTGGCGTAGGTTTGTTGGTGGCGCCAATTTACGTAGGCTATATGGGCCTGGAAGCGTATGGTCTGGTCGGCATCTTTACCATGATGCAGGCATGGTTTCAGTTTTTCGATATTGGATTGACGCCGACCCTCTCTCGCGAAACTGCCCGCTATGCCACGGGAACGGAAGACGACGCTGATCGCTTGCGACGCCTGTTGCGCATTCTCGAAACGGCCTTTATTGCCGTCGCACTGGCTGGTTGCGCGGTAATCTGTTATGGTGCCGATGCCATTGCCGGGAAGTGGCTGAACGTGCGTAACCTGCCCTTGGAGGAAGTGCGCCAATGCCTGGTCCTGATGTCGTTTGGCGCAGGAGCGCGCTGGCTAAGTAGTCTGTATCGAAGCGCTATCAATGGATTTGAGCGTTTGATCTGGCTAAGCGGGGCCAATATCGTTTTAACGACGCTTCGATTCTTGCTCGTAATCCCGGTCATGATCTATGTCGGCGCCGGGCCGGTCCTCTTCTTTAGCTACCAGCTTGGCGTCGCCTTGCTGGAAACCACACTGCTCTTTTTCAAGGCGCGCTCGCTTTTGCCGGGTCCCGTGCCTTCCGGGCACACTGGGCGAGAATCGCAGCCGCTTAGCGGCCTGGTGAGATTTTCGCTATCGATCGCGTTTGCCAATGTGGCATGGCTGCTGTTCACACAGAGCGATAAGCTTTTGCTGTCCAAATTCCTGTCGTTGGACGAATATGCCTGCTTCTCTCTGGGAACCGTCATGGCCGGTGGCATTTTTGTCCTTAGTTCGCCGATCAGTGTTCCGTTACTGCCGCGCATGAGCGGGCTCGTCGCGCAAGGGGACGAAAAGGGAGTGTTAGCCTTGTATCGCGAAACTACGCAACTGGTCGGCGTACTTGTCGTACCGGCGACTTTGCTCCTGGGACTGTTCGCGCAGCAGGTTGCCTGGGCCTGGACTGGAGATGTGGAACTCTCCCGCAGGGTTGCCCCCATACTCGCTTTGTATGCGACAGGGAATGGGGCCGTTGCGCTGGGCGCTTTCCCGTATTACCTGCAGTTCGCCAAAGGAAATCTTCGATTGCACCTTTGGGGCAATGTTTTGCTGATTACTCTTTTGGTGCCTGCACTGATCTGGGGGACGATGCGATATGGCGCGATTGGCGCCGGCACAGTATGGGCGGTTGTGAATGCCTTATTCTTTTTGTCTTGGACGCCGTTGGTGCATCATCGATTCGCCGCAGGATTGCATTTGCAATGGTTGTGGCGAGACATCTGCGCTATCTTCCTGCCGACTACGGCAATTGCACTGATTATTCATTCCAGCCACAGGTGGCCATCGCAACGCTGGACCAATTGTGCTGCAATCTTGATTGCGGGCGCTGTGCTGCTATGTGTATCGATCGCATCGTCGTCACAGATGAGAGGGAAAATATATGCACGATGCATCAAACGCTGATTCGACGGTTTTCAATGCCATGACCAAAGTGGCAGCTGGTTTTATTGAATCCCTGTGGCGGAAATTGCGGATTGCCGTTGCCGCTCTTCCCTTCAATCGACGTTACTGCTGTATTTGTGATCATCATGTGCTGCGCTTTCTCCCTTATCGCGGATGGCGGGATCTGCCGCCGTTGATACTGGCTCTGGAGGGCGTTGGGAGCGACGTGCGTCAATTCGGCTGCCCTAGATGCGCCAGTCACGATCGCGAGCGGCATCTGGCGCTATATTTTTCCAAGCTTGCGATCTATGCGCGGATGGCGGGTGCCACGATCCTACATTTTGCCCCGGAAAGGCATTTGTCCAGACTGATCAGGGAACGTGGTCCTGCGCGCTACGTCAAATGCGATCTCTACCCGGTCGCCCCCGACGTGGTGAAAATAGACATGATGGACATTCCTTTTCCCGACCAGACCTTCGACATCATCATTGCTAATCACGTGTTGGAACATGTGGGAGACGATTTGTCGGCTCTGAAGGAGTTATACCGGGTTTGCAAAACGGGAGGAATCGCTATTCTGCAAACGCCCTACAGCGCTAAATTGCACAGCACCTTGTCGGATCCTGGTGTCGACAGCGACCAAGCCAGGCTGCAACTATATGGGCAGGAAGATCACGTACGTCTTTACGGTCGCGACATATTCGAGCGATTTTCCAGCGTGGGTTTTGTGGCGAAAGTAGCGAGTCACGCTGATGTCTTGTCCGACGTGGATGCGCAGCGCTATGGAGTGAATCGCGCTGAGCCGCTGTTCTTGTTTACGCGTTCCTAAATCGCGGCTAGTCTCTTGAACAGCGTCACAAATTTTCTCAGCGCACTATCTTCGGAAAAAAGTTCGATGGCGCGTTCTCGTCCGGCTTTACCCATTAGTTGAGCTTGCGCGGGATCCGCAGCCAGCCTTCTGCAGGCAGCGACGAAATCTTCGACTGCGCCGGAACGGCATAGTATCCCCGTGACACCGTCTTCCACCACCTCCGGCAAGGCTGTGGCATTGCTGGTTACAACCGGCTTCTCGCAGGCCATGGCTTCCAGCGCCGTATACCCGAACCCCTCCCAGCGCGAGGGGAAGAGCAAGGCGTCGCACTCGCAATAGGCGCGAATCAAATCGCTTTCGCTGACCCGGCCGAGGTGCACGACGTTGGCCGGAAATGGCGATGGGTCTGCGGGAGTGCCTATCATGCGCAATTGAAAATTATCACCCAACTCCCGCATGATGGAAGGAAGCAGATCCACGCCCTTACGATAGGATGGGGTGCCGACGAATAGCAGTTTGAACGGGCGATGACTTCCTTCCGTTGCGGCTTGGCCAGGCGGAAGTACTGAGCCGTCGGCATGGTATTTTTCGAAATCCAGCCAAAGCGGAATGACCTCCACCTTATGGGCGTGGCGGCCTTGCCTGAGACTGCCAGCGGTGTATTCACTGATGGCGGTAATCGCATCGGCTGCTTGAAACGACCATTTCTCGTAGCGGCGGATGAAGAGGGTGTGGTACAGGTATTGCGCGACGTTCAAGTCGGCGCCGCGGGCGACGAATTCGGGATGCAGGGAGCTGATCACCAACGGGATCCCCGATCGCTTGAAAGCGAATCCGCTCCAGCTATTGGCGAAAACAATGTCTGTGCCGGGCGGCGGTGCGATGCCGCGCAGCAGAAACGGCATGACTTCGTACTTCAAGGGGAACCATGTGATTTCCGCGATGATGCCGCGACTGTCGAGCGCCGCTGCGAGACGTTGCGTGAAGACGTCGGATCCGGTGCCGGTGCGTATGGTCGGCAGCCAGATTTTCAATTTGCCTTGTTCCATCAAGCGGCTTTCCGAATGTCCAGCGGCAGCCACGCCAGAAAGAGTGCGGCGAGCGGGGCCGGACTTCTATAGCGTATGCAACGTACCGCCATGCGCAGGGTGAGGGTGGCGAATTTCGTCACCAGCAAAACGGGAATCTCCCAACGGGTACGGCAGGTCTTGAAACACAGCAGGTAGTGGGCACGCGTCATTTGATATTCGTAAAAAAGCGTACTGCGCTGCGACCGTGCCTGTCCCGTATGGCGGATGGTGGCGTTGTTGATGCGTTTGAATGTCTGGTGCGCACGCGCCATCTGCCAGCCGAGCAAGGCGTCTTCTCCATACATGAAGAAATCTTCGTCAAACAGCTTGCCTTCTCTGAGTAAGCTGCGCCGCAGCATCAGGCAACAGCCCGACAAGTAGGGAAAGGCTCCCGGTGCGGGCGAGTTCGTAATCGTTCCGAAATAGCGGTGGTACCAGGGGACGGGCTGCGGTGCGCCATGATCGTCCACCACCATGGGGCCGACCAGTTGCGCAGCGCCGTCGAGCAAGGCGTCATGCAGGGGCCGAATGGCGCCCGCATGGGCCGCGGCGTCGTTGTTAAGCAGCATGATTGCTTCGCAATGTTGACCGGCCGGATCGGCCAGCGCCAGATTGACGCCGCGCGCAAAGCCGGTATTGACGCCCGGCTCGATGAGGTGCAGCGCAAAGTCGATGCCTGCCGACCGCACTCGGGCCACCGCCTCGGCGAGTTGCGCGCTGGCGTGCGCGTCGCCCGAATTGTCGACAACCAATACGGTGTCGATTCCTTCTGCGATGAGCGAACGCAGGCAGGTTTCCGTTTTGCCTGCTCCGCGGTAGTCGAGAATGATGGCGCAGATTTTCATGATGTCGAAGCTCAATCCGGCACTGGGACGGACGGACGGCGTTCTGCCAGGCTGCGATTGAGAAGCTCTGCGTAGCGGCTTGCAATGACTTCCCAATCGAAGCGCCCCAGGACAAATTGCCTGCCGGCTTGCCCGAGTGAAGTCCGCAGCGCCGCATTGTCGAGCAGTGCGGTCAATTTGCCGGCCAAGTCCACACTGTCTCGTTGCCGGCATACCAGGCCGGTGACGCCATCGACGATGACGTCGCGCATGGCCGGCAGGTCGGAGGCGACAACCGCGCATTCGCAACCTAGCGCTTCGACGAAGACCAGCCCCAAGCCTTCCTGATCGCCGCCCTCGGCCACAACCGACGGTGCGGCAAAAATCGTTGCACGGCGCAGCCGCTCAGGCAGCGCCGCATTCTCCACCGGACCGAGGAAGTGCACCTGCGAGGCCAGTCCGCAGTCCATGGCCAATTGCCGCAAAGCCGCCAGGTCAGGTCCGTCTCCTACGATGTGCAAGCGCGCCTGCGGATAGCTGCGGACTACCGTGCGCATGGCTTCTATCAGGTAGCGTATCCCCTTTTTTTCCACCAGGCGGCCGATGAAAAGAATGTCTTGCGTCGCCCTGGCAGCAGCGGCAGGGGTAAAGCGGTGCTGCAAGTCCACCCCCATGGAGATCACTTCGATGTCGGTTCTGGCCGCAATCGTTCTGGCATAGTCCCTCATGGCCTGACTGACGACGGCAAGCTTGTCGACGCGTCCGATGATGTGACGCTTGAGCCGCGTCATCAAGCTGCCGGACAGGCCAAACAAATCGCCGCCGTGCGAGGTGCAGACGATTGTCGGCCGGTAGCCCGAAAAAAAACGTGCCGCCAGGGCGATCATGGCCTGAGGAATCAGCCAATGCGCGTGGATCAGATCGAAACGCGTTTTGCGCAGCAGGTGCAGCAGGCTGAAGAATTGCGCCAGAAAAAAGAAAGGAATCAGCAAATAGTTCCAGCGCTTGCCGGCAAGATTGGCGAGGATGCCGCCGTTGTATGCCAGCGTTTGGGCCTGCGGCAGAAAGTAGCGGTAACGGACCACTTCGATGCCGTCCATGATTTCATGCAACTCGGCGCCGGGTGCATGCGGCGCCAGAACGCAGACTTCGAACTCGCGCGCCAGACGCCTGGAGAGCTCGAAGACGAAAGGCGGTTCCCGGTCTCCCTCCCAGCGCGGGAAGGTCGACGTCAGTATCAAGATCCGCTTTTTATCAGTCGATTCAATCGCCACTGTCTTTGTAGCTCAACGCCGTGATTTGCTCGGAGACCAATCCCATCAGGAAGGTCAGTATCGAGGTAATGAACAGCAACGCCGACATGTTGGTGAAGCGGTGCGTGGTCAGGAAAGTGTACAAATAGTAGCCAATCCCGGTCGAGAAGAAAAAGAGGCTGAACGGAAGAAAGATCTTGAGCGGCGAATACAGCGTGCCGATCTTGAAAATGATCAGGAGAAAGCGTGTGCCGTCGCGAAAAATGCGCACGTGGCTGCTGCCGATGCGCGGCGGCGCAACGATAGGCACGTAGGCGACACCGAATCCCGCCCGGAAAAAGCTCATGGTGATGGTGGTGGGGTAGGAAAATCCGTTCGGCAGCAAATAAAGGAATTTGCGGAATTTCGCGGCATTGACGGCACGGAAGCCTGAAGTGAGGTCGGCGACGCGCTGCCCGACCATCCAGCTTGCCATTCTGTTGTAGAGACCGTTGGCCGCGGCGCGATGCACACCCGCTTGGGAAGAGCGATCGCGCGCACCTACGGCCATGTCGTAACCCTTGCCCAATTGTTCCAGCAAACGCGGAATGTCGGATGGCTTGTGTTGCCCGTCGGCGTCCATGAAGACCAGCGTCTCGCCGGCGGCATTGCGTGCGCCGGTCTTGACTGCTGCACCATTTCCCTTGCTGTAGGGATGCGAGACGACCTTCACGTTGTGTCTGCGGCACAGGGTCACGGTATCGTCGGTCGATCCGTCATCGACCACGAGCACTTCGGCTTGCGGAAAGTTGCGCCGCAATTCCGGCAGTAGAACTTGCAGGGCTGCGGCCTCGTTCTTGGCCGGCAGGACTATGGAAAAATTCTCCAAGGAAGCGGCCTCCATCTAGGGTTGTTTTCCGGACGAGCTCTCGGACAAGCTCTTTTCCTGAACAGAGATTTGCTCGGCATAGGCGTGCATGCGATCCAGTTGCTTGAAGGTCTCCAACTCGCGCCGGGCTTCTTCGGTGTGCCCCAAGACAGTCAGGAACTGGATCAGGGTCAAGCGGTACTGCAATTGCTCGGGTGCTTCAGTCACCGTTTGCCGCATGGTTTCCAGCGCCAGCGGATAATTCTTTTCGATATTGACCTGATAATAACTCAGACTCGACCGAACCAGCGCACGTTTGCGGCCCGCCTGTGTAGACGGATTGTCGAGTGTGCCCCGGATCAATCGCTCCAACCTGCGTGGATCAAGATGGCATTTGTTTTCGGTCTGGCAATTGACCAATTGAATCAATTTGTCGCCGACGTCGCTGCCAACCCGGGAGAAACGCAATCTATGCTCCAGTTCGTCGATCCAGCGTGGATCGAGGTCTTTGCCGCGCGCCGCGTTGAGCAGGATCAGGCCGAACAAGCCGTTGCTGTAATTGGGATCGACTGCCGTGACTGTTCGTAGTAATGGCGCGCTTGCTGATAATAGAACTCGTTGAGGCCCGGATCGGAAGTCTTGACCGTGACGTAATTGTCGGCCATCTCGCCGTTGTCGCGGGCAGAGTTCGGATGATGTTCGACCTCGCTCTTGGCCAGGTCGAAGGGGTTGGACCAGGTCAGTGCACGTGCCCAGGTGTCGTAGGCGAAGAGCGCAATCAGCAGCAGAGCGGCCGCCTGCCGCAGGCGCAGCGTGTCGCGCGATTGCAAGGGCTGCATCAGATAGTAAAACATCGGCAGCAGGATGCCGAACATCGGCAGGTAGTTGCGATGCTCGTGCACGATTTCGAGCGAGAAAACGGTCGATTCGAGTATATGCCCGCACAAGAAGAACAATAGTCCGAGGGTGACAAGCGGGGCGCGTCGGCGGGCAAACCAGGCGGCCAGCATCAGCGCGCCCAGCCCCATGATAGCGGGCAGGGTAGTCAGCGGGGCCAGCAAGCCTTGCGAGAGCGGGATGTCGTCGTGGAACAAGCCCATCCCGGTGATGTCCGGCAACGCTATCTGGCGCAAATAGAACCACAGGATACGGGGTTCGGTCAGCAAACGCTGCTCCAGCGTGAACTCCCTGCCGGCGTAACTTGCCTGCAGCCACCCCAGATGACTGATCAGATAGGCTGAAACCAGCAGACCGGGCAACGCCACAGTCAAGCCAAAGAAGCCGAGCAGGAATTTTCGGGACGCGGGGCGGGCGGCCTGGAATTGAAACAGACTGATTTCGAGGACCAGCATGAACAGCGGCATCAAGGCGCCGGTTTCCTTGCCCAAGGCAGAAAGCGGCGTGAAAAGCAAAAGACTGATCAAGATGACGGCAATGCCGCTTCTTCCTTCCAGCAACCTGATTCTCGCCCAGACGAACAGTATCAAGCCCCAGAGGACGAAAAGCGCCGACAGGCTGTTCATGCGCTGTACCACGTACAGCACGCTGGTTAAATTGAATGGGTGCAGCAGCCAGGCAGCGCACACGGCCAGAGCGATCGCCCGTATGGATGCACTGGACAAATCGGGCTGGAAGCGTGTTCGGTAGGCGCTCAGGATCAGCAGGCTCAAGACGAAAATGCTGATGCCGTTCACCAGGTGGATGGCGAGATTGGTGAGCTTGAAATAATAGGGGGCGAGTCCCGTCGAGTAATAGTTGAGGGCGAAGCTGAGCATGCTCAGCGGCCGGCCCAAGGGACCGCTGTCACCAGACAACGCAGCCCCCCTGAGCGCGTCGGGCTGCAGACTACCGATGGCGATCCTGGCATTGGCGACGATGTTGGGGTGATCGTCGAACACAAAAGCGCCGGACAAGCCGGGTTGATAGACCCGATACGTGGCGATAAGCGCGCATAACAGCAACGCTGTCGTGATAGCTCGCAATACCTGCGCTTTTACCTGTGGCGTCATCGTTCTGGACTATTGAGTGTGACCGCGGTCCGCGTAACAGATGGAAATGTATACCAATCGATTGTACGGTCGGGTCGAAAAAGAAAAAAAGGGGGCAAAGCCCCCTTCTGCGAGAACGAATGGTGAATCAGCTCTTAGGATAATACTTCGATGCGACCGTGCCCGAGATGGCCCAAGTCAGGCCGGAAGTGCTGCAGTTACCGGTGTACACGATGGTTTGTCCTGCGGTGACAGACGTGCCGATAGCGTTCAGGGTGACGGTTACGGTCGGTGCGGCCAAGGTGCCGCCGGCGGCAACCGAGGTTGTGTAGTTGCCGGAGATGCTGGTCGAGGTCGGCACGCCAAGCGAAGCGTTCGACATGGTGGACGGGCTGCTGGAGCTGCAGGCAGCGCCGAGCGCAGTCAGGGTCGGGCTGGCCAAGCTGACAGCTTCCTGGATCTTGGCCTTGACCGTGTAATCCTGGTAAGCCGGAATGGCGACTGCGGCCAGAATGCCGATAATCGCGACCACGATCATCAATTCGATCAGTGTGAAGCCTTGTTGCAGTACTTTGCGGCTGTGTCGCGTGCGAGTCATGTTCATTCCGGATTCCTCAAATGTATGGAGTGAGATAAAAATTCCCTGTGGCAATATTAAACAAGCAAATCGCATGCCACAACCGCAAGTCGGTATCGAGAAAGATAGTCAATTTGCAGAGCTATCGTTGGGAAAAGCCTAGTCTTTGCCAATCTCAAGGATTTCGTTATAGCGGAGGAATTCGAGAAAAAAGCGTGCGAATCCGCGGTCGAGATTCGCTGGCTGCCAAAAATTGTCAGTTGCTGACGGTTTCTTTCACCGAAATGAAGACTTTGTGCGGCAGCGAGCGGGGTAGCAGGCGAAAAAAAGGGAGGCAAGCCTCCCTTTTTCAGCAGAGCAAAACAGCTTAGCTCTTCGGATAGTATTTCGAAGCAATCGTACCGGAGATGGCCCAAGTCAGGCCAGCGGTGCTGCAGGTGCCGGTGTAGACGATGGTTTGGCCGGCAGTGACCGAAGTGCCGATGGCGCCCATGGTGATGGTGACCGTGGGAGCAGCCAAAGTGCCGCCGGCAGCGACCGAGGTCGTGTATTTGCCGGAGATGCTGGTCGATGTCGGCACGCCCAGCGAGGCATTCGACATGGTGGTCGGGCTGCTGGAGCTGCAAGCCGTACCCAAGGCGGTCAGGGTCGGGCTGGCCAGGCTGACTGCTTCCTGGATCTTGGCTTTGACCGTGTAGTCTTGGTAAGCGGGGATGGCGACGGCGGCGAGAATACCGATAATCGCGACCACGATCATCAATTCAATCAGCGTAAAGCCTTGTTGCAGTGTCTTGCGGCTATGGCGTGCGAATTTCATGTTGAACTCCTTTATAAATACATGACGAAACAGATTCAGTGGAACAAACAGCCCTGCATTGCGGCAGAACATGTTCAGCAAAGACCGTGCCACCGTCAACATTGCATTTACATCAACAAAATGAATGGCGGATCTGCCCAGAATAGTCCTAAAAGCTCAGAGAGTTGCTAAAAGCGGAGGAAAGGCGTGCGTGAGATGCCGTAAACGGCAAAATAGATGATTTTTTTACATCGATGGCTGTAAAAAAACGTCGGGACGCTGCCAAAATTGGTCAGTACCTGCCCATTTTCATTCCAGGTTTTGCCAGTCCCCGGATTTTCCCCCGCGCTTTTCCAGCACCCTGACGTCGGTCATGACCATTCCGCGGTCTGCCGCCTTGCACATATCGTAAATGGTCAGCAGACCGATCTGGACTGCGGTGAGGGCTTCCATTTCGACCCCGGTTTTGCCGAAAGTCTCGACGGTCGCGGTGCACGTGATGACGGACCTGGCCGTATCGATTTCGAAATCGACTGCGGACCTGGTCAAGGCAAGCGGATGGCAAAGCGGTATCAGGTCGGCAGTGCGCTTGGCGCCCATGAGCGCGGCTATGCGGGCGACTCCCAGCACGTCCCCTTTCTTTGCGCTGCCGGATTGTATGAGCGCCACCGTTGCCGCTTGCACGCGTATGCAACCCTGTGCCACGGCGACGCGGTGCGTATCCGCTTTGTCGCCAATGTCGACCATGTGTGCCTGGCCCGCTGCGTCGAAATGCGTGAGTTCCGGCTTTTCCTTTTTCTGATCTGTGTTCATGAACGGCGGCAAAGATGGTGAACGTTTGATGGCTGCAGGTATCATATCACCCTGATGAAGACTCCCCTGGAGAAGAGGATGGCCGAATGATTGTGAGTAGCGCGCTGCGAAGCGGTTTTACCCGCGGTGTGGTCGCTCTGTGCTGCGCGTTGCCCCTGGCCGCTTCCGCACCTGCCACCATCGCGCAGGAATTGCCCACCTTGGGCGACGCCGATCGCGAGGAATTGCCGCCGCTGCTGGAACGCAAGGTCGGCGAGGAAATCATGCATGAAATCCGACGCGATCCGGATTACATCGATGATGCGCCCCTGCTCGAGTATCTGAACCGCCTGGGCACTACCCTGGTCGATGCGAAGCCGGAAGTGCGCGGCGAGGCGAATTACGAATTCTCCTTCTTCGCCTTGCGCGACCCGACGCTCAACGCGTTTGCCTTGCCGGGCGGATTTATTGCGGTGCACTCGGCCCTGGTGCTGGCGGCGCAGAGCGAATCGGAGCTGGCCGGCGTCCTGGGCCACGAAATCGGCCACGTGGCCCAGCGTCACATCGCGCGCATGTTGGGGCAGCAGCGTCAGGATTCCGTGATTCCCCTGGCCGCCCTCGCCCTGGCCATGCTTGCCGCACGGTCGAGTCCGGACGCAGCCGGCGCGTTGATGCTCGGCGGCCAAGGGTTGGCGATACAGCGTCAACTCAGCTTCAGCCGCGACGCCGAACGGGAGGCCGATCGGGTGGGACTGCAAATCATGGCATCGGCCGGTTACGACACTTCCGGCATGATTTCGTTTTTTGGGCGCTTGCAAAAGGCGACGAGGGTTTACCGCGACGTACCGGCATTCCTGCAAAACCATCCGATGACGACCGAGCGTATTGCCGACATCCAGGCGAGGACCGCCAGCCTGCCTTATAAGCAGCACATCGACAGCGTCGATTTCCGGTTGATACGCGCACGTTTGCGCGTGCTGCAAGACAGCGGCACGCAGGGTATGCATGATGCGGCGATTTTCTTCGACGATCAACTCGAGCAGAACCCGCGCTCGGAGACGGCGGCTTCCAAGTACGGCTTGGCTTTCATTGCACTCAAGAAGGGGGAGTACGACAGTGCGCGGGTCCTGCTGCAAGAGGCGCGGCGCGCGGCCGATGCGGAGCCGCGGCCAGCCAACACCGAGCCGAGTTATGGCGCGATTCTCGATAGTCTGGCCATCGACATCGAGCTGGCTGCCGGCCGCACCGCCGGCGCGGTCAAACTGGCGGCTGCCGCGCATGAGAAGTTCCCGATTTCGCGCGGCATCGCGCGGCAATATGCGGAATGCCTGATGGCCGACGGGCGTGACAACGAAGCGGTCATTTATTTGCGCGACCAGGCGCAGCTCTACCGGCAAGAACCGCAAGTGCGCGACCTGTTGGCCAAGGCTTATGCGGCCGAGGGCAAGCAGGCCCTGCAGCATCTGGCGCTGGCCGAATCCTACGCGCTTAACGGCGGACTGTTGTTGGCGCTGGAGCAACTGTCACTGGCGCGCAAGGCGCCGGATGCGTCGTTTTACGACAATGCCGAAATCGATGCGCGCGAGCGCGATTACAAGCAGCAGTGGAACGACCTGCAGGAAGACCAGAAAAAATCGAAAAAATGAAACGGGCCGGCATGAAAACAATGCGGCCGCAGCGGAGTCTCGCTATTTCGGCGTAGCGCTCTTTACCGGTGCGTCTTCACATCGAGCCTTTGCCTCGACGTAGCGGGCTTGGCGGCCGCAGGTACAGGCGTAGGCGCTGCCATCCGCCTTATATTCGCCTGACAGCTGGCCTCCCGGCGGGCATGTGGGATGCACGATGGTGATCGGCACCAGTTCGCTCGAGCCGTCTTCCCGCGCAATGACGAACCAGCACCAGAAGCGGCGATCGGCACCGTCGGTCGGGCCCACGTGATCGAAGCTGGCGCGGGCCGTGCCGAGATAGGCGGCGGCAAATTGCGGTGAACCGCATGCGGCCGCGGCGGTGGCGAAATAGCGGCTGCCGGAGCCCGGCCACCAGGTGGGGCCGGGTGCGGCCTGATTCGACGCGGCACAGCGTCCGGCGATCAGCGCGAAGGAGAGAACGCAGATTTCAAGCGCGAGAAGTCCGCGGGCAGGCATGTTGTCAGAAATTGAGCAGGATGGTCTTGGTCAGCTCATTGACGAAATCGGCAGGGTAATTGGCGTCGAGCAGTTTCCACTTGAACGCATTCCCCAGTTTGGCCTTTTTGTACAGGTTCATCTTGTGGTCGATTTTGTAAACCGCCACCTGATTGAGCATCTTGGCGATGACTTCCTGTTTCTTGGCCAGCGATTTGTTCTTTCCCGCCGATTCTTCGTTGGGGATTCTCTCCATGAAAAAATCCGCCAGCGTGGTGCCGAATTGTTGTGCGTCACGTGCATCGAACCAGCCAAACATGAGAACTCCCGTAATCAAAGTTGGGCGTCGAGGCTAAGGTTGCGACGCCTGCCGAATTTTCAAGCAAGTTTCTCAGATCAGCTTGTCGGTCGTCAAGAAATCCACGATGCGCTCAGGAAGCCAATTCAAATGGCCCGGAATGCCGCCCGCCGCAAAGCCGACATGCCCGCCATCGCTGGGATAGTCGAGCGTTACCTGGCGTGAGGCTGCCTGAGGCAAGTGACCGCCCGGCAGGAAGGGGTCGTTGCGGGCATTCAGAACCAGGGTGCGTACCGTGATGTCGTTCAGTACGTGTTTGGCACTGGCACGGTTCCAGTAGTCGTCGGTATCGCGGTAGCCGTGCAGAGGGGCTGTGACCACGTTGTCGAAGGCGTAGAGATCGTGGGCGGCGAGCATGCTGTCGCGGTCAAACAAGCCGGGGAACTGTTCAAGCTTGTCCAGGCATTTTGGCTTGAGCGTTTGCAGGAACATGCGCGTATACAGCCGGTTGAAACCACGCGAGAGCGCTGCGCCGCCCGCAGCCAGGTCGAGCGGCGCCGAGATGGCGCAGGCGGCATCGACGATCTCCGCCTGGTGCTGGGATTCGCCCAGCCATCGCAACAAAGCGTTGCCGCCCAGCGAAACTCCGGTGACGTAGAAGCGGTTGTGGCGGTCCCGGCTTTTGGCCGACAAGCGGCGCACGATCCAGTCGATCTCCCGTGCATCGCCCGAATGGTAGAAGCGCGGTGCGCGATTCGGTTCCCCGGAGCAGCCGCGGAAATGCGGTACTGCGCCCGACCAGCCGAGTGATGCGACATGGGACATGAAGGCGCGCGCGTAATGGCTTTCCGACGAGCCTTCGAGCCCATGGAACATCACCACGAACGGTTGCCCTGGAGCGCCATCGATGAAATCGACGTCGATGAAATCTTCGTCGGGCGTGTCCCAGCGCTCGCGCCGATAAGCTATCGGAGGCGTGCGCAGGCACTTGGCCGGGTAAATGGTTTGCAGATGCCCACCGGGCAGCCAGCGTGGAGCAATGTACTTCATAACCGATTAACTAGTGGAGTATCGAACGGGCCGCATGGTTCCCGTGCAGTGCGCCCGGCGCCACGGAAGCATGATGAACGGCAATGCGCCAGCCCTGATGGGTTTGCACGTAGATATTGGTGGCGACGACGTGCAAATCCTGTTGACGCACATCGTCCCGGTCGATTTCTTCAATGACGTTGTGGATAACGGTCATCATGTTCTGCAAGACATGTACTTGGCGTACATGGATATGCACGCCACCGCGCTCGAAAATGGCTTCCCACGACGCGCGGATGGCGGCATGCCCGACCAGGCGCGGTGCGCCCGGATGTACGCAGACGATGTCTTCATCGTCGGCCCATAACGCCATCAGCGCGTCGATATCGGCACGGCGTATGGCGTCGTAAAACGACGACTCGATATCTTCCACTGTTCCGGGTAATTTGCGGGACCTTGGCATGCGGCGACTATGGGATTCAGGCTAAAGGGTGAATGATGGGATCAGTTAAACGGCTTGAGCCAGGAGGAGCAACCCCAGGCCAGCCATTTCAACGCGAGCTTGCGCCGCAGCAGCAAAGTGTAGAACAGTACCGCCAGCGGCGCCGCCAACGCGGTTTTTATACTGTAGCGCCAAGCGGCGGCTTTGCCAAGATATTTGCCTATGATCAGGCGGCGCGAGCGGAAAAAATGAAATTGCTTGAAAAAATCGGTACGCCAGGACGGTTTGGACGAAGCGCCGCCCAGATGCAGCACTTGCGCACGCGGCTCCAGCAGGCAACCATAGCCGGCCGTCAGCGCGCGCAGGCAGAGATCGTCGTCTTCGTAATACAGGAAAAAGCGTTCGTCGAAACCACCGAATTTTCGGAAAGCCTCGACCCGCACCAACAGGCAGCAGCCATGCAGCCATTTGGCCGAGCAGGTTGCATCGGGAATCTGGTAGGGCAGTTTGGCGCGCCGCTCATAGAACGCGTGGCGGTACGACGGCTGCACACACTCTTCGTCGCGCCAGCCTTGCGGAGCGACGATGGCCGCTTCCGGAAAGCGTTCGGCCGTATCGAGCAGATAGCCCAAGGCTTCGTGATCGATGTCGCAATCGGGATTCAATAGCAGCGCGTAGCGCGTGCCCACCTCTTCCATGGCCAGGTTATTGGCGCGTCCGAAGCCGGTATTGACCGTATTGCGGATCAGGCGTGCCCGCGGCAAGCGTGCGGCCAAGGCATCGGCCGTGCCGTCCTGACTGGCATTGTCGATCACGATCACGCGCTCAAAGCGCCGCAAAGTATCGGCCAGGGCCTCGGCCAGGCCGATGCTTTCATAGGTGACGGTGATAACCGTTACGTCACTGTAATTCATGATTGGTAGACAGCGGCACGCCCTGCAAGTTGTCGGATTCCGACTGCGATCCGGCCCGCGACCTGGCTTGCGCCAGGGGGATGCAGGCCAGCAGCATGATGAATACGTGGCGGTGGGTGAAGTCGGCCCATAGGCAATTGGCCAGGCTTGCCGTCACGTAAATCAGCAGCAGGCTGACATAAAAATCCCGATGCGGCAGTGCCAGCAAGCTGATTTGGCGAGCCAGCAGGACCAGCAGGGTGATGAAAACGGCCAATCCCACGACGCCTTGTTCCGACAGGATCAGCAGAGCTTCCTGGTGAGGGTGGTGCATGCGAAAGCCATCGTAATCGGGGAAGTCTTTGGTCTCGGCCATGAATTGCGGTGCCCATTGACCCAGGCCGTGACCCAGCAGCGGGGCGTCGGCGATGATAGGCAAGGTGCGCCGCCACAGTTCCATGCGAATGCCGAGCGATGTGGCTTCCCGCTTGTCGGCATAGCGCGTGACGTCTTGCCGTGCCTGCTCCAGCCGTTGCTGAAAGCGCGGTGTCGCCATGGCCGCTGCGGCGCAGGCGGCAAGGATCGCCAGGCCGATGACTATCTGCCGCCCGCTGGCATGCTTGCCGCCGGCCAGGCGCCAAGCCCAAAACAGGAGCAGGGGGGCAACGATCAGATAGGAGGTGCGGCTTTGCAGCAGGAAGATGACGTTGATGCACACCGCAGCGGCGATGCCCCATAGCGCCAGCCGTCGCCATTGCACTTGCTCGGTGCGGGCGAAGGCCGCAGCCATTGCACCCACTATCAGGAAGACGATGCCTTGCTGGGTGTAGTTGTGGAATACCGTATAGCGGTAGGTCGGATCGATGGCCGCAATTTCGCGCTGCGGAACCACGCCGAAGAATTGGCCCCAGGAAATCAACAGAATCAGCGTGACCGCCGCGCCGAACGCCAGCATGCCGCGGGTGCGCCATTGCGGTGTTTCAAGCAGCATGGCCACAATCAGCGGGTAGAGCAGGGCAATCCCGATGTGCAGGGCTTGCCAGCGCTCGCGGCCCTCGGGCGCATAGGCCGCGCTGACTGTCATGGCCAATAGCCACACGACCGCGCCGATCACCACCGGTTGCCGCGCCGCCGCCTGGAAGCGCGCTCCCAAGCGTTCCCCGGCCAGCGCGCAGATAAGCGCCAGCGCGATAAAGACATTGGTTGCCGGTTTATTGATGGGTGCGGAAAACAGGCACAACAATACCGACCAACGCCCCGCCTCCAAGGACAGGCGGCGGGCGTTTGCAAACGCGGTCATCAGTGGCCTTTGACGACTGTGCCCGGTTTGATCCGATACAGTGTGCCGCAGTACGGGCATTTCGCTTCGCCGTGCTGCAACTCCAGGAACACGCGCGGGTGGGAGGACCATAGCGGCATAGCTGGATTCGGGCAGTACGCCGGCAGGTCTTGTGCGCCCAGCTCTACGGCCGGCGCGGCTTGTTGCACTTCACTCATTTTGCTTTCCAGTCAGGTATTGAATTAAAGCGGGATAGGGAAAAGGATGCTGGCAGGCGTCTTGCCGCTCAGACCAGCGTCAACCAATGTTTATACTGCGGCGCTTTGCCGGCTACGACGTCGAAGAACAGCGCCTGCAGTTTTTCCGTGACCGGACCGCGCCGGCCGCTGCCGATCTGACGGTTGTCGAGCTCGCGGATGGGCGTGACTTCGGCTGCGGTGCCGGTGAAGAATGCCTCATCGCAGCAATACATTTCGTCGCGCGTGATGCGCTTCTCGATCACGTCGATGCCGAGGCCGCGCGCCATGGCCAGCACAGCGTCGCGCGTGATGCCGTCCAGGCAGGACGCCAGGTCGGGCGTGTACAGCTTGCCGTTCTTGACGATGAAGACGTTTTCGCCGGAACCTTCCGACACGTAGCC